>Ga0307376_10005304_pt1 | contig 11630 bp, 11 predicted proteins | sample TR2MG_FD_202536 | JGI IMG/M metagenome (GOLD analysis project Ga0307376, IMG submission 202536) | Soil microbial communities from Risofladan, Vaasa, Finland - TR-2 | ecosystem: Environmental > Terrestrial > Soil > Coastal area > Acid sulfate soil | place: Finland: Risofladan, Vaasa | collected... | reverse complement strand
GTTCCCGGCATCAATCTCGGGCAGTACAAGGATTCACTGATAAAGCGGTTTTCAAATCCGGCAATCGCAGATCAGGTGCTTCGGCTTGCGCAGGACGGATCCAAGAAGATTCCGAATATGATTCTCGAACCCGTGTCCGAAATGCTGGAAAGTGGCACCCTGTTTCCCAAGGCGGCCTTCGCAATTGCCGCGTGGATTCGCTTCCTTGAAGGTGTCGATGAGTCGGGTGAAGTGATACCGATCGATGATCCGCTTGGAAAGGTGTTGCAGGAAGCGGCCCTGGCAACGCGATCCGGTGACATCCGCCCCTTTCTTGCCGTGAATGCAGTGTTCCCCCAGCACGTTGCAGGGAGTGATGCACTGTCCGAGGCAATCGCTTCCTCTCTCGCCTCGATCCGCAACCTCGGGATGCGGGGTGCACTCCGGGCCTATCGGTCGATGGACCCGTCAGCGCGATAGGGTGCAACTATCTTCTCTCAAATAGCCGGATGCTCTCGCCTGAACGTTTGAGATTGGGTATTTTTCTGTTACACTCGCGGCCGATTGATGTGGCCGCCAACGGCGAAGGAGCTTTCGTGTCAACTCAAGAATCTGACGAAACGACGCTGCGTGCAAAGAAGCTCACTGGCGGAATACGCCATCAGCTCATCATGATAGTTGCGCAGTTCCTGGTTGGAATGGCGGTCAATCTTGTCGGTATTCCCTCTGAGAACGGCGCATTTGGACGAATCGCCGCAATGGTGTTGCTCATGCTGCACATACTCATTGCGCTCGACCTTCTGGTGAACGGGATTCTGGTGATCGTACGAGCATCCGGCACCAATATCGCCATACTTGCGCGGACAGGCGCCGGCGGCATCGCTGCCGCGATTCTCGGCGGTGCACTGTTCTTTGGCGCAGCAGGCGGCTGGTGGTCATATCTGATGGCTGTCGGAACCGCGGCGTCACTGGTGCTGTATGCCGTTGCCTACATTCGACTGCTCAGGAACGAGTCCGCCGCCTGAACGAGTCGGGCGCGTCGGTCAGCCGTGTTTGCGGAACTTGCTGATGACGACCATCATCTCTTCGATTTTGTCGGATTTCTGGTGTGGATCATCACTTTTCATCGCGTCGGCCACGCACGTGTTCAGATGATTTTCCATTACCAGATCCTCGACTCCATGCAGCGCCGCCACCACGGCACTTGTCTGTGTCAGAATGTCAACGCAATAGCGATCCTCCTCGAGCATCTTCTGAATGCCGCGGATCTGGCCCTCTATCCGTCGTAGTCTTCTGAGCGCCTGTTCACTGTGCTTATGGTCCATCTGGTATCACCTGCCCGGCACTAAAATACGGTACGGGGGTATAATGGGTCAAGTACGATTCCTTTCCAGAAGCGACTGACGAATCCTGGCTTCTGATGGAGTGCCGCGCAGTTGACCACCTTCGCGATAGATGCGACACGTCAGAGACGCCGCTGTACCGGCCGGAGGCGGATCGACATCGTTCCCATCGACTCGTATGGTAGGCGAACCGTGAAAGTCAAGAAGCGCGGCCTCATCCTCAGTCCGCACAACCGTACGGTGCACTTCAGCGTGAATTGAAAGAGATGCCAGGGCGGCCGTAACCGCCCGCTCCGCGGGTTCCGCGTTCGGACAGCCGTCGAGATAAAGAATTTCGACAATCATCGATAACACCATCCTTCACGTCGTATCATTGACACAATATACCCCATAGGGGTATATTAGCGTATCAGTATACAACAGAGGTCAGGAGGACGCAACGCTGCGGAATCCACATGCCGGGTTTGTGACGGTGCACTGTGGTGGCTGATGGAGGAGTTCAAATGGCAGTTGCGGCAAAGGGGATTGTCGAAGTTCAAACCATGAGAGTTGAGGGCATGCATTGTGCAAGCTGCGTAGCGGCCGTTGAGAAAGCGCTCAAGAACGTCACCGGTGTTTCGGATGTTGCCGTCAATCTCGCAATGGAAAACGCCACGGTGAAGTTCGACGCCGGACGCGCAAGCAGCAGCAAACTGGCGAAAGCTGTCGATGATGCCGGATACCACCTGGTTATAGAAGGGCCCGGGCAGGAGATCGAGACGGAACTTGAGCGCGATGAACGAAAGATAGACGCTGCGGCGCGGGGCATGTGGATCTCGTGGGTGATTACCGTTCCGATTGTTCTCTGGATGATTCCCGAAATGGTATGGGGATATACCTTTCTGGGACCTGCCGTCTACAACCTTGGAATGGTGATTCTCGGACTCGTGGCGATCCTCGTTCCGGGATGGGAGACCATTCGCAGCGGATTCAAGTCGTCGATTCATCTTTCGCCCAATATGGATGCATTGATATCAATGGGCACATTTGCGTCTCTGGCGAGCGGTGTAGTAGCCGCCCTCCATCAGTTCGGCATCGGCCCGGCGTTCGCGAACTTCGCCGGTGTTGGCGGGATGATTATGGCGTTTCACCTGACAGGTCGCTACATAGAGACCAAGGCCAAGGGACGCGCTTCGCAGGCCATAAAGAAGCTGATGACGCTTGAGGCGAAAGAGGCAGCAGTCGAGCGGGATGGCGTGGAAACCAGAATTTCGGTTTCAATGCTCGTCGAAGGGGATATCATGATTATCCGCCCCGGCGACAAGATTCCAACCGACGGCGAAGTCATCGACGGCCAGAGCAGTGTCGATGAGTCGATAGCAACCGGAGAGTCAATGCCGGTCGACAAGACAGTTGGCTCGGCTGTAATTGGTGCGACTATCAACAAGCAGGGAATGCTGAAAGCGCGTGCGACTCGCGTCGGTAAAGACACCTTCCTCAGCCAGGTGATCCGGCTCGTCGAAGAGGCCCAGGGATCGAAGGTTCCGATACAGGTGTTCGCGGACAGGATCACCTCAGTCTTTGTTCCAGTCGTCATTGGCATTGCGCTCCTGACCTTCGCTGCCTGGATGATGTTCCCGAATTTCTTCGGCGGTATCGCGTTGTGGGCGAGCGGTTTCCTTCCGTGGGTTGATCCGCACATGGGTCGCGTTCCACTTGCACTGTTCGCCGCGATCGCAACAGTTGTAATCGCCTGTCCCTGCGCACTCGGACTTGCCACACCGACTGCGATCATGGTCGGAAGCGGGATGGGTGCACAAAACGGTGTGCTCATTCGCAAAGGCGCCGCCATTCAGACTCTGAAGGACGTTGACGTTATTATCATGGACAAGACCGGCACAATTACTCGGGGCACCCCCGGAGTGACCGATGTGGTTGCTCTTGAAGGCGGGCACGCCGATGAAGTGATCCGACTTGCAGGTGCAGTTGAGCGGGGATCCGAGCATCCGCTTGGCGCGGCGATTGCGGAGTATGCCGCTGCATCGGGCGCACTGCCGAGCATGACGGAGTTTGAAGCTGTCGGTGGACGCGGAGTTCGGGCAATCGTCGAAGGCCATAATGTGCTTGTCGGAACCACCGCCTTCCTCGAAGAGGCCGGCGTTGCAGTGAGCACTGAAGCTGCGCAGACCAAGCTACGCCTGGAGAACGAGGCGAAGACCGTCATGTGGGCGTCCGTCGATGGGCGGACCTCGGCGCTCATTGCAGTTGCCGATCAGGTGAAGGAGGACAGTGCGGCCGCCATCAGGGAACTTATCGGCCTTGGATACGAAGTGGTGATGGTGACAGGAGACAACGAGAATACCGCCAATGCGGTCGCGCAGAGCGTAGGAGTAAGTCGCGTCATTGCGAACGTGTTGCCCGAAGACAAGGCAGCCGAGATCAGGAAACTGCAAACCGAAGGCAGGAAGGTTGCTATGGTTGGCGACGGGATCAACGATGCTCCGGCTCTGACACAGGCAGACGTCGGCATCGCAATTGGCACCGGCACGGATGTTGCAATCGAGGCAGGAGACATCGTGCTGGTGCAGGGTGATCTGCTTGCGGTGGTGAAAGCTGTCAAGTTGAGCCGCGCGACATTCCGAAAGATCGTGCAGAATCTCTTCTGGGCGTTCTTCTATAACATTGTCATGGTTCCGCTCGCAATACTCGGCGTCATGCATCCGGTTCTTGCTGAAATTGCCATGGCCTTCAGCTCGATAAACGTCGTGACGAACTCGCGCAGATTGCAGCGTGCGCGCATCCAGCCCGGGGATTAGTGCGCCGGGCTTTTATTGCCCGAGCATACGATTGACCCGGGCTGTGAGGTCCGCGTAGCTGGACGCAGTGGGGGCGCCATGAGTGCTCAAGACGACGTTGCCACTGCCGTCCAGAAGCAGAAGATATGCATCATCCTTTGCGCGGTAATCTACGGCCTCTTTCCACTGCTTTTCTCCGGAGAACGCAACCAGAACGTGGCTGCGTTCCTTTTCCGGAATTCCTCCCTGCATTCCCTTGACCACCATATTGCGGATGAGCCAGGGGACTGCTTCCAGTATGGCGACCGTGTAGACTGACAGCTGCGAATTTCCATCGTAATCCCTGGCGAGCCTCCTTGCCCACAGTTCCGTCTGATTCCCCGAGTTTCTTGTGAACCCGACGATCAGAACCGAAGGATGGCCTGCGAGCCCGTCCGGCAGACTGAGCTTTGTTCCACTGAGATCTTCAACCGGGAACTGCGGAAGGGGCTGTTGTGCTGAAATCGTTGAAATTGGAACTATCAATGCAATCAGCGAAAGTATTGGCACATACAGGCGTCTCGATACCCACATTGCATCCTCCCTATCAAGGATACCATTAAGGTATACAGAATGCCAGCTGCAAGCAACTTGCTTGACTCCGTACTCCGGACGGCTTTACCTTAGTCGCAAACAAATATTATCGCAGAGGTCATAATTATGGATATTACGCGTTTCGGAAGTACTGATATGAACAATGTGCTCGCGAGCATGACGGATAAGGATCTGAATGAGCTCGCATTTGGCGCAGTTCAGCTTGATGCAAACGGTACGATTCTCAAGTACAACGCGGCTGAAGCCGGGGGGAAACTCAACGAACTGTTCGAATACGTTTTTGACTATCAGATGAAGCCGACCAAAGTGAAGGTGCATATGATGAAAGCGCTAACCGACGACAGCTACTGGGTATTCGTGAAGAGACTGTAGGTACAAAGGCTCGACACGGAATGATGAAGCTGCTGAGCCGTGATGCTCTGAGGCGGTTGCTTACCGATATTGCGCGTTCCGAACTTGGACCGGAACAGGATGTTGAAAGGCGAATGTCTGCGCTTGATTCAATCGACCGGCTGCGATTGGCCGGTCGGGTGAACAGCTTCTTCCGTCTGTACGACATTGGAACCGAGGACAATCTGCTTCGTATGAGCAGCATTGAGGGTTGGATGGATGTCGTGGAACATTCGTTCACCGCACGACCACCTGCGTTCGCATTTCGCACCTCAGGTTCCACCGATACTCCACATGAGATTACACACACCTCCGTTGTCCTTGCGCAGGAGATAGAAGAGTTGAGCGCGTTGTTCGCGCACACCGGGAGAATCGTATCCACCGTGTCAAGCTTGCACATCTATGGCTTTCTCTGGACGGCGCTGTTGCCGGATGCGCTGCGAGTTCCTTTCATCGATGCTCGCGGCTTCTCGGTTCATCAATGGTCAACTGAACTTACTGCCGGTGATCTCGTGGTCTCATTCCCCGAGTTTCTCCGCTATCTTGGTGAATCGGTTCAGAGGTTTCCAGCTGCTGAAGCTGTAAGTTCGACTGCTCCACTGTCGGCATCGACCTCCCATCAGCTCGTCAACCGTGGCCTTTCCCGTGTTTGGGAGATCTATGGGTCAACCGAGACCGCCGGTGTGGGCTACCGAACTTCTCCGGACGAACCGTTTTCGCTCATGCGATTCTGGCGGAGGAAGGAGGGCGATACAGGGACCACGATCGTTCGAACCCGTCCGCAGGACAGGGAGCACCCAGGTGAACTTGCAGCCGATGAAGTTAGCCTGCCTGACAACATCAATTGGTGCGGCGAGCGAACGTTCCTGCCTGCCGGCCGGCTTGACGGCGCCGTTCAGGCGGGCGGTGTGAATGTGTACCCGATGAAGATCGCGGCGGCAATTCGAACCATTGCCGGTGTCAGAGACGCATATGTGCGAAAAATGCGTTCCGAGGAGGGCGACCGCCTGAAGGCTCTGGTGATTCCGGATAAGCCTGAGTCGCAGAAAGGCCACCTCACTACCGAGCGCATTTCCGAATGGATTGCCGCGAATCTCCCCGCAGCCGAGCGACCGGTCTCGGTTCGCCTGGTTGATGAGTTTCCGAAGAACGAAATGGGTAAACCGGACGACTGGGATATTGCCGTCGGTCCCAGCGGGAGCATCGAGTGAGCTGCGATCAGTGTGAAATTCTGCCTGACGGCCTTGCCGAAGTGTCGGTGCTCTACATTTCAGCACCGATCGAGCCGGCACAGCAATCACTTCGCAGGATTCTCCAGACGCGGGCATTCTCGGTGACCGAACCATTTGACCGGGTTTTCCGGGCGGAGATTGATCGTACGTCACTCGAAGCAATGTGTGAGAATGATCTTGATAGCTTCTCGAAACGTGTTCTGCAGGACACCAGAACTCTCCTTCTGCCGAGAGAGGTAACTCCGACAATCGGAGAGCTCGTACACATGGAACCGCTCTCGGCGCTTCGTGCACGAGTTCGGGGTGAACAGATGCTGCAGCTCCTTCGCGAGCATCGGCTCACCACCTTTTTCCAGCCGATCTTCAGCGCCGCAGACAGAACCGTCGTGCATGCTCACGAATGTTTGCTCCGCGGTCTTTCGCCCGACGGTTCCATCATTGCCCCGTCAGTCATGCTACAGATAGCGCGCGAAGCGAACCTTCTCTTCTTTCTTGACCGGGAGGCGCGCCTGAGCTCTATTCGACAGTCGGCGTTTCATAGCCTCGGGAAATCGGGGAAGGTATTCATCAACTTCAATCCAACTGCAATTTATGCCCCGGAACACTGTCTGCGAACCACAGTCGCTGCGGCAGAGCAGAGTGGGATTCCCCGCGAAAATCTCGTATTCGAAATTATCGAAAGTGATTCCGTGACGGACACGAAGCACCTTGTGAACATCCTGAATTACTACCGCGAGAGGGGATTCAAGGTAGCATTGGACGACCTTGGTGCCGGGTACAACTCGCTCACGTCCCTCAGCCAGCTTCGGCCCGATTACATGAAGCTCGACATGGAACTGACGCGTGGAGTTCAAACAGACGAGTACCGCGCAGCAATAACCGAGAATCTATTGAACCTCGCCGGACGTCTCGGCATTGCAACAATTGCGGAAGGGATCGAGACCGAAGAGGAGTTTGCCTGGCTCAAAGAGCACGGTGCCGACTATGTACAGGGTTTTTTGCTCGCAAGACCTGAAAGCCATCCATTCAAGCATACCACCTGACAAACAAAAAAATTGACAACTCGGATAAATAGCTTAATAATTCACTAAGAATTTGCTCCATATCGATTCAACGTCAGTTGGTAAGCGAGGTGCGATTATGGAAAAAGCTCGAAGATCCCGCCGATCGAAGCTCTGGTATATTCTCCTGATCGTTCCGTTTATCGGAACAATGTTCCCCTCTCTGTACGCGTCCGCGACTCCCACTCTCTGGGGTTTTCCCTATTTCTACTGGTATCAGATGGTATGGGTTCTTATCAGCGCAATTATCACGTATGTGGTATATCGGGCGACCAAAGAAGCATAAGCGCTCTGCGCAGCAAAAGAGGTGTACATGAACTGGACAGCACTTATTGTCTTCATCGTCTTCTTTCTGCTTGTGACGGTACTGGGATTTCTTTCGGCACGTTGGCGACGAGGTGATCTGAATCACCTGAATGAATGGGGCCTTGCCGGTCGCAAGTTCGGTACGGTCATAACCTGGTTCCTGCTTGGAGGTGATCTCTACACCGCCTACACATTCATAGCGATTCCGGCTCTGCTGTACGGATCGGGTGCCATAGGATTTTTCGGCGTACCGTACACGATAGTCATCTATCCGTTTGTCTTCCTTGTTATGCCCCGGCTCTGGTCGGTAGCAAAGAAGCATGGCTACATTACGGCATCCGACTTCATGAAGGGGCGTTACGGCAGCAGTACGCTTGCACTTGCTGTTGCGCTGACCGGCATCATTGCTACGATGCCCTATATTGCGCTGCAGCTTGTCGGTATTCAGGTGGTGATTCAGGCGATGGGACTTACGGGCACAGGCTTCATGGGCGACCTTCCGCTCATAATCGCGTTTGCGATCCTTGCGGCCTACACCTATACGAGCGGCCTTCGCGCACCTGCCTCAATCGCCATAGTCAAGGACCTGATGATCTACATTACGATCATCGTCATGATCATAGTCGTACCTGCGCGACTCGGCGGCTTCGGACACATCTTTGCCGCGGCGCAGACAGCATTGCCCAACACATTCATGCTGAGCCCGAAGGCGTTCTCGGCTTACGGAACTCTCGCATTCGGTTCAGCACTCGCGCTGTTTCTCTATCCGCACGCGATCACCGGAACACTCAGCGCGAGCAGCAGGGGAGTGATCAAGAGAAATGCTGCGCTTCTTCCTGCGTATTCACTGCTGCTTGCCTTCATCACTCTGCTCGGGTACATGGCAATCAGTGCCGGAATTCACACCAAGGATACCTCAGCCGTTGTCCCGCTTCTCATTCTGAAGGAGCTTCCGAGCTGGTTTGCGGGCTTCGCGTTTGCCGCGATTGCAATTGGAGCACTGGTGCCTGCAGCAATCATGTCGATTGCTGCAGCGAATCTCTTTACGCGGAACATCTACAAAGAGTACTTCCGTCCCGCCGCGACACCTGCGGAGGAGTCGAAGGTCGCGAAAATAGTGTCGCTCGTAGTCAAACTTGGAGCACTCTTCTTTATTGTCGTTCTCCCGAAAAGCTACGCGATCAATCTGCAGCTGCTCGGCGGCGTGTGGATCCTGCAGACGCTTCCACCGGTGGTCATCGGACTGTTCACGCGATGGTTCCACCGTTATGGATTGCTGCTCGGGTGGCTCGCCGGAATGATTACCGGTACAACGATGGCGGTTCTGAATCACTTCAAAGGTTCGGTGTTCGCGCTTCACTTTGGCAGCACCGTCGTTCCCGCGTATGCGGCAGTCTGGGCACTGATCGTGAACCTGGTGGTAGCGGTTATCGTTACCGCAGTGCTTCGCGCGGCAAAAGTGGGTGCGGGTGAGGACAAGACCGTGGAAGCCGATTACGAGGTAGATGCGGCAACGACCTGAGTGTTCGCTCTGACGGGAGCCTGGAACTGCTTTTGCAATTCCAGGCTCATCTCAATTCTAAAACTCTTCGAAATCTTCATCGGCCGGGACAAGCTCCCTTCGTCGGGACAGTTCGGCAGCCGCCCGCGTTGGTCTGGAAGCGTGGCCATTGCCCGCGGGCTCGGCAAGTGTAATGCCCGTTTCCTCGCGCATTGCTGCCGCCGGTTTTACGTTCTGCACTGCGGCATCGACGGTAAAGAAACTCACCGCTTCGAACAGGGATCCGGCCTGACTGTTCAAATTGCGCGACATGGCGGCGAGCTGCTCGGCTGACGTGGCATTCTGCTGAATGACACCATCCAGTTGCGTGAGTGCGTTGTTTATCTGTTCGACTCCCGCTGTCTGTTCCCGACTTCCGGCTGCAATTTCATGAACAAGATCGGCAGTGCTATTGATATTCGGAACGATAGCGTTGATCAGCTCTCCGGCCTTTCGTGATACTGATACACTCGAATCTGCAAGGCCGGTAATCTCCCCGGCTGCTTTCTGACTGCGCTCCGCAAGTTTGCGGATCTCACTTGCCACAACGGCGAAGCCGCGTCCTGCATCTCCCGCCCGGGCCGCTTCGATTGCGGCGTTGAGTGCAAGAAGATTTGTCTGTCGGGCGATCTCCTCGATAATGCCGATCTTTTCGGCAATATGGGTCATCGCCTCCACTGCTTCTCCGACGGCGCTACCGCCCGTTGTGGCGTCCACGGCAGTGCGCGAAGAGATCTCCTCGGTTGAGTCTGCGTTTTCCATGGTGGTGCGAATTGTTGCGGCCATCTCTTCCATCGAGGCCGAGAGCTCTTCGCCTGAAGACGCCTGCTGGGTCGCTCCCTGGGACAACGTCTCCGCAGCCCCGCTCACCTCTTCGCTTCCCCGCGTGAGCTCGTCCGCGGAGGTTCGAATGGCACGCACTGCAGCTGCGATGGACTCCCTCAATGCGAGTAGCGATCTTGCAGCATCTCCCAGCTCGTCCTGTCGCCTGAGCATCATTTCGGAATCCGCCCGAGTCTTCCCTTCGAGGCGAAAGTCTCCACGAGCAAACTCATCGAGCGCGGCGGTTGTGGTCTGAATAGGTCGCACTAATGCCGATGCGAGCAAGTAGAGAAGTACTATCGAGAGAATTGCGCCGATAAGCCCGATTGCTATCGACACGTAGAGCAAACCGGTGACACCGGAGAGTATCTTTGCGAGTGGCAGTATGATCACAAACGACCACGGTTTGGTGGTGTTCTCAATCGCTACCGGTTCGTATGCGAGGTAGGAGATCGCTCCGGTGGCGAGGTTATGCTTGATAAGTGTGTACTCATGCCCGCCGGCGATTGCCGCGATAAGGGCATCTTTCTGTTCCGGGGTATCGTTGCCGACTTTCGTCCCGATAAGGTCAGTCTTCTCGTGAGCAACGCGCGTGCCGGAATTAGACATGAGGACGCCGTATCCTGTTTCGAACGGGTGGATCGAAGTGACCATCTTCTGGAGCGTTGCGAGGCTGAAGTCGATTCCTGCCACCCCAACGCGGGTGCCGTTCACCACGATGGGAACGGCGATGCTGGTGATATGGAGTGTGTCCTGCTTTTTGCCGGTGTAGGAGTAGAAGTACGGTTCCATAAGCATTGAATCTCCGCTCTTCATCGGCACCTGGTAGTAATCCCCCGCACCCGGAGTCTCGTAGTCCAGCGCTGGGTCGAGCCGTATTGGGCCGAGCGCGCGAGACCAGACAGGAATGAACCTGCCAGTTGAGTCGTAACCGGGTTTGTTGCTGTATGCGGAGTCATTTCCATCAAGCGCGTTCGGCGCCCATACGGTCCACACCGAAAGGTAGTCCGGATGGTCGATGAGAACCTGCTTGATAAGCGCTGAATAGGCGTCGCGGTTGGTGTAGCCTGCCTCCTTCATACCGGCAAAACTTTCGGCAACCACGTGTGCGGTGTTCATTGCCCGGTTGAGCGTGCCTGATATGTCTGATGCATACCTCAACGAAATGCTCTTTCCATCCTGATACGCAAGTTCAGTGAGTGCGTTGTCCGCAACCACATACATGGTCAGACAAATTGCAGCAACAATAGCTACCGTAAGCCCAAACACCGGGAGGATCAGTTTCCCCCGTATCTTCAATCGTGCGCCCAAGTGCGCCTCCTTCCATAGGTCCCGACGGCTTGCCGGATGCAATTGCGTAGGTCGGGCCTTCCCGATTCTTCTGTTAAAGAGGTAAAATAGTCCAGTTACACCAACAGCAGTGGTCGATAATATATAGTTATTAAAGAAATAATGTCAATTACCTTTACAATAGGATGGCTTGGCATGGTTGTACTTTCGGGTTCATACTCCCCTTATGTCGAACCATCTCGAAGTTTCGGGACATCGGGACATTGTCATACTCTTTACCACCCGCATAGCGCGGCTTT
>Ga0307376_10005303_pt1 | contig 11631 bp, 13 predicted proteins | sample TR2MG_FD_202536 | JGI IMG/M metagenome (GOLD analysis project Ga0307376, IMG submission 202536) | Soil microbial communities from Risofladan, Vaasa, Finland - TR-2 | ecosystem: Environmental > Terrestrial > Soil > Coastal area > Acid sulfate soil | place: Finland: Risofladan, Vaasa | collected... | reverse complement strand
CTTTATCTTTCTCAATTAATTTAGATAATTCGTGGTACCGCTTACCTCTTCTCATAATTTTCCTTGTACGATTTACCTACAGATGTTCCCCATTGAAAATCGGGACGATGAATCCAGCCTCTGCAAAAATCGAATCTCAGGGGCTGGATGAATTGGGACCTACAAAATTTCTATTCTATTTCTATCCCCATGCTCCTTGCAGTTCCCTCTACCATCTTAACTGCACCTTCCATATCGTTTGCATTTAGATCAGCCATTTTCTTCTCTGCAATTTCACGTACTTGCTTCTTACTCACCTTAGCTACTTTCGTCTTATTGGGCTCTCCCGAGGCTTTGGCTATGCCCGCAGCTTTCTTCAACAATGCAGCTACTGGAGGGACCTTGGTCACAAAGGTAAAGCTTCTGTCTTGATATACAGTGATTACAACTGGAATAAGCATTCCCGGTTCCTGACTAGCCGTTCTCTCATTGAATGCCTTACAGAACTCCATAATATTTACTCCATGTTGTCCCAAGGCGGGTCCGACTGGAGGAGCAGGATTAGCTCCCCCTGCGGGTATCTGTAATTTTATTATGCCTTTTACTTTTTTTGCCATAAAATCTTCCTTCCTATATCTTTTCTACCTGTAAAAAATCGAGCTCCACGGGAGTAGCTCGTCCAAAGATTGTTACCATTACTTTCAGTTTGCCTTTTTCCTCATTGACGTCTTCCACTACGCCAACAAAATTTTCAAATGGCCCCTCTATAACTCTGACACTCTCGTCTTTTTCAAACATCACTGCCGGCTTTGGTTTTGCCTGTGCTTCTCGTTGAGTGATTGCCACGATATTGTCCAATTCTTCTGGTCTAAGAGGCACAGGTTTCACCCCACCGAGGAAACCAGTTACTCCAGGAATATTGCGTACAGCCCAATAGGTTTCATTATCGATTACCATTTCAACTATAACGTAACCCGGGAAAAATTTCCGCTTGCTAATCTTTTTCTTATTCTTTCGTATTTCCACAATTTCTTCAGTGGGAATTAATATGTTTGATATTTTGTCTTTCATTCCCCCAGAACTTATCAGCTTCTCCAGGTATCCTCTGACTTTATCCTCATGCCCCGTATAAGCATGAACAATATACCATTTTTTCTCTATCAACTTTTCCCTCTTAGGCGTTGACTACTTTATTAATATTCCCAGAATTATGGACAGCCCAAAGTCTACCAGACCTACAAAAATAGCCACGGCAATAACTAAAAGAATCACCACCATTGCCGACCCGATTACCTGTTTCCTATTCGCCCAGGAAACCTTTCGTAGCTCTTCTATAACTTCTCTCAAAAACTGAATTGGTTTTTTAAACACAATTTTCACCCATTCGATTCGTAGATTGTTCTATATAACAAAAATGTGGGAAATCTGTCAACCAAAAAAATGCATCCCGATTTTCAATCGTGAAAATTGTGCCCTACCCCAATTGAAAATCGGGATGCGAAATCTTTAACGTCAGTCTTTCCCCTCATCGATTAACCTGTAGCCTACCCCTTCTACAGTTTCAATCTTTTCACCCAGGGAGGCCAACTTCTCTCGCAGTCGTCCGATATGAACATCAACAGTACGAGTAGTGCCAAAGTATTCGTAGCCCCATACTGTCTCCAACAAGAAATTTCTGTTAAGCACATGCCCCTTCTTTTTTACCAAAATGTGAAGTAAATTAAATTCCATAGGTGTTAAATCAATCTGCTTATTTTTTATGGATACAGCATGTTTATCCAAATTTAAGCGCATATCTCCATACTTTAAAATTTCTTCTACTTCTTCTTCTCCACCAGCTCGACGCAGCACTGTCTTCACTCGAGCAACTAATTCTTCTTGATTAAAAGGTTTAACAATATAGTCATCAGCGCCCATCTCCAATCCGGCAACAGTTGAGGACTTTGTAGATTTAACGGTGAGCATTATAATTGGGATATTACTTACAATCTTATCCTTCTTCAAAGTTTGACAAATTTGAAAACCATCCATATCGGGCAGCCTCAAATCCAAAATAACTAAATTTGGCTTTGAACGATGAACTTTCTTAATCCCTTCTTCTCCACAATTGGCAGTAATTACACTAAACCCCTCTTCTATCAAGACGTTGCTGACCAGTTTCAAAATCGACGCATCATCGTCTATCACCAAAATTGTTTTCTTTAACATCGCCGCCTTCTTTTATATAAAAATTTGCCTTTCTAATCTTCCCTTTTATCTACAACGTAACTGCTCCCTTTTTTGAGCTTAGCATATTTTTTCAGTTCAGCACCCACGTCGCTAATCTCAGCAGGACTGGCGAATTTCCTCGATTTATTTGTAACTACTCCGATAGCAATAATCATCAATGGAAACTTCGTAATTTTATTGAGCCGATCCTTGGTTATAATATATTTTCTTTTTCTATCTTCTTCGTCGTAGAGACTGGGAATCTCCTGGTTAAAGTCTTTAATGATACCTCTACAGAGGGCATCAACTTTATCCGGGCTAGTAACTACGATGAAATCATCCCCTCCAATGTGACCAATAAAGTCATCTGGATTGCCTTTCTGTTTAACTGCCTTGAGAATGATTTGAGCTGTAACGCGAAGAACTTTGTCGCCCCTGAGATAACTATATTTATCGTTGAAAGCTTTAAAATTACTCAAATCTAAATACAAGACAGCAAATAGACGGTCCCGGCTTAGACACTTCTTTAACGCCTCGACGAGGGAAATGTTGCCAGGCAATTTGGTTAAAGGATTAGCGGAGAGGTCACTGGCAGTGCGAGTCAAATGCGTTTTCACGCGGGCAACAAGTTCTTCTTCCTGGAAAGGCTTGGTAATATAGTCATCAGGAGCATAGCTCAATCCAATGACTTTATCCGATGTAGAGCCCTTGGCAGTTAACATGATTATAGGTATATGAGCTAAAGAAACATCTTCTCTAATCTTCTGGCAAACCTGATAGCCACTCATACCAGGAAGCCCTAAATCTAAAACTACGAGATCCGGCGGGACCCGATGAATCTTTTCCAGTCCCTCTTCCCCACTGTAACCAACTGTGACCTCGAAACCTTCGCCCTCAAGGGTAGTTTTGACCAGATTAGCAATGTCCTCTTCGTCCTCTATTACCAGAATCTTTTCCTTGTTCATATTTCTCTCTGCATTATATTATATATTATGCCTTATGTAAAGTAAAAATAAAATTGCTTCCCTTATTGAGTTCACTCTCTACCCAAATCCGACCACCATGTGCCTCGACGATTCCCCTAATGATGGCCAAGCCCAGCCCTGTGCCTTTCACTATTTTCACTTTACCTCCAGATGACTTAACCTGTTGGAATTTGTCGAAAACTTTTTGCAAGTCCTCCTTGGCAATGCCCACTCCTGTGTCTTTAACAGCAATCTCTACGAAGTTTCCCGATCCTGAATTTTTCGCTTCTATAGTTACTTTTCCTCCCTCAGGAGTAAATTTGAAAGCATTACTGAGAAGGTTTGTGAAAACCTGTCTAAGTTTATCCTGGTCGGCGGAAACCAAAGAGATACTGGTAGGAACGACTGCCTCCAATTGGATCTTGCCCTCTTCTGCTTGGGGCCGGAAAAATGTAACCATTTCCTCTATGAGCGGTGAAAGCTCTAAAGCTTCTTTTCCCAGCTCAAAACGCTTGGCTTCAATTTTTGCTAAATCGAGGATGTCATTTATGAACATCCCCAGTCGAGAAGTGTTGTTCTTGACAATTGTCAAATATTCTATGAGCTTCTTATTAAGTGGCCCAGCTTTTCCCCTCAAGATAAAATCGACATAGCCTTTAATTGAGGTTAGAGGTGAGCGGAGCTCGTGGGAGACGCTGGAAACGAAGTCGTCTTTCATCTGGTCAAGCTCTTTAAGCTTTTTTGCCATCCTGTTAAATTCACCTGCTAAATCGCCAAGTTCATCTCTACTCTTGACTAAAATCTTCTGTTCCAGGTTCCCCTGTCCGATAGACTTTGCACCTTCAGTAAGCTTCCTGATTGGACGACTCATTAGCTGAGCCAGAATAAACGCACCAAAAATCCCGAAAGAAAAGGCAACACCTGTTACCACAAGGATACGACGACGGGTCAGGGATAATGTATCTTCCACAACTCTATTCAACACTGCTTTAGAAAATCCAACTCGGGCAGTACCCAACCTATCCTCTCCCAATAAGACAGGAAGTGAGACATCAATGAGCTCACCACCTTCTATTCCCTTATAAGATTGAACCAACAAGTCCTCTGAGTTCTGAGCTTTTATTCCTATAGAATCCCGATATACATAACCGTGAAGATTAGTATCGGTATGCACTACCACTTTTCCTTCATCGTCTACGAACATGGCATAAATTACCCCTGTAGTCCTCTTAACCACCTTGATGTAATTCATAAGAAGCAGATCGTCTTCGCTAATTATCGCCTCCTTGCAGACCTCTGTCAAACCCTTTATGGTATTTACCTGGCTTTCTCTCATTGTCTGCAAAAGATGTTTCTTCTCAAAAATGAACAGAATCACGCTCATTCCCAGTAAAGCTACCACCAATATAAGAATAGCAAAGAAGCTGAACTTTGTTCTAAGACGCATTCTGCCTCCCGAGGATTAATCCTTTTTCTTCCGTCTTAACTCGTCCAGATGGTCTTTCACCAGGTGCTTTGGACCAAAATGTTTGTACTCCCGGAGCACTGCTCGTATTCGTGCCAATAGTTCCTGAGTCTCAAAGGGTTTTAGCACATAGTCATCCGCACCATCCACTAATCCCTCAACTTTATCAGAAGTCTCTTTAAACTTGCCTGTTAACATTATTATAGGTATATGTTTGCACCCTTCCTCGGCTTTTAGTCTCCGACAAATCTCAAACCCGTCTATGTCCGGAAGCTGCATGTCCAGAATAATTAGGTCAGGATGGGACGTTTGAGCCTCCTTTATGCCACCTTCGCCGTCCTCAGCAGAAACAAACTCGAACCCTTCATCAAGGAGAGTCTCCTTTACCAGCCTAACAATATCTGGATCATCATCAACAAAAAGAATTTTCTCTTTCATTATAGAACCTTTCTATTTTGCACGGCTAAAACCGTGCCCACAAATTCTAAACGCAGACTGAAGGCTGCTACTCCAGAGTCTTCTGGAGTAGCGAAACTTGTTTCGCGATTAGTTAACGCAGAGCAATCTCTGCTACTCCTTTCCTATTACAGGCACAAATTCAATTGGTGCATCCCGATTTTCAATCGGGAAAATTCCAATGCTCCAAAATATATCTTACCATAGACTTATTACAACAGTGTTACAAAAATGTTAAATCTATGTTAACTTTTTACTCCCCTTCCACAAACATATATCCTTTTCCTTCTACAGTTTTTATCTTTTTTGCAGCCCCTTCTCCCAATTTTTCCCTGAGTCTCCTTATATGCACATCCACTGTTCTGGTAGCACCAAAATACTCATAGCCCCATATACTTACCAATAAATATGAGCGATTCAAAACACGACCTGCCTTCTTCATCAACAGGTAGAGTAAATCGAATTCTTTTGGTCTCAGGTTCACAAGTTTTCCTTTCACCCGCACTGTAACTCTGGTAACATCGAGAGAAATCCCCTCCTTTTCTACGACCTCCTCAAAGTCCTCAGAAAGCTCATAGCGCCTTAATAAAGCTCTTATGCGGGCAACCAGCTCTTTAGCCTCGAAGGGTTTAGTTAAATAATCATCAGCTCCTGCCTCAAATCCAGTAACTTTGTCTCTGGTTTCCATAGCCTTGCCACTTAACATTATGATAGGAATAGAATGGGTCATCTTATCCTGTTTCAAAACCCGACACACGTCAAAACCATTCAAGCCGGGAAGCACCACATCTAAAACGACGGTGTCTGGCTTTTCTTCTCGCACTTTCCTTATTGCTTCGTCACCATTTCTAGCGGAGATAACTCTGAAATTCTGTGTGGTCAAGATTTCTTTCAGGAGTTCAACTACTACCGCATCATCATCGACGACTAAGATTTTCTTTTTCATATGTCTTTTATCTTTCTTATATTCCTTTCCCCGGTCAAAAACCGTATAATGCTAACTTCCAATACCTTTCTTTTATCTACCCGTGTTATTCTTATCTTTAAAGCGATCACTCAATATCTTATGGATTCGCTCCCCCAGTTCAAAACCCTCCAATGACTTGATCACGTAGTCCACTGCACCCAGGTCGAACGCTTTATCGCGATCTCGCCTGAGGGTGCTGGTAGTGAGCATTACCACTGGAATGTGTGAAGTAGCCTTATCTATTTTCAAGCTCTCTAATACCTGGAAACCATTGATGCCGGGCATTTTAATATCTAAAAGAATTAGATCCGGAATTTCACTAGTCGCTTTTCTCAATCCCTCCTCACCATCATAAGCATAACTCACCTGGAAATCCTCGATTTCCAGAATCTCTTTCACCAACTTAACCAAGTCCTGTTCATCATCGATAATTAGAATTTTTTCTCTGGCCATAATTTTACCTTAAATAAGAATTACAAGCTAACAAGACTCCAGAGGTTTTTGGAGTAGCGAAACTTGTTTCGCGTTAACGCACCGCAAGCGGTGCTACTCCAATTATTGGAGTCCTCCCGAAAGGGAGATTCTTCCCGGAACCCCCGATGAAATCGAGGAAATCCAGCGTAGGGATCGGGTTCCATCCCAACCTGATATGTTGTTTTCCCCGGGGCGCTCAAGCGTCTTCCGCCCGCGCCTTTCCCTCACTTCGTTCAGTCGTCGCTCCTTACTCGTCGCGACCGGCGCCTTACAGGAGAAAATTAGTTTTAATTTTAACACTTTTTAGTTATCTTGTCAACACTATCTGTAGTTGTGCAGCTAGAATTTCCTCTTTTAATTTTTTAAAATTTTATTTTTCTTAATATATCGTCACTAAACAGGAAATCTTTAAAAGAATGTTTTTAATCATCGAAAGACTAAATCCTTATATTCCAAGGAATTTATTGGAAATAGGCCATTAGAGCCCTCTAGATGTAGGGTTGACGGCTCTGTCAGTCTCTTTACTGGACAGACACGGCGATCTGTCCCTACACGACGGCAAAGATTAAACTCTATCATAATAAAAATCCATTGAAAAGTTCAAATATAAACAAAAATCTAAATTCTAAAAAGCGGAAATTTTAGCTGCAAAATAAGCGGAAATTCTATCTACTCAACTACACACTATCAAAAACCGAGGTATAGATAAATAATCGCTCCGCAGGAAATACGGAGCGATTATTTATAAACATAGTCACTCGAGGCTGGGGAACACCTCGAGTGACCCTAACTAAACGCAGACTGAAGTCTGCTACTCCATCTCCCCTATGGGAAGAGGAAGAGAAAAAGGTATTCTCATCTAGTCTGAATAATAAAACAGGTGGTCAACCCTCGACCATCTCTTCTTTTTACATTTATCCTCAAGTCTTCTGGCAAGAGAATCAGGCTTCCAGAAATATGGCTGGAAAGCAAGGCTTTAGCTTTTTCCCAGACCGCAGGGTCTTCATCAGTACAAATCTCTATTCTAAAGGGATACCTCGAATACTGGCGTAAAAAATCTATAGCCTTTTCCATAATCAGTTTACCATCTTCGGAAAATTCATCCCTCTCTGAAGTGTAAAGCACTCTATTGGCTACCTCAATGTTCACACTGTCTCTCTCATCATATTTCAATGCCCATAGCTGAAACGGTTTTCCACTGGTAGTATGGGGTTTGCCATCCTGGTCTATACCCACGAAATTATAGGAATAGAGAGTTCCTACCCTTATTACTTTTCCTCTTTCATCCTGACCATCCCATTCAATAGTCCGTGGAGGACTCCCTTTGCCCTGGAGAGTTCTTATGATACTTCCTTTCTCATCGGAAATTGTCAGTTCCCATTTCTTAATTTTAATATTGGAACGCCGGGGATGGAAAGTTACCAGAGGAGGTTCGGGAAGAGGAGGCAGCGAGGGTCTGATTACCTGTTTGCTATTTAAACAGGTAAATTGTCGCAAATCCTCCTGCCTTAGAATTTCCAGCCCTCCCTCCATAAGAGCTTCCGTCTCCTCTATAGATGGACTAACAATGTCTTCTAACTTAATTTCAATCTGGTAAGGAGCCTTCTCCACTTTGACAGTATCTTTAGCTTCACCCTTTATCACCACTTCTGAAAGTCCTTCACTACTCTCTTTTCCTCCTGGTGAAGTATCAGTATCTAACACTTCTTGAGTCGAAGCCGCTCCATAGTTTAAAAATATTAACGACAAAGTGACCAGAATTAAACATAACGCAGAGCAAGCTCTGCTACTCCAGAGTCTTTTGGAGTAGCGAAACTTGTTTCGCGATAATAACGCAGAGCAAGCTCTGCTACTCCACGCAGACTGAAGTCTGCTACTCCTTTTCTTAATCATTATGTTCCTCCTTCAAATGAAAAATAGAAAGTAAATACTCCCCACTCTTCTTTCCCGTATAGATCTCCTTTTAAAGAAGCAAACTGCCAGTTCCTTAATGCCTCCATTACTAACTTATCTAAAACTGGATAGCCAGAAGTTTTCACTACATAAATATTATCCTTAACCTTTCCGTTAGAAAGGACTATAAAATGTACACTCACCCCTGCTTCAATTCCTTCCTTTTCTGCCCATTCAGGATAAGAGGGGAGCTCTCTATAGAGAACCGTTCGCCGGGAGAGCGGGCCTGTAATTTTAAAAATGACCTTTCCTCTCTGTTCTCTCTTTGCAACCCTTTTATCCGCACCCGAAGAAGTGCTCGACTCTTCAGTTCCAGAACCAGCAAGTCCACTCCCCTTTTTAGCAGCCCGCGAGAAGACCACGTCTTTACTGAACGCTCCTCCCTTTCCTTCCTCCTCGGATTTGACTTCTTTGAGCGTACCGCCATCCCCCATAACAGCTCCCTTAGAACCCGACCTTCTCGCTCCTCCCTCCTTAGCCATACCTAACAGGTTTGCCAGCACTTCCGACCCGGAAAGTTTTTCCCTATCTTCCTCTCTGACAACACCGACTACTCCCTCACCAAAGCCTGCCTTTCCCTTAATATCTTTTAAACTGGCCGCTTGAGTAAGTATGTTCTTTGATGTCTTCTTACCCAAATCTATAGCCACAATATCTTCATGACCCCTTAGTCCCTGTCTGGTATCTACCTGGAAGGGGAGGTCTTTTTTAGCAACTTTATACCCCTTATCTTTGAGCTTCTGTGATTTTGTATCCGTAACACCAGTTCCTCCGGAAGCGAGGAGAATCCTATCTTGTTCAGACTTAGAAATTAACTCTTCTTTAGACTTATTTTTCAGGGCTAAATCAACTTTTTTGGAAAGAGACCCTTTCTTATCGACTAAAGTATTCTCCTGTGAAATACCTTTAATTTTATCTGCCTCCAGTTTGGAAGAAGCTTTACCAGCCAGAGCCTCCTCTTTCTTGGCAGGCTCTACTTTCTTGCTAAAGAAGTGTTTCACTTTTTGTTTAATAGTCCGGGGTGGCTTGCCGGGAACTCTAACCCGCCTTGCCCTTACTATATCTTCCTGTACAATATACTCAACTTCCACTACAGGAATAAGCTTTTTCGCCTCCCCGGTTCTATATAGATCGAAGTTTACCAGGAAAAGCAAAAGGTGTAAACCTATTGCTATCGTCCAGCAAGTAATGTCGTATCTCATCTGTGTGTGAATAAGCATGATTTATCTCCTTATAAACGCAGACCAAGGTCTGCTACTCCTACAAACGCTCCGATGAATCGGAGCTGCTCCCTCTACTCTCTCCTCTGTTCTGTGGCTACTGCTATCCTTTTGGCACCTGCTTTTTTGATAATTATATCGAAAATTTTCTCTATTTCTCCGTAGGGAACATCTTTATCTGCACGAATTATCACCAGGGCTTTACTGTTTTCTTTCAGCCTGTATTTAAGTTTAGGAACCAGGTCCTTCCAGGAGATCACCTGCGTGTCTATAGCTACCTTGCCATCCCTTGAATAACTTATGGTTATGTTCTGCTCCTTTGCCTCGATAGTTACTGCCCTTGGTAGATTAATAGGAATACTGGGTATATTGAGAATGGGAGCTGTTATTATAAGTACAATTACCAGAACCAGTGCCACATTAATGATCGGCGATATATTTACCCCCGCTATAGAATTCTCTTCAATCTGTTTTGTCATTCTCATTGTAAACTCCTTATCCGGGTCTCTTCTTGCCTGTTTCTTTCTTAACTCTCTTCACCAGGGATAATTTTGCTGCTCCGCTCTGCCTGGAAAGGTCCAGAATATGTACAACTTTTCCGTGCGGGACTTCCTTGTCAGCAGTAATCATCACCGCTTTATCACTCTTATTCTCCAATTCTTTAATCAGCCTTAGTGATAATTCCTCTTCCGAGCCCATCTTTTCAGTATTTAAATATATCGCCTCATTGGTAATGCGTACGAACAGAGGCTTCTCTTTCGCTTTTTCTGCCTGGGTGCTTTTCACTGCCTTAGACGAATGGACTTTGATCATTGACTGCATAATCATTGGCGATATTACCATTAAAATAATGATCAGAGTCAAAGAAACATCGCCCAAAGGAGTAATATTTATTTCTGCCAGGTCCTTCTGGCCTCCCGTTTCAATCGATCCTTTCCTCATCTCTATCCTCCAATCAACGCAGACTGAAGTCTGCTACTCCAAACGCAGACTGAAGTCTGCTACTCCTTTTTTTATATCTGCCTTCTTTCTATGGTCCGCTCACCATATAAGATGATAACCAACTCTGTGGTGAAAGTATCTATTCTTACCATCAAGTTGCGAAGCCTGTTGGTGAAATAGTTGTAGATAATAGCTGCAGGGACAGCTACGGCAATACCGGTAACAGTAGTCACCAGAGCTTCGGAGATTCCAGCAGCTACTATTGTTGGTCCCCCTGAACCGGATAAGGCGAGATCGTGGAAAGACCTCATTATTCCCAGCACTGTTCCCATAAGTCCCAGAAGTGGCGAGATGAAACTTAGCGTGCCAAATACTCCTAAGCGCGCCCTCAATAAGTTCTGGCTCCTCTGCTTGTAGCTCTCCATAGTGTCCTCAGCATCAATTCTGGAAAGATAGGAAGCATTCAATCCCGCTTTTACGATTTCAGGAACCAGACCCCGGTGCTTATCACAGCAATCCACTGCCTCCTGAGCTTTTCCATCCCTGATTAATCTCTTCACTTCCACTAAGAAGCGGCTGTTTATTCCTCCTGCCCGCCAGTAGTACCAGAACCTTTCCAGCGCATAGGCAACCACTAAAATAGAAGCAACCAGGAGAATGGGCATAACAACGCTGACCTTCATTAACTCCACAAAGTTTAAACTGTTAAAACTGTTCATCATTCCCTCCTTTCTGCTTTTCTGGAGTAGCGGACTTTAGTCCGCGTTTTAAGACGCAGGTTAAAACCTGCTACTCCTTTAATCTGTACTTTTTTGATTCAATATTTTCATTCTCTCTTTAGCCAGGGCAACCCAGTCGGGATTCTTGCTGTTCTTGACAATGTCTCCATAGACGACCAGGCCCTTCTTGATTTGGCCTTCGGCTTCGTAAATCTCCGCTAATCGCATTAGTCCTGCCAGTCTATACTCGTCACTCCTGGGCACAAAATTAACTAAAGCCTCA
>Ga0307376_10005299_pt1 | contig 11636 bp, 32 predicted proteins | sample TR2MG_FD_202536 | JGI IMG/M metagenome (GOLD analysis project Ga0307376, IMG submission 202536) | Soil microbial communities from Risofladan, Vaasa, Finland - TR-2 | ecosystem: Environmental > Terrestrial > Soil > Coastal area > Acid sulfate soil | place: Finland: Risofladan, Vaasa | collected... | reverse complement strand
CGCCGCTTTCTTGGTATCTTTTTAGCAACCGATCTGATTACACTAAGATAGCCATAGCTTAATCCAGTATCGTCCATAGCCTGGGCATAGGTCTCGCCCCACTTCTTTTCTCCAAAGTTATAGAGGTCACTTATAACCCAGGCCGACAGTCGATGCACCGTTGTCCACATCTTTACTGCTGTCTCGTATTCATCCCAGGTGGGTTGACGTTTTATTTTCAAGCCCACCTGAGTAATATCGCACCAGTCTGTCACCGCAACGATGTCTGTCATATTATTTTATCCGAACAACTATGGAATTAGTGTGATCTTCTACTATCCATATCGTCACGTGATCGCCCACGTTGGCAGAAGATATAAAGTTTTCTGCTATTGTCCATTGAACATGGGTGCATCTTTGAGCAAAGCTCTTTAGTAATGCATCTCCCTCAAAGTACACGATGCGCAACCACTTAGGACAATCAGGTGTTATTACCATTACCTCTATTTTAGAAGGGTCATTCATTATTTTATCCTTACCTAATATGAATTAATGCCAGTCTTGCATTAGTAGCATGGGTGCAAACATACATATAGTCACCTATAAACGATTCTCTTGTAAAGAATTCTACAGCCGACCATTCGCCATGAGTACATTTATCTGATAAGTAACGCAATAAATCTCTAGGGTCAAAGATTTTTTCTCGTACTTCTTGAGTAGAAAGGTTGCTAATTAAAAGATACATACCACCTTTAGAAGGCTGGCTCATCACTTTGTTCCTCTTTAACTAACTTGATGGCAGAAGCGTGGTCAGGATCTTCGTACATCAGTTCGCCATAGCGCATTAAGTCAAAGATGGCATCATACATTTCCTTTATTCCCTTGGGAATAGCAGTATAGCCAATCTCTTTCATCAGGTTTACAATGTCCTCGTCTTCGTCAAACCATGCAGAGTTATCTTTAATTACGGCATAGAATGACGCTGGCACATCAGTTAAATCAACTGCTTCCACCATTGCGCTAATTGGATCTGGAACCATTAGATTATTCAAGCCCTTCGATCCACCAGTAGTGCGAGTGCCTTGAATAAATAATGAAGCGGCTGTAGCCTGTAGCGTTCTGGAATCTTCAAAGTCTTCTCCCCAAATTTTGCGGGCCTCTCTTAAAGATACCATAAACAACACGGCTTCATCAGCTTGATTAAGTTCCCATACCGAAAGCCCTTCAGTAGTTAGCTGTTCATATGCCTTTGCATTAGGTTTAACTGAGGTTGCTTTCACTGGTTGGTGTGGGGTTGTGGATGGCTTGCTTGGCTGACTACCGCCCTGCGCTCTTGAAGTATCAACGGGACCATCAAGCAACTCGACATGCCATCTAATATCCTTTTGTCCTTTGCCGATACGCTTCTTAATGATACGGATCTGTGTATCTTTAATGGCTCCGGTCTGCTGAATGAACTTATGAAGTCCGGCGCTGGCAGAGATAGTCTCTTCCATGCCATTGTAATCCACCTTGTAATAAAAGTTCGTCCATCCTCTGCCACTGTCTTTCTCTAGCGGTTGGTCGAACTGAAGCGTTACATCTACTGGATTAACTTGGGGTGTTGCTCCCTGATAATCGCTTTCTGGAATTGTTAAAAATGTCATTGTTCTATTTTCTCCTAGTAATCTAAGCCACGTTCAATGGCGCTGGCACAGCTATCGCATATACTGTAATGGGGTTGAATTTTAACCTTGCGATCACAGCGTTCGCATATCTTCCAAACATTTGTGCGCTGTACCTGTTCGTAAAACTCCACCATATCTGGATCGTCCATGTCATCCCACACCCCAAAATTGTCATCGTAATAAAGTTGCCCTGACATTGTTTCTCCTTATGATGTTAGTAAAAATCTCTCGGTATCCTCATAAAAATCCGCCACATCTTTTGTCACCACAAATCTACCGCCAGATATTTCAGCTAATCTTTGTAGAAATTCTTTGCCTCCACCATAGTATGCATCTTCCCTTACGGGGCCAATATAGATACAGTCAATCTTTGTAGTAAACTTCTTGGCGGTTTCTAATACTCTCTCTTCGCTATCAGTAGGAGATCCGTCGCCAATTACAATCAACTTAATCCCCATTCCGTCAGCGCGTTTCAAAAACTTCAGCGCCCTATTCATTTCTGTAAGACCTCCCATCCTTACAGGTATTCCATCAGGCACAAACATTACCGTATCCGAAAAGCAGAACAAGGCTACTCTGCCCTCATACTTTTCTTGGAGTCGGCGCACCTGTATCTCTGCTGATTCGTTACGGGATATTAATCCCATTTCACTTGGCGCATCACAGGCACTCATACTTCCCGATACATCTAATAGAATAGCTACATCGGCATTAGCAAATGATTCGGCAAGAGAGATGTTCTCTCGCATCGCAATATCCGACAAGCTACCAGTAGCAATCTCTGCATCCTTTCTAGTTACTATAGCTCTACTCATTTAATTCTTCTGCAAATTTCGCCAAGGCAGCATAATCAACTGGCTTTACGGTTCGCATATATTTCAATGGAACTCCTTTATTTCTGGCGCTGGCGGCTCGATTATAAATATGCTGCTTGGAAACCGCATAAGCATCAGCCACCTCTGCTACATTACTTGCTGCCTGCCATCGTTGAATAAATTTCTCCCACTCTTCTTGTGTCCACACTCTGTTACTTCTCATGCTACCCATTTCTCCCTATAACCCTTAGCCTCCATCGACCAATAAGTTACTCTTGTCTCTCCGCTACGATTAACTATGTCATCCCAAGCCAGTATCTTATTGACTACATATCTATCTTCACGATCGTAATCGTTTCTAACTACAATAGCTTTCGCTTTAATAGTGCCGCATCGAACTGGCGGAACCCAATTTATTGCCGTTGTATCTACTACAGAAGAATTGGTGTCAGCGGCCTTCTGATAATATAAGCCAGCGTCATACCTCTTTCTAAACAGCGGGTCGCACAAGTTTTCATAAGCGCCCTGGATTTTCTTGAACTGCTCTTCGGCGTCAGGCTCCTTACATACGTCTGGATGCCATGTCCTTGCCGCTTTACGATAGGCTTTCTTTATTTCTGCTCCGGCTGCTTTGTCACTGATAGATAGAACTGAATACAAAGTCGGCGCATCCCCCGGCTTCATATTAAATCCGAACCAGTTACGCAATACCTCTAATGGAAAGGTCGCGTTCCATCCGTGATTCACCCAACCAGAAGCGGTATAAGTATCACCGCCACGATGCCTAAGTAGGCCCATGTAATCTAAGGTGAAGGTAGCGATCTGTTCGCTTGGCTTGTCCACAATTCCATTCGTTTCAACAGCGCAGTTATACTTCTTGCATAGCCCAATTACTTTATCCCAATACTGCGCCGAGATTTCCCAATAGCCAGGAGAACTCCGGCTCCTGTATCCATACCCTCTACTGCCAGGATTCCAGCTTCGCATTGAAGAGGGAACCAGCGCCTTCAACTCATCTTTGAGATCTTCATTGTATTTTGTAGTACGGAAGCTGAAGGTTTGTCCATTCCCTTCAAGAATTGCCCTCATAACATTCTCCTTTTCTGGAATAATTGTACCATAATCCCTACTCTTTGCCCACCTTATTATCATGTCGGGCAAGCCAGTATACTAAGTTGCCGCGCACCAAATCATGTTCACTATGATAGATACCCCCAATTATTTTCAGGCTTGTATCCAGGTCGTCGCTTGACAATGCCATCACCATGCCAGCCAGCACCCCAACAATACCTGTCCAATCGTATCCTTTATAGTGGGAAAGCCAGTAGTTAATATAGTGATCGTTCTTTAAGAACGATGTCATCTCTTGATCATTGTCAATCGCTAACAGTCGCCTAGCTAATTTGATTAGGCTAGACCTTCTCATAAAATATCCGCCATCAATATTATCGCCTGCGCCGATGGCAAGATACATATTATCTGGATCGTTATCTGGATATGAGCACACCATTACCGTATATATAGTTCCATCTCCGGGCTGAATTCTTAAATACAGAGCCATCTCGTTTCTAACAATTGCGTTCATTATTATTCATCTCCGTTCCAATTAGATAAAGTCTCTTCATACAAAACAAGAGCCTCATCTACATCGGACAAAATTTTCTTGCCTATAATTAAGAGGTCTTCGTAATCTGCTTCATGTATATAATTAATAAGAGCCTCCTCTAATTTGGTGGCTGCATCATCAACGTCTACTTCTTTAATCATCTGACTCCCTCTGTCCCTCAATGGCATAGGCTTCTGTTGACACAGTAATAAGTAACTGAAGCAAAAACATTTTGTTACACTTAGAACAATATCGAGCCGAACTTTTTGTAGATTGTTTAGGAAGTTTTGCAAGCATCTTATTTGGATGTCCACAATATGGGCATTTCGCATACACTATTTTCTTCATTCGCTTTCTTCGATTACCTCTCCTGTTTTTAATTCAAATACGTGCCACACTTCATGTTCAATCTCTACTCCCGGCTTAACTCTGACTCTCCAATCTCCAGGAATAGCGCCAATCCTAACCATCTGCTCGAACGTATCTTCTGCTTCCTCGGCGGTATCAGCTAGAAAATCTACTTCACCGCTATGAGTAGTTGTCCAATCAAAGCGGACTCTAAACTTTTTTGTCATCTAAAACTCCTTTTCTTTAATGTTACTTCGCGCCATATCTCTCTTGGTGATGGGCATCCCTCTATATACTGGGCCTCTTCCACTATTGCGTCTGTTAATGCGGCGTACCCAAAATCTCTGCCGTATATAGATTTCTTCTTTTGATAATCAAAGTAGAAGGCGGCATAATTATTATGCTCCATGACCATCTTTTCATAATGCTCATAGGGTATCCAGCCCTGATGCTTGTATAGATTAATAGGCACTTCATCTTCATATATAGGGAAGTGGCCGCAGAATGGACAAGGGTATGTCCAAGTTGGCAAGGCGCAAACATCACAAGGATATAATTTGAAGGGTGAACAAGGATATAATTTGAAGGGTGATTCCAGTAACCGATGATGACGATACTCGTATAGCAGCATATCTTCCTCTTTTGTCCTCTCGACAAAGGATTGAATATCAGTCGCCATATTAATTCTCTGATATTGACCAGCTATACATCATTGGATCGGCTGTAAATTCGACCATTTCCGAATCGCAAATGCTACACAGATCTTCTGCGTAATGGCTTGCTACCCTTTCGCAATTAATACAAACAACAATTGTTGGAATCCCATCAAAAAACCATACTATCTGTCTATCATCGGCAGACATTCAATTGCTCCTTTATAATATTCTCTCTCTGATTCAAGGTGATCATCAGCCCATGCTTCTGCATCTCTGTGGCAATCGTAGCATATAGGTGTCCAATCCTTTACAAACTGTTGGGCCAGGGCTAGAAGAACTAGGGGGTTATCATAGGCTGTGCCGAACGGTGCATTAGATCCGCTACAGCATATATCACTCAGCGTTCCATCTGGTTTATAAGTTAATGTATTGCTGGCACAACTACCTCTCATGTTAGCGCCCTTGTCATTATGACCAAAGGTTCCTCGACCGACAGGAATTACTGAGCTAACACTATTGCCATACTTTGTAGACTCTACATATATCCAAGCTCCTCCGTCATAACTATCTTCTGGATTAGGGGGCGCTCTCCAATCAGGTTCGTCGTATATAGCCTCTATTTCACCGTTGCAATCCTCGTCGGCACATTCATTATCTTCCGGCATTTCTTCATAATCTTGACCGCAAGAATAACACTCGTACCACTTCAAGGGATACAACACTGGCTCGTCATACCAATCATGATACGGCTCCCAACAACTGGCTAGTGCCTGTGCCAATCGTCCTTCGCCCTGCAACCAGCTTGGTCTAAACGCATCATGCCATTGGTCATTAGAGATCCGGCAAGTAAAGCCACCATCTAATCCATACTCATCACTATATACATTATCACCTATCACTTCCATGAACTTGCGAACCCACCTTAATTCTTTAAGCCACCATCCATTAGTGGTCATCTCAACACCAGTGACCAATCCATTTCTATAATGTGTCATGGCCCAATTAAGATAGCCACCAAACTTCTGAAGATTAAGCGTTGGCTCTCCACCTATTAGGTTTATGCGGCATGGAATATCGCGCTTCTTTAACTCTTGCATCTGATACCAAATGGCGTTCAATACTTCATCGCTCATAAATAAATTGGGCGACTGTGGACTACATGAATAGAAACAGTGACCACACTCAAAGTTACATTGTTCTGTTAGGAGCAAGACGAATATCACACCATCTTCCTCTGCCGACTCAACCACACTATCTATTGACACCCGAACATCCTCATCAATTTCAAGCATCTCTATTGACCTCATCTCTATTTTCCTTTCTAGATCTTACTACTCCGATGACTAAAATTATCGCGTATCCTGTTAAGATACCTGCTATATATATAGTTAGATCACTCATTTGACCTCATCTTCTATCTCCTGCTGTATAAATTTGTCATATCCTCTAAGATTAACAACATGCTCTTCACAAACATTTCTTCGTGTTATCAATCCAGAGCTGTGCCATCCTTCATATTCTGCATAGTTAGTACATCCCGCCCAATCACATGGCAAAATTATTTGGTCACAATATGGACAATGTATTGGCTTTTTTATGTGTCGATCAAACATTATCAATTTCCTCCGGCAACACTGGTTTGAATTGTGCTGGTTTGTTATTGATCCAATTGAATACATCTATAACTGTTATGTCCTCTACCCATATATATTCCGGCCACCAAAGTAACTGCCACCCGACCTTATCCAACCATCGCAAAGTAACGCGCACCTCTTTACTTATATATTCTTTTTCGGGTACAAGTTTCTTGCATTTGTGATTGGGGTGAGCCAACACAATTAACTTCCCACAATGGGGGCAAGGGAATAAATTAACATCATCCATCTGCGGATTTCTTCTAGCCACGTTCATCCCAGCGGCGGAATCTATCAGCAATATATATTACCCTGTCTAACTTAAACTTGAACATGCCTATAGTTGAGTGCGGGGTAGCTATCATATGTAGCCCATCATCAACATCATATGCGGAAAACGGATCAATAGTTGACCAAAACTCTTCTATATATTCTGGAAGTTCTACATGTCCAAGTCCTAAATACCACTTTAGTCTTGCCCATTGAGTTGCGTGTCCAAGCAATACTGCAAAGTCAAAGTCACGGCTCGTTCCATCACACCATTCTGGGGCAATTACATGTTGGTCCTCGCAAAACTCTATTGCCGCACCATAATTATCAAAGGCGAATATAGGATACTCAAAGTGCTTGTCAACTTTGTACGGTTTGTTCGTTTTGTAATATATCTTTTTGCCGTTGATGGTTGGTATTCTATATGATAGGGCGGGTCTATATCTTCCATCATTATCCAGCATAACAACCTTATATATTCTCTGTGATTCAGTAAATAATCTATCGTCTAATGCGAGTTCTTTTTTAACCTGAGCTATCATATGTCCACACTTCTCCACATTCATCACAATAATTAACGTGCCAGCAATTACCATAATGACTAATGCCGCGCTTCTTTGATTCAGCTTGGCTCAACTCAATCCACTTGTGTTCACATCCAATCCTAAAATATCTCCTTGCATATCCACTGGTATATCGTTCGTAGTTATTATCCGGCAAGAAGTCGCCAAGCCCCTTTCTGAAACTATCCTCCTCGTAATCTTTTTCCCTCCAAAAGAAACAATCGGCCACAGCTATAGCACAGAAGGGATAGAAGTAATAGTGTATGTTCCAACTATTACCATCTTGCCCTAATCGTTCTCCTTCTGGGGCATCGGGCAATCGGATAGTATTATCGTAGTTGATACCCCGTAAGCCATAAATACAATGATCTCTTAACAGATCAAATTCGTCCCTAGTTATTTCTATTGCCGGAGTAGCGATGTGATTATTCTTTGACCAATCAATATTAAGATAGGTTGGTTCAATCCAATTCCAATAATTGGGCGGTCGTTCTACTTTATCCGACATTACTTTTCTCCATAGCTGTTTCATATGCATCAGACCACCGATCTAGATACAAAGGATCTTCCACTATTACTCCGGCGAGTTGCGCCATCTGACTAACAACTAATCTAATAATCGGATGGCTGGCAACGCGGCTCATTTTCTCGGTAGTAAACGACATATCAGCCAATGCTTCTACATGGGCTACAACATTTCCATCCGTATTCCTAGCATATGTATTATTAGCCTTGGAACCTATACAGGCATTTTTTAGATCAAGTATGGTCGCAGTTATTACTTCATCTCTTTCATCAAGTTCTTCCTCTATATCTGGCACCCACTCTAATAGTGAGTATGCCAATCCACTTACATTTACTGCCCCTGGATCTACAGCGGCTATTGCCATACGATAATCATGTGATGTTAACATCTTAGATATTCCTCCCTGCTACTTAAATCGGCGGCGAGCCGAGCGAATCTCTCAAATTGTCTAGGTGTTAGATTGTAAAACGTTTCATATACCCTCTTCCCATTAGAAAATGTAACAGAAATATAAGCGACCAGGCCCCTACGCTTACTATATGTATGTAGGTCCAAGCTAATATGTATGTCTAACATCTTAGTCTCCATCGCCAAACAACATTAAAAGCATCGCGGCTTCCATTACAGTTTCAAACAACGCTTGTTTTATATTTATCGGAGCTTTTTCTAGTAATAAAGCAATAGAATAAACAATGCCTAGATCAATATTCAATTCTCCTTCTGCCTCTGCTGTGTAATTCCTCATGTAAACATCCAATAATTCTTTTGCCAGCTCGTTCTCGGCATTTCCTCTAAGCTCTTCTATTACCATCCTGACTTCGTATTCCGCATCACTTTCAAACATTTCAATCTCCTTTTTTATGCGGCAGCGAAAACTGCCATAACATCACCAAGAGTTTTCTGCATAGTAGCCTGTCGATAGGCTTCTTCTGCATTAAACAATCTTCGATAACTAACAACTACCTCTCCATCAAACATAATATCGTGACTGTCTGGACTAGAATCTATCTTGAAGAAACGGTCAGTTCCCAAAACATAAATCGCGCCGTGAACATTTGTTCCTATGAACTCAACATCATCGCTCATTACTATCTCTCCATAAATCTCCTTGAGGCACATATCTAAATCCGCTTTCACATAATCCTCTGGCATGAAAACGATACCTTATCTTCCTGCATCCAGTAGCCCATCCATCCCATACTGTAAATGTGGTAGCTCCCTTACGATATATAGCTGGCCCGCCATCTTTGCCTAACAATCTCAAATTTCTTTGATGGATTATATTTTCACACGCTCTCCAAGTTTCCTTGGTGGTTCGTGCTTCAGTGGCTATTCGGTCGAGCCGATGTAATGTCATGGCTTGCGGTGCTTGTTCATGTACCACATCTACTATAGTTTGTTCCATTACGCTCAACATAACTATTCTCCTTCATTCTCCATCTTTTCAACAACCTCAATACCGCATTTAGAATATCGTAAGGCCATTTCAGCCAATGGATCTAGTGCCTCATTTTCGAAAAAGGCTGTTATACCACCAACAGTAGCTAATATAATTGACTGATTCGGATACTCTTCCACAATTTCTTTTGCTAAGTCCAACAGCTTTTTCGACAGCTCTGTGCGCTTCATTAAAATCTCCTTTTGCTTCTACTAAAATGACTTGTATATTGACTATGTATCTCAGGATCAGGATAGCCCTGCTCTTTTCTGGCCTTAATATATGTGCCGTAATCCTGATCTTCTTCAAGATAGCCAAGCTCTCCCACAATAAATGAATACGGGGTAATCTCTTGCCGGATATTAAGCAAGTCTAATTCCGACAACGGAACAACAAGCCAGCCATGACCAGGATCATGTATAAAAGTTAAGTGTTCTGATAACATTATTCTTCTCCTTCGTGTTGCATTATGTCTCGACCAACAGACCAGCAATTTACATTGTCGTCCTCTTCCCAGGATAGCCACGCCATAACATATACAAAGCGGTTTCCGTCCCAGAAAACTCTTTGAGTTGTATTTAGCGGGGCATTAGCATAAAACTTGCTTTTTATTGCCCTGGTATATCCAACCATAAGGGCCATCCCTTTTATATTATGAACAGGGTCGTTAAGAAATATGTCGAGCAAATCTTCTAGGTAAATATATTCATATATCGCACATCTAATTGGATGTAGTACTGCCATGTCGTTTACACTCCTTTACTCGTGGGTTGTCCTGTGCTACAAGACAAACACCATCCTGATTAAGCTCTGGTACAACGGGAATGAGCACGCATTCCTTGCCCATGTTATGTGACATTGGCGGGTCGGAACGCATGATTGCGAATCGCACATCCTGCGTCCAACATACGGCACTCCAATACTCAGCGGTATGGTCACGTATCCTTGCTATTACGTAGTACATGTCACTCTCCTGATAACGTCTGAACAGCGTACTCAATCGTTGCCCATGCCTTGATCACAAAGTATTTGCCGCAGTTACCTTGGGCTTCATCATCTTCGCATATCCAAAGAACTGGCCTCAATGGATACTCAAATGTATCTCTATGTATATTAAGTCCCGCACCACAATATGGGCATGTAACTGTAATCCAATATGGTAAGATACTCATGTCATTCTCCTTTATATTGTTACCAATTCCATTCTCTCAATATCTCCGGCAACAATTTCTCTGTGAAAGGTCGGGGTTGCTAAGTTACCTGACTCGTCAAGGGGTACTAGCCAAACTCTAAACATCGGGATCGGAATACCTAGCTCGTTACTGACACGGGTAATAGAATCGACCTTATAATAGTTATATCCACCAACAACATGATTTTTGAATCTAACTATATCTCCTTCGCTTAATTCAAAGAACTGATCCAATGTCACATCAATCTCCTTCATTCGGCATGGGGATTCTAGTGTGATCGCCACCAGTAATCTCGTCCCAATATTCGTTGTGTTGCCGGATCTTTTCCACGACTCCTTCATAAGTAACAAGCTGCGGATAAAAGCAAGCTACAACACAGGCATAACAGACATGATCCCAATTAACTACATACGGCAATACTTCCTCATATACTTTGCCACATAATTCACATTTATTCGGGGAATTCCTAGAAAAAATATCGCGGTTGCTTATTGGGTTACTCTTAAATTTTTCATATTCTTCTCGACTTTGAAAGTAAATACTGAATCTATTCATATCTATTCCTCCCTCATAAAATCTATGTCGGCTATGTCGCCAACGTGATATATGTGTTTTGTGCCATCCATCGCTGAAAATTCTAGGATAAGAATACCGTCGCGCCTTAGCCACAACATAATATTTTCGCAACACTCTGGATCTAGCACGATATAGTTAGTAGCCTGTTTGATCTCAATCGCTGCCTTATTGTAAATCGTTTCCAATGTTGACGTTATCATCATGTTCATAGCGTTGCTCCTTTGGGCGCTAGTTCCTTAAAGTTATCCAAGGCCCACTGTCTTATTAGCGGAGCCTCTGAGCCACAGCTATTCCAACCCTCTCCCTTATTCCAGGCATCATACAATTCATCCGGCAAAGGAATAGCCTTATCCCACACCTCTCTA
>Ga0307376_10005298_pt1 | contig 11638 bp, 17 predicted proteins | sample TR2MG_FD_202536 | JGI IMG/M metagenome (GOLD analysis project Ga0307376, IMG submission 202536) | Soil microbial communities from Risofladan, Vaasa, Finland - TR-2 | ecosystem: Environmental > Terrestrial > Soil > Coastal area > Acid sulfate soil | place: Finland: Risofladan, Vaasa | collected... | reverse complement strand
TACAACCGAAAGCTTAATAAAGGAAATACAGCAAGCATTAAATATACCTGATGTTATAGAATCGTGCGATAATTGCATGTATTTTCCAAAATGCTCAGGTGATCCAAATTTTATTAATAAACGATGTAAAACTTATAAGCATGTTCTATAACGTTAAATGTATGTTTAGTGGCGATTTAACCGACAAAATTTGATTAAATGAACGAATGTAAAAAAGAAAAAAAGGGAGGGATTTTTTATGAAAATACTTAATTTATACGCAGGAATTGGAGGCAACCGGAAAGCATGGGGAGACGAACACGAAGTAACAGCAATTGAATTTGATGAAGAAACAGCTAAAGTTTACCGTGATTATTTCCCAAATGATACTGTAATTGTTACAGATGCACATAAATACCTATTAGAACACTACAAAGAATATGATTTTATTTGGGGAAGCCCTCCATGCCCAACGCATAGTATTTTAAACACCACCAAAAATGGTAGAGGTGACGTAAAAATGGAATACCCAGATATGACACTTTACCAGGAAATAATATTTTTAGATAATTGGTTCAAGGGTAAATGGGTTATTGAAAATGTAGTTCCATATTACACCCCCTTAATCGCAGCTAAAAAAGTTGATAGACACTTATGGTGGAGTAACTTTAATATTACAAGCAAAGATATTAAACGACCTTTTAAAATGGATACCGCAACAGTTGAGCAGTATGAGGATTTTTTAGGTTATGACTTAAGCAAATATAAGTTGAGTAATAAAATTAAGAACCTAAGAAATTGCGTTATTCCAGAAACAGGATTACATATTTTAAATTGTGCTTTAGATAAAATTGCACACGATGGAATTAAGCAAGGAGAATTATTTTAATGGTTTTGCAAAAACCAAAGTGCGTTGGGTTTTTCTTTTTGGTCAAACTTGTAGAACGTCAAATTGAAACACTGAACCGCCATTAAATATACATATTGTTAGCATTTTCGTTTTTTGCCCTTACGGATTTGCTTCAATTAATACTAACTTTTTAAGGGCAAAATATGAATGCTAACGGTTTGTATAAGATTAGTACGGGAATAGAAAGCGAAAACCATCCGTACTACTCGAAACTTATTAAATGGTAATTCGCTCAAATTTGGTAGTAACACCCGTATTAATTTTATACCGTGTTACCGCCAGTTAATTATTGATTATGAAAACATTGGAATACAGCGATTTTTTAACCAGCAGAATAGATTACTGTTTGGAAGATAATGATAAAACAAATTTAGAAAAGATTAATACTTTAAATACCTACAAAAAAGATTACGGTGATTTATTGGCTAATAATTATCTTCCATTAGATGAAGTTGAAAGGTTAAAAAATCAACTACAAAGAATAGACGATAATATTAAGTTGCTGTCTTAATTGGCGGTAACGGAAAGTATATGTTTTCGGTTGCGATTAAAAGCACCAAATTATCAATTATAAACAACTTTTGAAATGGGAGTAAAAGGAACAAGAACGGAGAAAGTAGCAACTGAAATATGTACGGTGTTACCAACTGTGCGGAAAATACCCGATACAGCCCAACACAGAGAACTATGCCAGCGAGGCGGTAAATGGCTTACTAAACACTCACAAAACGTATTAGTGCCTAATTGTAGCATTGTAGCAGTTGAACTTTTTACACAAGTAGAAAACGAAATGCCAGATATTATTGGTTGGTGTAGTTGGTGCAGTATTATGATAGAAGTGAAAGTTCAACGGTCAGACTTCCTTCACGACTTCAAAAAGCCATTTAGACAAATTTGCACTGATGGAGTTGGTGAATTACGATTTTACTTATGCCCTGAAAACTTGATAAAAGAAGAGGAGTTGCCCGAACATTGGGGATTACTTTACGAAACCAAAAGAGGAATTAAAATTATAAAGAAAGCAGAAAGACAAAGTGCAAATTTGGCAGCCGAACGGAATATGCTAACTAGCTACATTAGAAATCGAAAGTAGCATTGTTGGTAACACATCTATAACGACACCTTTAAATTAATTAAATCATGAAAAACATTATCGAAGACTTATCAATTGAAGATTATCACTACAATGAACCTTATAAAAGTTTCATAAGTGCAACGGGATTAAAGAAAGCTAATGATAGCCTAAAGGCTTTCAAGTATTATTTGGATAGCAAAAGCAATCAGGAAAGAAAAATCCATTTTGATTTTGGTAACGCTTTTGAGTTGGCGCGTTTAGCTCCAGCCGAATTTGCTAAAAAGGTTGTTTATTTTGATGCTGCTAACCGTCCACAGCCTGAAATGACTTTCGGCTCAAAGCTTAATAAAGCTTACAAAGAAGATTTTGAAGCGGAGGCTACAGCAAAGCAACAATACATTATCAACAAAGAAGGTGAACACTCACTTGAAACAATTCAACAAATGTTGCTTTCTTGTAACTCTGACAGCACTATTAAGGCACTTTTGGAAAAAGTGGAATACCAGTATAGCTTCTTTTGGACGTGTCCAGAAACGGGTTTAAACTTGAAGACACGACCAGACGTTTCAATAGTTACAAAGAACAATCTAATCGATATTAAGACTTGTGAAGATGCAAACCCTCGAAAGGTTGCTAATGCTATTCGCGACTTCGGATATCCAACACAGGCATGTATGCAAATTGACGGTGTACAACAAGCCGGATATATGTCGGAAGTTGATAACTACTTTTGGTTGTTTGTTGAAAAGAAAGCTCCCTTTGATGCTGTTTTATATGAGTTCTCTAAAGAAGACAGAGCAATTGAAATGGCTAAGTATCGACGGACTTTAAAAAAAGTTGCTCAGGCAATTAAAACAAATGAGTACCCCGGGTATTCGGGTGAAGCTTTAACGCAAAGCTCACCTAACAAGTATGGAATATTAACCGCTAAAATTTGGTAAAAATGGACAACGTAAAACAACAAGTACAAAAATTCAATGAGTACGAGGCAGCTATCGCAATAGTATTACCTTATTCAGAATTGAAGATTAACGGAATTGAAGACAAAGAAGGCGCAAAGATTGTGAGGTCAGCTCGTATTGAATGTAAGAAACTTTTAGCGTCAATTGAGAATGACCGCAAGGAAATAAAAGCGCCTTTCCTTGAAGCTTGCAAAACAATTGACGCAAATGCAAAGGTTTATAAGGAACAAATTGAAGTTGTTAAAAGTCATTTGGAAAACGAAGAAGCTATTGTTGAAAAAGAACTTGCCGACATTGAAGCAGAAAAACAAGCCGTTAAAGATAGGTTAATTCAGGGTAGAATTAATGAAATACTTACATGCGATGTTTTATTTACCGGATTTTCTTATAACCTTGGTAGTGTTCAAATCATGCAAACAGAGATTGAAAATTTATCAGATGAAGATTTTCAAATTAAATTTTCTGAAATGCAATCGCTGAATGAAAGTCTTAAGGCAGAAAGGGAAATTAAAGAACAGGCAGAAAAAGCCGAATCAGAACGCTTAGAAAAAGTAAGAATTGAACAAGAAAAAAAGCAAGCTGAAATTGATAAGCAAATGAAGGTTATTGAAGAGGCTAATACAAAAATGAAAGCAGAGGCGCTGAGACTTGAAAGGGAAAAAGAACACGCAAAAGAACTTCAATTTGAAAGAGACAAGGCCGAAAAGAAACGTATTCAGGATATTGAAGATGCGAAGAAAGCCGAAGCGTTAAGAATAGAAGCCGAAGCAAAGGCGAAGGTTGAAGCCGAAAAGAAACGTATTCAGGAGGCTGAACGCTTGGCAGCAATTGCGCCTGACAAAGAAAAGTTGGTTGCGTTTAGAGATAAACTTAATGATGTTTCTATGCCTAAATTGTCAACTAAAGAAGCTCAGGAGTTAAGCCAAAAAATCGGCGACCAATTAGATAAAATGAATAAATGGTTGACTGATGTAATTGAAAGTCTTTAATTGTGCAACTCTATGACTATCAACTAAAAGCCGTTTCCGATTTACGGAGCGGCTTTTTAGCCAACTATCAAAGGCAAGTATTACAAAGCGCAACTGGCAGCGGCAAGACTATTATGTTTTCCGATATGGCTTTTAAAACATTGCAGCGAGGAAATAAGGTTATTATTATTACTGATAGAATAGAGCTTTGCAAACAGACTTTTAAAGCTATTTCACACTACGATAATACCGTGGAGGTTATGACAGCAGGCGCGAGAATATCTCCAAATCCAAAGTGTATAATTGCCATGGTGGAAACACTTAACAACCATCTTCGTAAGGGTTGGGATTGGAAACCGGATTTGATAATAATTGATGAGGCGCACAAAGGAAACTTTACAAAAATTCTTGACCATTGGTTGAACGTTCGTACAATCGGAGCAACGGCAACGCCAATCGGAAAACACTTTCATAAGTATTACCAACACATTGTTACAACAAAAGATATACCTCACCTGATAGAAGATAACAGACTTTCACCTTGTCGACCTTATCAGATGCAAGATTCTTTCGACGACCTCAAAAAATCGCGCGGTGAGTTTACGGATGATTCTCTTTTCAGTCACTTCAATAAACCAAAACTTTATTCAGGTGTAGTTGAAAAGTGGAAGGAAAAAGCCACAGGATTAAAGACCTTAGTATTTTGTGTAAACATTAAACACGCAGAAGAAACCGCCAAGGCTTTCAACGATGCTGGAATTCTTGCTGAATGTATTACAAGTAAGTCTACTAAAGAAGATAGAGATCGGATATTAAGAGCGCACCAAACTGGCTGCTTTAATGTGTTAGTAAATTGCGGAATACTCACAACTGGTTACGACGACCCGACAATAAAATGCATAGTCGTAAATAGAGCAACCTTAAGCTTGCCGCTGTGGCTCCAAATGTGTGGGCGCGGCTCGCGTGTCTTTAAAGGTAAATCGGAATTTCTTATACTTGATTTTGGAATGAACCACGATCGTTTCGGTCGCTGGGATTCGCCCCGAGTTTGGGATTTGAAAGCTCCGAAAAAGAAATCCGATAAATTACAGGCTGCTCCTGTAAAGCTCTGCCCTTCGTGTGAGGCGATGCTGCATGTATCAGTGCGAACGTGTGAATTTTGTGGGTACAAATACCCAGAGATTTCAAGCGAACAAAAGGACGGTGAACTTGTCGAGGTACCTAAATATATTCCGAGTGAATTAATCGGTCGGCGTATTTCTTCGCTTTCACTATTAGAAATATTTGAGCTACAAAAAGCGAAAAGATACAAAGCTTCATTTTGCTGGCGAGTTGTTAGAAGCCAAGGCGATGAAGCTATTTTTAACTATGCTAAACTTGCCGGATATTCTCGCGGTTGGTCAAAAAGACAACTAGAAGACATTAATAATTCTGAATTTACAGACTATTTATTAAAATAATTTCATACATTTGTAAGTAAAACTAAGGACATGAAACAAGAAAATGGATTTTGGATTGATGAGAATAATAATCGCTGGAATTGTGATTGTTATAATAAAAATCAAGCAATTGAATTAAGTGAAAAACTTATTAATTGCACGTATTGCACGGATTGCAGGAGTTGCACGGGTTGCACGGGTTGCACGGATTGCACGTATTGCACGTATTGCACGTATTGCACGTATTGCACGTATTGCACGGATTGCAGGGATTGCACGGATTGCACGGGTTGCACGTATTGCACGGATTGCACGGGTTGCAGGGGTTTTAATTCAAATCCTCAAAAAATTTCATCTAAAAAAATAGGCCGTAGAAATAGTGAAACAACGGTATATTTTAATGATACAAAAACACAAATTGTCTGTGGATGTTTTCGAGATACTTTAGAAGCCTTTGAAATACAAGTCAAAAAAGTTCATATAGGTACAAAGTATTTCGATGAGTATATGAAATTTATTGAGGCTGTTAAAATATTCATTTCAAATAATTAAAGACATGAGAAAAATTATGATGAAATTATCCAATGAAGGAAAACGCTTCATTGTAAAAAATGAAGATGGTTCCGAGCAAGAAATAAGGTTTATAATATGAAAGACATTATTGACACCCGATCATTTCTGATAGGACTTGTAATAGGAATAGTATTTATGTTAATTTTTATATTATGAAAATATCCTTTTTCTCGGGCAACATAAAAAACACAATTCCTACAAAAACTATTGAGATAATTGATTTTCTTAACTTCGTCAAATACGGTGAATTTAAGGAGCTTCAATTTGAGATAGCGCGAATCATTGAACATAAGGAAAGAACAAAGCGAAAGGCTGAAATACTACCTTATGTCACAATATCCGGTGTTTTCAATAAACGTTCGCTCGATGGACAATTAAGTCATTCTGGTTTCATTGCTATGGACTTTGACGACGTTGAAGACTTTGACGAGGTGCGAAAAAAACTACAGTTAGATCCGTACTCTTATGCAGTTTTCAAATCGGTTTCTGGTTTGGGTTTGTGTGTGCTAGTAAAGGTTAATCCAGATGTAGAAAAGCACCTAGCGCATTTTAATTGGCTATCGAAATACTATTATGAAAAGTATGGCTATGTAATTGATTTACCATGTAAGGATTTAACCCGCGCCCGTTTCGTATCCTTCGACCCTGAGCTATTCATAAATGAAAAAAGCAAGAAGGCAGGAGTTAAGCAAGAAATAAGGGCAAAGCCGAAACAAGTTACTTTTGTAGCCACGGCCTCACAAATGGATAGAATTGTATCAGACATTTGTAGTCGAGGGATAAACATAACTGAGAGTTACGAGGACTACCTTAAAACAGGTATGGCTATTGCAAATGAATATCACGAAGTTGGTCGAACATATTTCCACGCCGTCGCTTCAATGTCTTCGAAATACAATAGTAAGGAATGTGATAAAAAATACAATTCCTGTTTAAAAACCTCGCGTGTAAAAATTGGTACGTTTCTCTACATGGCCAAACAGGCCGGAGTTGAATTGTATTCCGAATCAGAACGCAAAGCCTACGGAATAGCAATTGCGGCCAAGCGTTCTAATTCTACTATTGAGGGCGCAGTTAAGACAGCAACAACGATACACAACCTTTCAGAAAAAGAAGCAAGGGAAACTGCCGTTGCCGTGTTTGAACGCAAAGAAACTGACATCTACCAGAATGACGACGACACTCCGGTAATTGAACAGATTACAAACTTTCTTGATATAAATCATACATTTAAAAAAAACGAAATCACTCGTATAATAGAAGATGAATACGGTCGCGAAATGGACGACCAGTTTGAAAATACAATCTACATTAAAGCCAAAGCATTAATCGGAAACAAAGTCGTTAAGAAAGATATTGAATGTGTGATTAACAGCGATAGAACAAGGTCGTTTAATCCATTCAAAGATTTTTACGAAAAACACAGCACCCTGCCGCATAAGCCTGATATAATTGATGAGTTCTTAAGTGCGATAATATCAGAAACGCCAGACTATAAATATTGGGTAAGAAAATGGCTTATGGGTATTCCAGCTTCAATAGAAGGTGATACCGTTCGTATTGTTCTTGTATTTTGCGGCAAACAAAACAATGGAAAAACATTTTGGTTTCGGATGTTATTACCTAAAGAGCTTCAAAACTTCTATGCTGAATCAAAATTAGACAGGGGTAAGGACGACGAAATACTAATGACACAAAACATTATTGTTATGAACGATGAATTTGACGGGTTCACGGTTCGGAGTTCTGAAAAATTCAAAGATTTAATATCAAAGCAAGTGTTTACATTAAGAGAGCCATACGGACGCAGAAACGTACATTTAAAGAGACTTGCCTTAATTGCAGGTACTTCTAACAACGAGGACATAATAAGCGATAATACGGGCAATTCTCGCATAATACCAGTGAATGTAGACGACATCAACTTTGATATAAACGAAAGCATCGACAGAAATCAGCTTTTTGTTGAGATTTTCAGAGCTTTTGAAGACGGTGAAACATGGAAGTTGAGCAAAGATGACCTGATTAAACTAGAAACTATTTCAGGTAATCATGAAACTACTAGAATAGAAAAAGAATTAGTTGAAGAATATTTTGAAGATGGTCACGACTTTTTTACCGTAACAATGATAAAAGAACACATCGAAAAAATGTCTTCTTTGCGAACTGACACCAAAATTTTAGGCATAGAATTAAAAAAAATGTACAAAAAAACTGCTTTAAATGGTCAAAGAGGTTACCGATTAAGAAAAATTGATAATACTTACCATGCACCATGCACCTCCGAACTGCCTTATTAATAAGTAATTACAGAAAATAGGTGCAGGTGTAGGGTGTATCTCAAGAGTTTATATGTTTTAAAAAAAAAAAAAAAATGAAAAATATATTTTTAAGTGTTCTATGTGAGATGTTATATAATACCCTACACTCCCTACACCTATTATACTTAAAGCCTTTCATAGCACGGGTTTCGATAGGTGTAGGGTGATTTTTTTTACCATGCACTTACCTTACACCCATTACACCTATTGTTTTTTAAATTTATTATACATACATTTGTAATATGAAAACTGTAAAAATCATAACAATATCAGAAATAAACGAATTTGTAATCTTTTTCCAAAAAAATATTATAGATGTAAAGAAGACTAACTTGCTGAAAACCATGAAGATAGCGTCAATTTATGACATTTCTAAGATGCGCGGAAAGGATTGCTTTACGGAGAAAATCTCTAATAAGATTATAAACTTTGCTAAAAATTATGGGTATGAATTTAAGTGAATCAGCTCTACAATCCAAATGTGTCAAGTGGCTTTGGAACTCACACCCTGAAACTAGAGGGCTATTCTTTGAGATTAATAATAACCCCTTAAACGCCGTTGACGGTGCAAATCGCAGGGCTATGGGTATGGTTAAAGGTGTTGCAGATACATGTTTTCTATGGGAAGGTAAAGCTCATTTTATTGAGTTTAAGGATGAGAAAGGTCGCCAGAGTAAAGACCAGATTCATTGGGAGACAGTGGTTTCCTTTGCAGGTTTTCATTACTTTATCGTAAGGTGTGAGGGTGATTTTAGAACGATTATTGAAATGATTATGATATGAGAAAAATTAAGCTTACCAAAACTGAAAATAAGATTTTAAAATTACTTAGAGAAAATTATCAGATTAAGGTAAGTGATAGTTATCATAAAAATAGTTTCAATTCGCTGAATTTTAAGGGGTTAATAAGATTTATATATATTAATGGTTGCGAATACGCTGAGCTTACATCTAAAAAAAAAATAGACTTATCCGAAAAAGAAGCTATTTGTACTAGATGCTTAAGCTACAAAATACTTGAAAGGTGCAGAATTAACAGGCGGCGACCTTTAACTTATAAAGACGAATGTATGGAAACAAATAACAGAAGAAACGAAAATCCAACGAATTTAGAACTTCGGGATAAGATATTTAGTTTCTTATTTGAGCTTAAGCGAGGTCAAAAGGTTTGGATTAAGAATGAGGAACAACTATTGATATGTCAAGAATTCGTAGCTTTACACGGGTATGATGAGAATATCGATATATCGAGTAATAACAAAAGTGTATACAAACATAAATTTTTAACTAAAGACTTTAAACATGAGTAGAAAATGGTTAACAGGGTCAATTGCCCTTAGTAAATTGGTTGCTGTAATAACAGAGCGGAATGGTAAAAACGGAATGGTAAAAGGTTTATTCATTCCTTTTGATTTAAATTATTTAACAGTAAAAGAGAAAGCTGTTTATCTTAATCTACGCGTCGGAATCGCAGACGAGCCAGACCAGCATGGACAGATCGCAATGATTACTCAGTCGGTAGATTCTGCGATTTATAAAGTAGCTTCGGATGAAAAGAAAGAAGAGTTAAAGAAACTGCCAATACTTGGTAACTTAAAAGATTGGTCGGTCAGTAGTTCAAACAGCGATGCTGCTGCACAAGAAATTGGCGAAACAGATGACTTACCTTTCTAATTTTATAGATGTATTGCATGAACTTGAGTTAAGGGTGTCGCGTGGTGGAGTGACACCTAAGGCTCTTGGTTCAATGTATTATGATTTGAATCATATGACTATTGAAAGAAAAATGAAAATAATTAGGTCAAAAATTTGATTGGTATTGTTTTTATTCATACATTTGTAAGAGTAAAATGAAACAAAATATAACCTATTACGTATAAGAAGTAAAACTAAGGACATGAAAAAGGTAAAAAGATTAGTTACAATTGAGTTGATATTACAGGCATTTATGATAGCAATGGTGATGTTTATTGCTTGGACTTTTATGTAAAATATATTCATCCGTCTAGTTGAATCGTTGGAGTAAGCGGATAGGACAACGGCGAAACTGCGACCGTTTATTGGAGGCTAAGAAATAGTCCAGTACGTGGAAACAATTCTTGCTTGCTGGTAAAAAGTAACCAGTTTATTGAAGGTGTGGCGGAATGGTAGACGCTAAAAAGTATTGGAACAGTGCTATCCGATAAGTGGCTCGCAAGCGATGAAATGCGATATGGGTCGCGTACAGGTTCGAATCCTGTCACCTTCTCTTAATTTTACAAAATGCAACGAATTAAATATCTAAACAAGTACGGCGATCCATGCACAGTACACGGGTTGTTTTCCGGCGATTCGATAAAGCTAATCGCTGATGAATTTATTGAGATACCTTTTGAGAAAATAATTAAAATCAAAAAAATATGATTTTTCCAATAACAACAATAATAATCCTTGCCGCAATAGCTCATCGGATTAAACGCGGTTGTCAGTCGCGGAACAAAATGTATGACGAAATATTTGAACAAACAGACAACGACGACGATTACTTATTTATGCAATAGCTATGAAAAAACACTTCTTACTTAAGCTTTTAGGATTCTGGTATTTTATCATGATTATTTTTATGTGTTCGTGTGTTACATTACAACCTATAGAGCAACGTCCATATTTTGAGATTGAATGGCCTGATACGAATACTATTATACCATGTGATGAAAATCTGTTTGTACCTGATATAAACACTCGCAAGATAGTAGGCATAAGTAAGAATGGTAAGCGATATAAGGTTCTAGATGGTCACGGTAATAAAGCACCGGATATGCGAGATGAGAATATTAATAGCGCTGATATTGGTAAGGTGTTTACTCTTTTGGATGAGTTTAGGTACTAACGGACAGGTACATGAACTTTTAAAAATTACGGATATGACGCAGGTATTTGAATTTATATACACAGATTGCATTCATGAGAGTGCGATGGCAACTATGAGCTTACACCGAACTAAAAAAGGTGCATACAAGGCAATGAGAGAGTTTTTAGAAACTGAATATGCTGATTGGAGAGATGAAGGTATATTGTACGGAAAACAGCACTTTAAATTTGGAACGCATTGTGCGTGGGCTGTTCGACCGATAGAACTGAAGGAGTAATTTTTTATTGTTTATGTACCATGTTAGCATTTTCGTTTTTGTGCGTGGGCTATAAAACTTAATTAGATATGAAAAAAGAAGTAAGTATTATTTTTAGTGAAAGTTGGTTAAGAATGGACATTGGCAGCATTAATGAACTATTAACCGAAACTGTAAATGAGTTTGTTGAAGAAGGTGATAGGATTATAAATATTGAAAAACACACCGATGATAGTGGTTCATCAAGATTTTGGATATATGTAGAATGTGCGGTGGCAAATGAAAGCTAACAATAGTGTATGAA
>Ga0307376_10005297_pt1 | contig 11639 bp, 8 predicted proteins | sample TR2MG_FD_202536 | JGI IMG/M metagenome (GOLD analysis project Ga0307376, IMG submission 202536) | Soil microbial communities from Risofladan, Vaasa, Finland - TR-2 | ecosystem: Environmental > Terrestrial > Soil > Coastal area > Acid sulfate soil | place: Finland: Risofladan, Vaasa | collected... | reverse complement strand
TCAGTAGGATGATGATAGAATCAAAAATCTTCAAGAACATATGTCACATAGATACAATTTATCGATATATAAACGAGCATGATATCAAACCATTAGAGGATTGCGATATTTCAGATGAACGAGTTCTTAACCTGGGACGGTTATGTATTAAAAACAAAATTAGTATTGAATATAACCTATCAGGTTTACGTTTTCCTATTAGTCGGCCGTTTCCTTCTAAGGAAATTGCTAAGAAGTTAAAATCAGAAAGAGCTAAATTTTTCGTTGGATCAGATTCTCATTCTGTTGAAAATTTTCAAGAAAGCATTTCTAGAGTAAAAAACGCTTACGAATTTTTAGGTATAATAGATTAGAAGGTATAGGAAACATGGAAGCTAAGCTATTATTAAAAAATATAGATGCCTGGGACAAAAGGGTTATTTTAAAATATAATGGATTTGGTGGAGTACCATTAACTACTCTTTTAAAGATTATATCGTTTCTAGGAAGAGAGACTTTATGGTTGTTGTTAATGGTTTTTTACTTATTCATCTTTTACGACTCCTTTTTGTTTTCAAGCATTTCAACTGTTTTTTTAATCGGCGTATTGATAATTGCCCCTATAAAAAAATTTATAGATAGAGATAGACCTTTTGAAGCATTAAAAAATATTGAAGTACTCGAGAGAGAACCGACCTCTAGAAGTTTTCCATCGTGGCATTCATATAATGTGGCGTCTCAGGGGCTTCTATTTGCTTTATTGTTAAATTCACCGATAATGGTAATTATTGTTGCTATTATTGTGATATTTGTATCTTTTTCTAGAATTCAATTAGGAGTTCATTACCCTACTGATGTAATTTGTGGTGCTTTCATAGGTATTCTCGGTTTTTTAATAGCAAGAATCGTTTTAGCTCCTCTTTTAAATAGTATACTGATTTTTTTTGAACAATTTAATGTAGGGAATATCTACAAACAAGTAATTAATCCCTTACTTCTTGAAAATATATTTTATATGATGTTAGTTATAGGGTTGTTAAGTATAATCATTTGCTTAGCTAATTACAAATGGATTGTGGAACATTATAATAAATCAAAAAGGGCTTAGATTTTAAATAAGAGTCACATATCGAGCATTGTTCGCAAGTTTGTTAAAAAAAAGTTATAGGTTTAATTTTTTCTTTTTCTCGAACAACTGCTTTAGTTCGTCAAGAACTTTTAACCTTGTATCTCCAGGCCTACCGGGAACTGAAGCTTGGTTAGGTGATGATAATCCTATGGGAATACCACTCTGAGCCAATTGAAATGCACCACTTTCGATGGCTCTCAATCTGTTATCTAACTCGGTTAATTGCTTTGAGATACTTTCAGAAAGTCTGATAACAGCATTCATAGTTTCTTCTAAAGTTTTTCCTAATCCCTCTACCTTTCTTAAAGTGGGGTTAGTTAAGGAGTCGGTTGATTTCATAACATCTTTAATATATTTAGAAAACTCGGGTTCGTTAGTAATTAAAGAGTAGATTGAAGTTAGATAAGCTTCGTAGTCGTATCCAAAAGAAGTTAATAATTGGTTTAAATTATCTTTCAGAAGTTCGATGTTAAGAAGTGTTTCAGTGTCATGCTTTAAATCTGGGTCAAATTTATGTATGTATATTAACACAAATGGGTCTTCTTCTAAAGTCGTGAGTGTTTTTAGGATTTGCTCGAAGTATTCAAAAGACTCTGGAAACCTCTCAGAATCTTGTAAATCAATGATATACATTAATAAATCAACTTGTAAAAAGTATTGTTCTGGATTTTTTAAATACTTAGATCTATAATGCACTTGACCACCAAAGTCCCAAATATAAAGATCTAAGCTTGAGTTTTTTGTCTCGATATAGCGACGATCCACTCCTTTAGTCGGTTTTAAGTTTGCCAAATCGGTAATCCCTAAACTTCCTCCAAATTTATTTAATATTGCAGTTTTTCCAGCGTTATCTAATCCAATAACGATTACTTTTTGCGCAGATTTCCTTACGAGATCATCTTCATCGGTTAAATTTGTTATTATGGAGCTAATTATGATCGCTTTGTTCAATGCTTTTACAAGTTCAGAATTTTCTGTCTGTATGAGAGCAGCTTTGTCCTCAATTTCTTTTTGTAGTTCAGCATCTTTACTAGAATCCTTGGTAGTTTTAATTTTCTTTAGCTTAACAAAAGGGTTCTCCCGATCTAATTTAGAAGTTTCTTCAACTGTAGATACATCTAGAACTTCTTTTAATAATTTTGCATCTTCTTTTGATATAAATTTGAATGAGTTCAATGGAAGATTCTTTATTTCTTCAATATTCTTTAACTTGCCCTCTTTAGCTAATTTTGGATCTAAAAATTTCGAAAACACGTTAATAATTTTAGAGATATCAATTGACATTTTATTTATTTCTGTTCTAGTTAGTTGTTATTATTTAGAGAGTGTTTAATAAGATAATTAATTTTACTAATCTTTTAAGTTAATAGTTAAATAGATTAAGATTTAAATCTTCACTACCGCTATTAAACTAATTAGATTAAGATTTAAATATGTGGTTTCTTTTAAATACTATACTGAAACTGAATAATCCCAATATTTGTATTTAAATTAGCTAGTTGGTATGCCGTCAAACTTTGAGGATAATGGATTTTTCGATGAGAAGGAAGAAGAGTCTTGTTGTGATTCTCCCAAAATCAGTGAGGAAGATGGATTCTATGTTTGTTTGAATTGTGGTTCAGTATATGGTAGAATTCTTGATGATTCTCCTCGCAGAGCGTTCACACAAGAAGAAATCCAAAAAAGAAAAAGTAATGAAAGAGTATACAGCCCAATCGGTCCAAGAACAATAATTCGAGGTAGTAGAGATGCTCGTGGAACTCTATTAAGCCCGAAATACAAATCAAAATTCAATAGACTTGCAAAAATCCATAGATCCTTAACAACAAGTTATGAAAGGAACTTATGGATTGCTTTACCTAATTTGCAACGCTTACAAAAAAGACTTAGTATCCCAGACACTGTAGCTGAAGACGCGCTTCGAATTTATACTCAAACTGTAAAAAAGAAGCTCACCATGGGAAGAAGCATTGACACTCTACTCGCTGCATCAATATTTTGTGCTTTACGTGTCCATGGAATTCCTAGAACTGTAGAGGAAATTACAAAAATCGCACAAATCCCGAAAAAAAAAGTCATTAAAAGTTATCGCTTAATTCTAATGGAAGTTTTACCTAATTTAAATTTAAAGGTTCAGCATTTCGGACCATCTCGTTATGTAGACAAGTTTAACGACGAGTTGAAATTATCTATGCAATGTCGTAATACTGCCGTCAAAATAATAGAGAACGCAAATGAAAGCGGATTTAACTCTGCGGGTAAAGATCCTAAAGGAATTGCTGCTGCCGCGATTTATATTGGTTCTAAAATTTGTAGCGAAAACCGCACTCAGAAAGAGATAAGTCAGCTAGCAAGAGTTACAGAAGTCACTTTACGAATGCGAGTCAAAGACCTTATGAAATACGCGAATATGGTATAGAAATTTAACTTCCTTCCTCTTTTAACAAATTGTCAATTAAATTTTTTTCCTCATCAAAAAGCGGCAAAATATCTAACATTTCCTTAATAGTTGGTAAATATTTTTCCACATTATAAGATATCACATTAAGTAGAAATTCAATACAACGAATTGGGTAAGTGTCTTCCAAAAGCTTTTTATTAAGACCTAACGAAGAAAGATAACTGTTAATATTAATCCTAATCTCGTTTAAAGGTTCCTTAGCTATGAGTAACGATAAACCCTGCAAAAGTACCATCAAGGAGCTACTTTCAAAGTTTTTCCTTTCTGATAATATGTGTGCTAATTTAAGATATTCCATTCCAGCATCTTTGAAGGCATTTTTCTCAAGAAGTGTTATTACATCAGTATAGATTCTGTTTTTCATGAAGGTTCTCTTTTTAAGATGTTCTTGTTTTTCACGCCGAACGTCGGGCATTTTTTTTTGTATCATGCCAAACATTTGGTCCAATTGTATGTTGAACTGTTTTTGTTTCGCTAGATCTTCTCTTGACAATTTTAAATCTTCTATTTCACGCTTTTCTTCCTTGGGGACAAAACTTTTTAATAAATCAATTTCACAATCAAAGAGCACTATTTTATTTGTTAAAATATTAAGACATAAATCCATTTGCTCGTCATCCTTGTTTTCCAACGCAAAAAGAAGTTCATTTAAGATTTGAATCTCAGGTAAGTTTCCAAAATCTTTTTTGTATTTTGAATATCTTGTTAATATTTCATTTAAATATGATTTAGCTAAGTAAACATTTTTGTTTTTTACCATAATAATAGTTGTAATTATGAGACTTATAGCAGCCTGTTTGAAAAATTGTTTATCTAATAATTCTGAAATTGTGTCGTCATATTCATTACCAGCTACCTCTAATTTTCCATTACATAAATCTTCGTAAGATATCTTCCAATATTGGTTTTTCATTAATTTCCTTTTAGCAATGTCTTTCTTATCTTTGGAAATCTGCTTTTCTAATTCTTGAATTATTTTTAATTTTTTCTCTTTTTCAACGATCAAATGTTCAATATCTTCAGTATCAGTTGTTTTTCTTGATTTATCCAATAATACATAGAGTAAGTCCAATTCCTCATCGAATAGTGCTAAATGTTCAACATATTGTAGTGCTTCTTTAAATTTAATAACATCTCCCAACTTTTCGATTTCGATGATATATTCAATTAATGTAACTGGATAAGTTTCTGAAAAGGATACTTCTAAGCTACCTAAACTAATTTTTATGTCGTTTAATGATTCCTCTAAATCTCCAATCTTTTTTAATCTATAAAGAATTAACAAACTAACTGCTAAAGAAATTCCAACTAAGTTAAGCCTTTTTCTACCTATTAAAAACGGGATATGCGTATTATACTCTATCAATGCGCTTCCATAATCTTGATTTCTTAAAAAGTTAAGTCCTTTATCATAGAGCGATCGTCTAAATCCATTCCTCTGTCTAAATTCAGTTTGTTTTTCTTGTTGTGCTTCCCGTGCTCTACTTTTAATGTCCGACTCCCTTTCTTTTAACACGCTTTCATCGTAGGCTTCTATAGCCCTCTTAGCTACATTAGCACTTATGTCTGATTGTGCTTTCTCGATATCTTTATTTCCTTTTGCCTTAAGTGGTTTATCTAAAATCTTATCATTAATAGCATGAGCAGAAGAAAAATCACCTAATGTTATGTAAATTTTGACAATTATTTTGTATGTTTCGTCAAAGTTTATTTCTCGGTTATCTAAATATGCCTTTGAAAACTCGTTAGCTTTCGTAATCAAATCTAAAGCTTTTTTAAATGCGTTTTTATCCTCATTTTCTTTTACAATTCTAAACGCTTCAGCTTGGATAAAATTAACAAAGAGTTCGGCTATTTCTTTAGATTGATCGAATAGTAATTGTTCTCTATATATTGAAAAAATGAAGATGAAAGTATTGAAAACTATTTCAAAATCGCGCTCTTTCGCAATATCTTTTAGTTTTTCTTTAATGAGGGTTAGTTTATTTCTCAGATATATTTTTTTCGTTTTATTTGTTAGCTCATAATAGACATTTGTAAATTTGTCGAAATTTTTACCAATTAATAGAATGTCAATAACTTTTTTTAGCATTTGGTCTTGAATTTCTTCTCTACCAATAGTACTCCAAAAATCCGCTTGAGATTTAACCAAATTAGCTGCTTTGAGATACTCTCCTTTTTCAATTAACACATTAGCTTCTTTAATGGTTTTCATGTTACTTTCAGCGATAATTTGTAACTCCCGTTCAATGTAACTTTTGAGAATCCCTCTATTTTTCCGTAGATTTTCCTCTTTCTGTTGTTTCAATAATTCCTTATTTTCATCTTCTACCTTAGAAATGCGTTCAGTTAATTCCTTTTTTAATTTCAATGAATTAATTTCGTTTAGTAATAGTGTACCATCTCCAAATTCAAGATTGTTAATAAATAAATTAATTAATACTTTCAGTTGTTGATCCTGATTTGGTAATTCTAAATCATATGTTTCACAAACACTTTTAATTTCATAATAATGTTCATAGGCGCTAAATCTATCTTCCTCTTTAATTTGTTTAGCTAAAAGTATTCTTAATACTTCGATTAATTTGATTACTAGTACTTGTAACTCCTCAGACAAGCTCCTTTTTTGATATTCAACTACAGCTATATGCAATTGGTTTCGCGCTGTTAAAAAATTCTGTTCTTTTGTTAAGAAATCAACCATCGCGATTATTTTTAATAGAAAATCTTGCAAAATTTCACGAGTTAATTCATGTGGCAAATTTTTAATTATTTTAAAAGCATTTTCCACTTTACAAACAGATATCCAAGAATTTATAGCAAGTTTAAAAGCTTCATTTTTAAGTTCTTCGTCCTCATATTCTAAAGCGGCCCATTGAGCTGCAGCTTCGTATTGTCTCGCTGCTTCGTCAAATTTATGCTTATTAAATAATTTATTACCTTCTCGAATCATAGATTCAGCATATAATCTCTTGAAATTCTCTGATTTTTTTGGATCTACATTTTGAAGTATTTTAGCGGCTTCCAAATATAAATTAACTTTTGAGAACAGAAAGGCTGCTTGTTCGCAAATTATATAATATTCTACTTTGTTAAAAATATCAGCAATCATCGCAGCTTTCTTAATAGCTTGAGCAGAATAGAAATAATATTCGGGTTTAGATTCTTTTTCAGCTTTTTTAAAATATATGTTGGCTAGTTGAATATAAATGGGAAACCTCATCCAAGCGTTCTCTAATGAAAGTGGGGAGTCTCCAGAAGTCATTGCGATGCATAAACAATGCAAAACATGGTGAAACTCTCTCGGGTGAACATTAACAAAAGCTTCAATATCAAAGTACTTAAGCCAAGTGTTTTCTAGCAAATCATTTACTGATAGAGGAAAAATTCCTTCTTGATCATAGTACATTATGATTATAGGTATGTTTCGAGAAACTTTTCTAATGTCGTGTAAAATAGAATTAAACACTTCTTTCTCTTCGTTTTTCAAAGGATTCATGAAATAGATAATACCATCAACAGTATTGATCAATTCGTCAAGATCAGTATTTTCAACATCAATTATCGCGTTAACTTCTAAATCGCAAGTATCCTCTAATACTTTTACTTCTTTATATAGCTCTAAATATGGTCCTTTATTTTCACCTTCCTCTCCGAAGGCTCTAATAGTATAAAGGGCGATTGCTTCCCCGTCTAAACCCAATATTAGAATTTTAAAGATGTATCGCATAGGATTTATTTTATGTAGTTAATATAGTATTTAAACCTAATATTATTATAAAACATTTTTCCATATTTTATACTTACTTTTTTCGTACCAGACGCAAGACGAGTAAAATTATCCAAAAGTTAAAAAATTTTCAAAATTTTATTTTAATAGTTCAAGAAGTATTTTAATTTACGAAACTAACATCAATTAAATTTGCTGGGGATTTTCACTGGATTATTTAGAAAGAAATTATAGAATCATAAAAGAAAGAATGACTCAGCAAATGGAACAATCGCTTAAATTAGGGCGAAAACTAATTGATACGGAATTAGATACCGGAATTTTGAATTTTATAGTTAGACCTGTTGTTAAAGCTTTCTATGATTATTGGGCTCAACATGACGCGAAGAAGGGAACTTTAAAGCAGATTGATATAACTTTGGACGCTGGTAAACAATTAATACTTAATGGAAATTCAGAAGAGTCTTTTAATCGCATTGTAGAAGAATATTTTCCGAGGTACCTTAAAGGCGATCAGGTAACATATCAATGTAGTAAGAATCATAGAAATTATGAAAAATTAAAAAAAAATGCGAAAGAGACTTTTATCAATTATCTTAGAGAAGTTAAAGCTTTCCTTGGTGTTGAAGAGTATGTTATTGATTATGGTGATCTCGCCAAGTTTGCGTTTAAGTCAAAAGAACTAGCAACTAAGAATTTAAAGAAACAGTTAGAATTCACAGAGAGAAGTATCAGCATCATAGAAGGCGACCCTTCTATACTATCATTACCTGCAGGTAAAAAGATCATTATTAAAGCTTTAAGAAAGGGTTTCGAAGAGACTAAAAAAGATTTTTTAAAAGCCATCGACGAGACCTATGATTATTAAGAATCAAATCATTATTTTAAAAATATTAATTAAAAACATTTAACACAATAAATTGTTAAAAAAATAACCGAAAGGAGATATGTAATGAATTACTTGGAAAGAAATTATAAAATTGTAGAGGAAAAGATGATTTCACAAACTGACTTATCGTTAGGTTATGGTAGAGAGTTAATTGAAACGGAGTTAGATGCCGGAGCGTTCAATTTTGTAGTTAAACCTATAGTAAAAGCCTTTTATAAGCTTTGGAGTGATAATAACGCTCGCGTTGGAACATTAAAACAAATAAAAATCGCGTTGGATTCAGCAAAGACTCTAGTACAGAATGGTGAGATTTCTCAAGAAAAATTTAATGAGGTTATTGAAAGAAATTTTCCAAGTTATTTAGAGAATGACCAAACTACTAAACAGTGTAAAAAAAATCATAAGGATTACAATAGGTTAATGGAACTTACGAAAAAATCCTTCATATCTCAAGTTGAGGAATGTGTTTTATTTTTGAACATTAAAGATGATGTTAAAAATTACGATGAATTATCCAGAGTAGCATTTAAAACGAAAGAAAAAGCGTACAAGGCTCTTAAGCGACAATTAGATTATAACGACGATGGAATTATAATAGTTGAACAAGATGATAGCATCCTTAATGTACCAACGGGAAAAAATATTATTGTAACAGTACTTCGAAAAGGGTTCGAGCTTACTAAACAAAAATTAATTGAAGAGCTTGATTTCATTTTTTATTAAAATTATGAAAGATAATTTTATCTATTTTCATTAATTTTTAAATGCGATAAGCATGAGCATTGAATCTAACGAAAACAAACCAAACAGTTTCATAAGAACGATATTTGTGAAAATCATCACTGTCTTCTTTATTTTTATGAGTTACATATATATTTCAGAATCATTTGGTTCAATTTCTTCACCTTATATAGGAACTGACAGTTTTTCAATTGTTTTTAGCGTATCTCTACTGATTCTTACATTCTTTTCGGTATTATCAGGGCCACTTCCAGCGTTTTTTGCGGGATTCCTCGGGGAACTCGTCTATCAAATCGCATTCTATAATACAATATACATCGATTGGTGTTTTATCATAGCGATATATGGGTCTCTTGCTGGAATCTACAAATATAAACCATTGAAATATCATAGCATTAAAAATATCTTCTATTCCATTGTAATTTTATTTATAAATTCATTAATTGCTATTATTTTAGTAGTAACGGCTACTATGTTTTTTCATTACAGTTCACTACCACTTTCAGTATTGTTTTCTAACTTTGGGCTAAAATTTTTCTTTCAAACCCTATTATCTGTTATTATATCGGTTCCAATTCTATTAATCATCTTTGACAAGATTTTCGCATCTAAAGAACAACACCTATATTACATGTTGCTAACCCACCATCCCATTTCTGCAAGTGATCACACATTTTTTTTTCAATTTGGAAGAACAAAAATCTATTTCTGCTCGAGGTGCTCAGGAATGGTGATTGGAATAATACTATCAGTCTTTTTCACTCACCTATTTCAATTGATCGTGAATCCTCAATTTAGCTCCGAATTAGCGTTTATAGTTATAATTATATTCCCAATACCTGGATTAATTGATTGGGGAACCCAAAAACTATTACTTAGGACAAGTACAACGGAATCTCGATTGTTTACAGGTTTTATTATTGGTATCGCTCTCCATTTTATTTCGCTCACAAGAGAATACTATTTACTTACGCTAATATTGATTACCGTGTATTTTAGTATCTTTTTTCTATTCTTTTATTTTGGTCAGAAAAGATTGTTAAAAAAATTGAATAAAGAACTCAATCCTGTCAGCCCAGAGGACTTTGAAATTGAATAATAAAGGATAACCTAGAACCATCTACAATGAAAAATATTATTTTTATCCACGGTCTTGAAAGCTCAGGTAAGGGATTTAAAGGAACCTATCTGAAGAGTATAATACCAGAGATTCTTACCCCTAATTTTAAAAAATTTAAAAGGAACATGCTGCTTGATTCTCTCCTTAAAGAGAGAATGAGACAATTGGATTTAATTCTTAAAAAGAAGAATTCATGGATAATTATAGGTTCAAGTTTCGGAGGATTAATGGCTACGCTTTATGCCCTTCGAAATCCTGAAAAAACCGAGCGATTAATATTGTTGGCTCCTTTTCTAGCAACTCCTATGCTGCAAATAGATAAGATCTCGCTATTAGATATCCCTACTATAATTTTTCATGGAAAAAATGATGAAATAGCTCAATACAAAGCATCTCGTGAGCAGGCCTACCAATTATTCACTAGGCTTGAATTTAATACGACTGAAGATGATCACGACCTAAATAAAACTATAGCAACCATAAATTGGAGCAAACTGATTACTTAGGCTTTAGTCCGATTATGCAAATTTGGGGAAATTATTTAGTTTTTATTCTTTGGGAAAAATTGGACCCCATTTTTTTTATATTCTCATTTCTCATTCTTTTATTCAACTATTTATATTTTAAAAAAAAATTCACGCTAAGATTTGTAGGTGTAAGAGAAATGATCAGTTTTAGTAGGTTACATTTTAATATTATTTTAAGCAAATCAATTCTCGTGGAAATTTTTATTCTCTATAAATCTGCCATAAAAAATTAGTGATCAAAAATTAAAAAAATTAAATAAAATAATTAATATATAAGTGTGAGATAATGGATAAATTGTATATTTGTCGTAGTTGTCGTTATGTGTTTCCAAAAGAATTATCTAAACTAATCGATAATAAAATTCAAGTTTATTGCGAAATGTGTGGAACACCTTTTTCATTATCTGGAGTGAACTTTAAAAAACCTCCTACGAGACAACAGAGAGATGAAATTCGCCCACATCCAAAATATGGGGTGAGTGATAAGGATAAAACTAATTTAGAAAAGGCAATAGAATATTTGAACAAATTTGATTACATTCCTATAATTCTTTATGCGATAATTATATTAATTTTGAGTTTTTTTTACTTTGGCACTTCTGGGGGTATTGTTAATGTAATTAATTCTTACCTACTAGCTTTATGTGGCGTATTAATACTAATTTACGACCTAAGATACATATCTCCAAGAGTTCAGTCAAAAAATTACGATGAAATTGTTTTGGACGCAATTTGTTATGGTATATTAGGTAGTATTTTTTACGGGGCTGGTGTTATTTTATTAATTAAGGGAGTATTGATTCTAATTCATTCGATAGTTTATCATGAAGGAGAAGATCATAAAACTTACAATTATGGTCTCAAGCTAAAAAACTCGATAAATAATTTCTCAGCAAAAGCGGGATTTGTAATCATTTTATTAGTTTTAAATGAATTGATTGTTGGTGGTTTATTATCAGATATTTTCAGTAATCTGTTTTTGTTTTCACTGGATTTAACTTTTATTGTAATACCTTTTATCATTTTAATCATAGATTTAGCTTTAAGGGGAAAAATCCACAAA
>Ga0307376_10005294_pt1 | contig 11643 bp, 24 predicted proteins | sample TR2MG_FD_202536 | JGI IMG/M metagenome (GOLD analysis project Ga0307376, IMG submission 202536) | Soil microbial communities from Risofladan, Vaasa, Finland - TR-2 | ecosystem: Environmental > Terrestrial > Soil > Coastal area > Acid sulfate soil | place: Finland: Risofladan, Vaasa | collected... | reverse complement strand
TACAATTAAAATGACTGCAGGTGTTTTAATTATGCTGGCTAACTACATAACATATCCGGGTGATGCAGTAATGTATGCATATTATATACATATGATGCTTCCTGAGAATACTCTAGTTGATATGGACATATTTTCAAAAGAACTTTTTCCAATGGGTTTATTTTCTAGAGAACAACTTAGTACTATATGGGATGCTCAAAAGGGAAGACCGGAAGGCATTACATCAGGTATGGATAATCTGTTAGACTATCAAGAAAATTGGTGATTTACATATGTTTACTTTAACAATCATATTTATTATTTATGAATTTTTTAAAATTATTTATTGCGAATTATTTTGGGAATTTAGCCAGAATCGTAAAAAATATCCAGTATGGCGATTTTTCGAATATGCATATTTAGCATATTTAATTTTACTATTTTTTAGTATGTATTGGTATGTAGGAATAATTATTTGTATCATTTCACTTATCACAGCATTTAACATAGGTGATAGATTATACAATAATTTAAAAATAACAGATAAGATGAAAAATTATTTGAACAGAGATGGAATAATGACTATTCTCATTTTAAGTTCGATAGTTTATCGTGAATTAAATTAAATTTTTAATAATGTATGATTGGTCAGATAAAAAAATTTTAATTGTTGAAGATAACAACATTAATTATTTGTTGTTGCAACATATGTTACAAATAACAGGAATTTTAATTGATTTAGCTAAAAATAGTAATTGTTTTTTCAAATTTATTAGTATGAATAATTATGATTTAATTTTAATGGATATTAATTTAAATGAAAAAATTAGTGGTGTTGATTTAATTAAATTCATGAAAAGTAATAATATTAACGTTCCTGTAATAATACAAACAGCATATGATGAAGAGTTAATTCATTCAATTTCAGATATTCAACATTCTGATATAATATCAAAACCATTAAACCGTGATATATTATTTAATAAAATTAATATTAATTTTAATATAAAATGAGTACTCAAGTAAATCAATATTTTATGTATGGAATTTGCCTTCCATATAATTGGCATAAGGAATGGGAAAGTGAAACCGGGAAAGATTTTCACGATACCTTCGATGAATTTATGCAAGATAATGCTTTCGAAAGAAAAGTGAACCATAAAGAAGGAATATTTTGTTTATTCGATGGCCGGGATGGTAGATATATCATCATTGGTAGAGTATTGGAAAAAAGCGATGATGATTTTCGTTATCTGGGTTCAAATAAACCAATAACTATACCTAATTTAACTGACATTGAGAAAGAATATATCCAAAACTCCGTAAAAAAATATTTTAATTTGGATAAAGAATTTAATTTTTATTTTGTAACTCATTACGTATAAATCATGAAAAATGGTACAGTTAAAGCATTGCTAGGTGTTGAATTATATGAATTTTCAGAAAAATTTATATATGAATTAAGACAGAAACAAAAAAAACAAGACAGGGTATTTGAACATCTACCTACATACACGATAAACGAAAATAAAGGTGCAAATGGACGACCTGTTGAAGCATATTGGTATTTACAATATGCTGGTATATTTGAAGATAATTATAGTCTCAAATATCTATTTTTTGATTTATCAAGTCTTGATAGTTTATTAAATGAAGAAATTAGTCATGATGGAATTGAAGAATTATTTAAAGAATTTAATTTTCAAAAAATATTAAGTGTTTTTACTCCCGCAACTGAAGATGATTATATTAAATTTGGTTTTCCAACTACTCATTATATCATTGTTGAATTAACGTATGAAACCTCATATGACCATGAGGGTGGATACGATTGTAATTTATATGTTGACATCACTGGATATCTGGATGATAATCTGGAAATAAAGAAATTTGAAGAAAATATTAAATTTTCTAAATAATTTTGTAATAATTTCTTAATTTCATACGTACTTAAATTAATTATTAATCTTAATACGGATATCATGAAAGAAATTTTAAAGATGTTAGGAATGATTTTGTTTTTTGTTGTATTTTTTTATGTGATGCTTTATGCAATGGCAATATTTCAATAATTAGTTTTAACGACAAAAAAAACTGAAATGACTCAAATAGAAAAATTTAGAAAAGTAATGATTGAGGGAATGAAAGAAAATTTCGAAACCACTGGTTATCTAGTGCCAATAGCATTTTTTCTGTTAAAAATAGATAATGAATATCAACCTCATTTCATGGAAATTAATGGAAAATTTTTGAGTAATAGTGAATATAAAAAGGATTTAGCGTCAAAAATAACTGAAATTTGTCAGAATCCAATGGTATTGGCTGCAGGTGTGCTTACTGAAGCATATGGTGTTAGAATTCCTACTGATAGTGAACTCATTGACAAAGTAACAAGTAGTGAATTGAGTATAAGTCAATTGGATGAGAAAGAAGAATTAATTGTGATGACATTTAGCACTCCTGTTAAGCAAGAAATCATCGCCTATGTAGTTGATGCCAATAATAAAACCATTGGTGAGCAATATTCACAAGTAGATAATTTTGAAGGAGTTTTTTCCGGATTTTTTGGATGGAATAGAAATTAATTTTTTTTATTCGAAATATTTATATATATTTGTCACGAAATTATTATTTAACTTAAATTTATACACATGAAAAAGAATTCTCTCACTGCAAATAAAGGTTTAAGCCTTTCACAAGCACAAAGCATTTCAAATCTTTGTAATCAAAGAGCAATTGAAATTGCTGCCAAATTTAATACTGTTAATAATTACAGTAAATCTGTAACTGTTGGTAAGAAAACTCATCAAACAGTTAAAGGTAAGAAATTACCTGAAAATACAGTTGTTCTTATTAAAGAAAAAGCATCCCTTCACGCATGTCAGGCATTTTTGATGGAAAACATCAAAGCAAAAGAATTGATGCTTGCTGAAGTAAAACGTGGTAATCCAGATTTTTCTGTAGTAGTTATGCCTGATAAACCAAATTTTCCAAAATTAAGTCTACTCGATGGTTTCTTGACGGAAGTAACTGAAACTTGGGGTTGGGAACAACTCAGTGCTACTGAGTTAAATGAATTCTTGGAAGCAGAAGCATTTGCAGCTCACATCGGCCAATTTATTCATAAAGATTCTATTCTAAACGGATTAAGACGAGAGCTTCCGGAAATTCCTGCAATAGAATGGATGACTATTAAAGAAGGTGAAAAAAGTCCTGTTGAAATTACTGTACATCATACTGCAGAAGAACTTCTTGTACTACACGAAGAACTTGCTGCATTGCATCGTCAATATGAGCAACGTGTTAATTATTTCAAGGCAAAGGTGAAAAATCTTACCACAGAAGAAAATGCACGTATTGCAAAGCATAATGCTGATGTCCAAATTGATGCAGCTAAAAAGAATAATGATGCTCAAGCTGCCTATGAAACTGCATATAATGAAGCAACTCAGAAAATCAAGGTAATCCAGACTGAATTTGAAAAAGAACGTCAGGAGAAAATAAAAAATATTGCAGCAATGCGTATTTCAGTTGACAATAGATTTCAAGAAACAATTGATTTATTCTTAAAACAAATTTCTGCCGAGCAGGAATAAAATCTAAGGTGAGGAGTAAACAAAGCACAAGCCTAGTTTACTCTTCTTTGTACTTAGTAATACGTTCTTTAATATATAAGATAAAGTTATATAAACTTCGTTCTGGGGTCTCTCTTCGGAGGGTCTTAGAATTCTAACAAAATAACCGCTTCTTCTGCAAAAAATCCAGAGTTTCTGTGGGGTTCTTAAAACGACCACTGAGTAGTATAGGTTGCCCTATAGGGGTATTTAGACTACTAATCAGACTTAGATTTTGTCTTTGCCCTTGATGTAGAAGAAGGTCTTTGATTTTGATGTTGGTTTTGACTTAATCTATATAAACGTATTACTAAGTGACTTAAACTATATTTTCCCTCCCATTATTATTAAACGACTTAATTTAATTATCTCATGAAAAAAAATATTGACGATAGGATTAAAATAATTGATTTAGAAATAAAATCCCTTCAAAAAATTATTAAAAAAAAGGATGAAAAATGGGATTATAGTAGGCCATTTAATGAATATAGTAATCATATTGAAAAAGAATCGAAGGCGATATCTAAACTTGATAGAGAAAAACGAATGATAATGCCCTATGAATTATCTGAGCTTTCAGAATATGGTGATGTTATGTCGATAGAAGATTTCATTGATACAGTAAAATCAGGGGGGTTTATTGATTATGATGGATTCGGGTATTATGTTAAAGACGATAAAGAAACAAATATAGTAATTATTCCAAGTGATGTAAAACATAATTCGATTAGAAAAGAATTTAATGAAGTTATCTGGTTTAATAGATAATTTAAAATCATGATATTTTATATAAAAAAATCCCGGATATTTGTAATAATGTCTGGGATTTTTTCGTATAATAAAAACAGTAAAATTTTATATCATGGCAAAAAAAAGAAAAGACGTGGGTTACGCCAGAAAACTATATTATCTTTCAATGGCAATATCTGAAATTGACGAAACCAAAGATTGGAGATTTAAAACAGATGCAGTAGGAATCGCATGCCAATATAGTAATCATCCTAAATTAAGACGCAGTGATTTTGAAGGCATGATGGATATGTCACTTAATGATATTTTAAAACTAATAAATGATAAAAATGAAGGTTAAATAATTTGTATTATAGAAAATTTTATTTACTTTTGAGATAAATTTATTTTCATGAAATTAAATGAACACGTAAAAAATGTCTGTAAAATTGGAAAAGGCAATGTATGTTGCAGATATCTAGTTGTTAGTCCGAAAGGTCTGGAATGCGTTAAACACATACAGGAAATGAAAGAACATCTAGATGAAAAAGTCGGTGAAAAAACTATGGTTGCCCGTGGAGACAACTGTGATGGTAGAACAATAGATGAATTAAAATCTGTTTAGTTATGAATAATTATATCTGTACTCGTTTCGGATTTATTAAATCTATTACCTTTAATAACAGTATAAAAGCCTATAATATTTATTATACTAAAAGACTACGATATGCCCAAGCATATAATAGTAAATCCGCTAAAAAACTCATGAAAAAACATGATATTGTCGGTTGGGTTTATAATCCATATGTTGAAGACCATATTGGTCATGATAAATATGAAGTAATAAAGAATAAATCATACCGGGGTGAAAATAATGTTGATGAATGGCAAGTAGTTAAAGCATGTTCTGTTAATGATAGTGATGCAAGTTTTTTACATACTAAAAAACTTAAATCTGAGGATTATATGTCATTAGAAGAAGCACAGGCAAAAGCAATTGAACTTAATTTTTATATGGTTAAAAAACTTCAGGATATTTTATCAAAACAAATTGAAGATGCTAAAGAAAAAAAATGATGAAAAAGTTAAAAGAAATAATTCGTAATTCCGGAATGTCTACAAGTCCTGAATTTTACTCCGGAAGAGGTGCTAATTTAATAGATTTAAATGGTGGTATTCTCGAAAAAATTTATCTGAGTATTGAAAATGAAAATGGTAAAGAAGCCGCAAGTAATTATGTGAATATGATTGCAGGTATTAAGGTAATGTCGGCAACTACATTTTTACAGGAATTATATCGTCTTAACAATAATAATTGGAAATATCTTAAGACTGAAAATAATGCTTCAGGCATTTCAATTATGAAAAATGATGAAGGAAAATATGACCAGAATCATGCCAATATAAGCTTATATGAAGCACTTAATTCAAGATTTGACCATACTCAACAAATTAAAAGTCATTTTCTAAATACACACAACATTAAGCCTCAACCCATCTATAATTCCTATAATGACATCACTTATTATCGATATTAATTATGAGTTACGGAATAATTGAATATGATGACAAGGGAAACCCTATTTGTGAAATTTGTAAGAAATCATTTAAAAGGGTTTTATCTCATGTGAGACAAAAACATTTCATTAGTGAGAAGGAATATAAACTTACATTCGGATTTGATTTAGGTAAGGGTATATGTAGTAAAGAAAGTTCTGAAAGGAGTAGGGAAGCAGTTTATTCTAACTATGATAAATGTATCGGTAAAAATTTACTTAATGCAGGTAGTAGTACACGCTATGTTAAAGGTCATGATGGTCGAACTGCAGATAAGGTACAAGAACAAACAAAAATAAGGTTAATTGAAAGACTTAAAACTCCAAAAATGATAGCTGCAATGGCCGAATCCGGTCGGAAAGTAGGTAATTCAGGATTAGGTAATAAAGTCAGATGGGGAAATAAACAGGAAAAAATATGAATACTATATGGACTAAAGAAAAATGCATGTTGTCTGCAAATAAATATCAAAAAAGACTTGACTGGCATACTCATGAACAAAGCGCATATCAAGCAGCACGTAAAAATGGCTGGCTTGATGAATGCTGTAAACATATGCAGGTATTAATTATTAATTGGACGAAAGAAAAATGTGTTGAAAACGCCAGAAAATATAAAACTGTATCTGAATGGATTAAATCGGAGAAATTAGCTTATGGAGCAGCTATCCGATATGGCTGGCTCAATGAATGCCGGGCACATATGCCTAATAATAAGGTTATCAATAAAAACCTTTGTTTAAAAATAGCAAAAAAACATTCTACTATTAATGATTGGATTAATGATAGCAGAAAAACTTATCACATGGCATGGAAGTATAATTGGCTCGATGAATGCACTGCTCATATGATTAAGAAAAATTGGAAAGAAAAAGGATACTGGACCGAAGAAAGATGTATTAGTGAAGCATCGAATTTTAATAGAATTACTGACTGGGTTAATTCTGACAACGGTAAATCATATAAAGCAGCACAGAGAATTCGTTGTATTAAAAAATGTACTGCACATATGTTTAAAAGAATTGATAGTAAAACAATCAAAAAAATTAATTCCTATACTAAAGTCATGTGTTTAGAATCTTCGAAAAAACATTCGAGAATTAATAATTGGATAAAAGCCGATAGAATTGCATTTAATGCGGCAAAACATTATGGCTGGCTTAATGAATGCACTGCTCATATGAAAAAAGTAACACATTGGAATCAAGAAAAATGTATTCGTACTGCCCGACAATTTGATAAAATAAGTGATTGGCAAAAGGAATATGGTAGTGCTTATACGATTGCCAGAATGAATGGTTGGTTGGATGAATGCACTGCTCATATGAAAAAACATAATTAATTAACAAAAAAATAGTATTATGCCTAGATTAAACACCGAAAGACAGAATAAATTAGAACCCTTGAGATTTGCTGCTGCTAAACAGAAAATCATGGATTTAGGTTATGAAATTACTTCCGAAACAACAGTTGAATTAATTTTCAAATTCAATGGTTCAAATGTTAGATTCTATCCATATTCTGGATGGCATACCGGACGTTCTATCGTTGATGGACGTGGACTTCAAAAACTACTTAACCAAATAAAAATATGAATAAAAAAGATATCGAACTATTAAAGCTTAATGGCTGGATTGTCGAATGTGAATCTCCATTTGAAATCAGTAAATCCGAAACAGAATCGTTTGCTAGTAATGAAGCTGCTGAACAAATATTAAATTCATTAAAAAGTGAATTTGATATTGAAAAAACAATTATTATAGAAACAGCAATTAAATTTATTGAAAACTATAACGAATCAAATAGAGATTTTAAAAAAATCGATTCATATATTGATGTAGGTGTATTAGGAATAAAAACATCTGAAGAATTAATTTCATATTTTTATTATTTCTTTAAAAAAGAAGGATTATTATGAAAGATACTTTAAATAATTGGCTTAGACTAGGTATGTCAATGATTGACGACATTAATAGTCGTAATGAATTAGAAAAAGATAAAATCCGGGAGGAATGGAGTAAATCACGTAAATATCCTAGAAAGAAAAAGAAAAAAGTAAGAAAAGAACTGCTTTTGGATTGGAGAATCGCTAGTTGGAATCCATTTGATTATTTTGGTGGCTAAAGAAAATTAATTATAATTAAAAATTATATTATGAATGAAAATTTAAATAAGTCCGAAAACGACAAAAATTCGAATATTGAAAAAACAAGTACTTATAATCCAATAAACGATTTAGGTTGTCTCGCAATCATAATTTTTATAATTGTCTTTATAATTTTCCTTTAAAATGAAACATAAACAAGATGTAATTAAAAAGTCAAATGAATTAATTGACACCTATAAAATAATTGGAATAACTGAAGAAACGGCTATTAAGGTAGCTATTATTGGCTTACAAATGGCATGCGGACGTTATCCTTGTGATAATTCTTTAAGTCAGCGTATTCAAAACTATTTAATTGAAAAAGACATTAAAACTACTGGTGAAAAATACAGTAAGAGATGTTCGGAATTATTAAAACTTGGATTTGTATTTAATGGGCATTTATATAAGAATAAATTATTATTTATACGATACATCGAGATTCTATTAGATACAGATATCGTATGGAATGAAAAAATAATGAGAATTAAACATATGTTAAATCAAATAGAAAATATTTAAATTTAAGAATATGAATGATAATAATTTTTTATGGTTTTTAATCTATCTAGTAATAAGTGTTCTAGTGGTATACTTACTAGGATGTTTTATTGCATGGGATACTAATCCATCTAATTGGTGGTTAATTAAAACGATTGCAGGAAGATTATTACTTGTAATATTATTTATCGGAATAATATCAGGAGCAATTAAAACTGCATATGGTGATATTTAAATTTAAATTGGAGATATTATGAAAGAATATGACGTTTATTTCGAAATTTACGGAAAAAAATTAAAAACCAGAATAACTGCCGAAAATAAGGAACAGGCTGTGCAATTTATTAAAGATAAAATCATCTTTCATAAAATTGTTTCAACGGAAGACGATATATTTTCAAATGAAGATGATGACAAACCTGTTGACCAATTAGAATATCTAAAAAATATGTTTGGAATTAAAGATTAACGTATGAAAAGAAGAAATTGTCATGATGTTATATTGGATATGGTATTCAATATTCCTGAAAATGAAATTGAATTACTTAAGGACCTTAAATGGAATTATGAAGATTCTTTACATAAACCACCAGAAGAAACGCTCCAATGGGAGAGAACTATGATGACTCTAGTAAAACATATTCCAGTACCTAAAAAAGACTGGGAATTCGAAATACTCTCTATTTTTACTACCAAATCTATTGACGAAATAAAAAAAATGTTATAATAATAAGATATTGTATAAAGACTTATTACTAAAATTATTAGTATTTATATATTTAGGTTATTAATTTAACAATATCAATATATAAATCTATGAATATCAATAAACTCAATCACCTTATAACTGAAGAATTAAATTCAGTTATTAATGAAATAGGTGAAAGTAATCTCTCTCCTTATAGTTGGACCAAAAATGTAAAAAGCATTAAAGGTCATAATTATCAATACGATTATTATTTTACTACTGAAGACGATGACCAATATCGTGTACAGATTTATTACGATACAGTAAATCAAAATTGGAGTGTTTCATTCTTTGCTAATGAAGACGAATTTGATACTGACGATACAGATATTTTCACTAATGTAGTAAATAAAGGCAAACTATTTAAAGTAATGGCTACTGTTTCTTCGACAGTTAAAGATTTTATTGATATCGTTGGTCCTAAAGAAATAGAAATCATCCCGGTAAAAAATGAAGATGTTGATAAGCGAAGGTTTAATCTGTATTTACAATATGTGAAAAAGAACGTACCTGAAGGTTACAGAATTTTAGTTAAAAACTATGGTGAACATCCAAAAGTCTTTTTAATTAAAAAGAGTATTAATGAGGAAGACGATAGTTATCATATGTCACATCGACCCGCCAGTAAAGAATATGGTGCTCCTATGTATGATTTAACCGATACTTATCCCGATGATATATATAGTGACAAAGCAGTGAGATATTATGGTGATAATGCTCCATATGATGCTTATAGTATTCACATAATTCAATCCGCTAGAAATAAACCAGATATGCCAGTTAAAATATATAGGGCAATACCTAAAGTATTAACTCCTCAACAGAAATTAGACTATTATATTAAACACCAGAAATACATTCTTAAAACAGGTAAATTACCCCCTAATGTAACTAATTGGCCTAATAAAGATGAATATTATAATTATCTCGATAATGAAATTAATAAACTTGAAACCGAGATAAATAATAACCCGGAAGCAGCATTAGAAAAAATCAAGATAAATCCCGGTGACTGGATAACTATTAATCCTGTATATGCAAAAGAACATGGCCAGCATGCTTTAAAAGGTCAATATAGAGTTATAACTAAAACTGTTACTGCAAAAAATTTATTTACTGATGGAAATAGTATTCATGAGTGGGGTTATGACATATGAAAACACCTTGAAACGGTTATTTCAAGGTGTTTAGTCTAGGTTAAAATTACAGGTATTAAATTTTCCAATTAGATGGTTTTTTATCAAATACTCTTATATATTCTTCATCGAGTTCATCTAGCATCCTAAAACATCTATTTTTAAGTATATTATAAGGATGATGTATTTTTTTATAGTGTTCCAGCCATAATTGTTTAGCTAGTTTAGGTGTTCTTTTGTATTTAAGCAAATATGTTTCTTCAAGACTAGTCTCTAGAGTAAATGCTGAAATAGATAGTCTTCCAACATAATCTAAAACCCTTACAATTTCCTCATAAAAAAATTCATGTTTCTTATCTGTAATACTATTTTCTATTTCTATTATTTTAAATCGATATTTTAATTTATTTAAAGCCTCTTCTGCTTTACTTAGTTCATTACAGTGATTTGGTAGTTTTGGTTCAAGGGTAATAAATTTTTCATCTGACATATATCTTTTCAATTAGTATCGTCATGTTATTTTTAATTGAAATTCAAATTGATTTCAATATGCTGTAATTTTATTTTAAATCGTAAATATAAACAGCTATATCACCGAATACTTCAGTAATTATAGTTTCAATTATAACCCAATTTCCACCACCTAAACCAGCTCCTATTCTAGGTGCGTGAATACTAGCATTATTAGTTATTGCAAATTCATTTACTTTTTGTAAACAAGATACAAGGGCATCATATCTTATTGGGGGGTGTCCTTCTTTATCCGGACCTATACTATGTTGAGCAATCATATTGATGACATATATATCGGCTTCTACTCTAATTATTTGTATCTCACCTAATTTTCTTTCACAGAGTTTTAAATTATGATAGGCAATTTCAGGTTCTTTCCAACGTTTACTTACTGCCAGCACAAAACCTCTTCCCCATTTATCTATATCATTGCAAATATGTATTATGATTTTAAGTCCCGGACCTACAGGATAAGTAGCATCTCCAACCAAATATTTTATTTGCATAAAATTAAATTTTAATTCTAAATGTAAAGGTATAATAAATTTTAGAATTAAAAAAATATCTGGTGTTTAAAATCTATACTTTATTGAAGAAGTGGTCCAGCCGGGTAAGTAATGCTTTATATTTTGCTTCGATTAATTCTAGTTCATCAAGTCTTTTTTTAGTAATAGTAACCTCGTTGTTGAGTAATTTAACCACATCTTCAGCAAATACATCT
>Ga0307376_10005290_pt1 | contig 11654 bp, 11 predicted proteins | sample TR2MG_FD_202536 | JGI IMG/M metagenome (GOLD analysis project Ga0307376, IMG submission 202536) | Soil microbial communities from Risofladan, Vaasa, Finland - TR-2 | ecosystem: Environmental > Terrestrial > Soil > Coastal area > Acid sulfate soil | place: Finland: Risofladan, Vaasa | collected... | reverse complement strand
GCGGTTAGCGTAGTCTTCCACAGCAACAGTCACCTCATGATACTTTTTTCCTTTGTAGTCGTGGCCACTTATAATTCCTCCATCAACTATCTTTTCTTCCCAAAGATGAATATCATTTATTACATTATGGTAATCATGCCCAGCATCGATAAATACATAATGCAAATTATCAGGGACTATCCATGCAGCTTCCTCCGAAGTGTTCCTCAATATAATGACATTATTATGACAAGTAAATCTTTCTACCACCTTTTCATATAAATTATCCCAATCTTCTTTTCTCCACTTGGGATGATAAACTCTTTTGTAACGTACTTTCCCTGCTATACTGTAATGACCAAATATGGCATAAGGGTCAACACCATACATCATAGAAATATCATCTTTAAACAAATCCACAAAATGATAGATATAACCCCCACTGTCCACCCCAATCTCAGCACAGTTTATTGGGCACGAAAATCTGTCTTTTATCAAAGGACCAAAACATTTGGCCCTCTCAATGTAGACTCTTGCTCCCTGCCTGCGCTTAAAATCCATTCTCTTTTGGAGTCTTATCGCATGTTTTTCTTCATTTGTCAGCACGACTATGGCATCCTCCACCAAAATACCATACACTGATCAAAATCTTTCTCCAAATGAAGCTCACGCTTATGCCTTTTCACATGCTCATCCACTGCATCTCTTACCGCTTTATGGTGGTAATCATGGCCAGACAGCACACCACCCCTCTTTACTTTCTTCTCATAAAGACGAATGTCCTTTACCACAGCATCATAGTCGTGGTTTCCATCGATAAAAACAAAGTCCACACCCTTAGGGACTTTGTTGACTCCTTTTTCTGAACGCTCCCGTATAAATTTAAACCGCTTAGGATGGACACTCATCTTCGCTACTACCCTATCATAGATAGCGTCCCAGGCAGGTTGTTTTCTTTTCCTTTTCCCATACTCTTCATACGGGTCCACAGCGATCCAGTGCAGCCGGGGATTAAGGTCCAACATGGACTTGCCAAAATCACCCTTCCAGAATCCTACTTCTACACCAACTATCTTTCCTTTGGGTTTAATTTTATTTAGCAAATTACTTGCCCATTCAATCCTTCCTGTGTATGCATAACGCCTTGCTTCCTTGCTTCTCTTTATTCCAGCCATGATCAATCCTCCGTTATTAAGTGTTTGAATTTTGCGATATTTTCTACAAACCACTTAGGGTGGCTTTCCTCAGTGATAGGTTCTACAACAAGCTTCCTTCCCTTAACTGCCCTCTCTACTTCCATCCTGTTGTGGAGTGCATCTGGATTATCTACTAACATATGGGAAAGCTTGGTGTCGGCATGGCCTGATGATTGTAATTTTAATTTAACAGCGTCCTGACCACCCATGTTTGCAAAGTGCCACCCACATCGTACTGACCCACCGTGCCTTCTGTGCAATCGTACTTTGTGCAGTGACTTATTAAAAGCGGGAACTGACATAAAGTTCTCGTAGGATATCAACACTGTACCAGGCCACCCACCTGGTCTATAAAGATCCATATAAAAAAAGTAGTTGCGATGCACAAATGGAGTAAACCAATTCTTGTTTCTCTCTGCAAATCTTTCATGGATCCATCTGAAGTCTCTGCCTCTTGGTATTTCGTCTAAGTCACCATTCAATATCAGATCATCACCAGCACAACCAGTGAGGGCAGCTAACATATAATCTCTTTGAGCTATCAACCTGTCCCATACAGTTTCTGGGTTATCAACTGGGGGCGACACCAAGTGGGTAATCTTTGGGAGGAAAGGTTCAAACAGATGCTTGTTCTCCTCAAAGTATAATGGCTTCTCATTCCCACTGTATGTCTGGGGACATTCGACAAGCACAAAACGATCTACCCATGGGTCCAACTCATGCAGACGAATATCCAAAAGTTCCAATTCATTAAAAAATGTAAAACAGTCTATAATCATATTGGGATTATCCAGTTAATGTTTTTGTCTTTCTCCTTCTCAAATATTTCCTTAGCATGGTTCCAAGCAAAGAGGACAACATTCTTTGGTTTGTCTTTGGTGAAGTTTTCATGGGACACTACACGAATATCAGTACCTGGGATAAACAGACCCTGTTTCTCTGGAGTAGTGTCGTATATCTTTTTGATCTTAGAGGAATCTAAACCACAACAGTTTAATATGGTAACACACTTGGCAGTAGCTCCATATCCAACAATCTCCCCATCTGTATGATCGAGTATATCAAGGAATCTCGCCTTCGATAGAAGCACTTCCTTAGCGAAGTCTTCCAACCTCTCATAATCAACCAAGTTCTCCTTACACACTATAGATATAATATTTCTCAGATGGGAAAGCTGTTGGATAGCCCTGCTTTGGTGGGTAACAAAGTAACGCATGGAACCACCATGTACTGATTGATATTCAGCATTGATCAGTTCCAATCCATATCGTTGCACGGTGTTTTTGAATGACGCTACTGAAGAGGTGTAGATGTGTTCGTTATAGAATTGGTCGTAGGAGACGTTGGCAATAATTGATCCTAAGTACGCTTCTTCATTGATCCAGACACCATCTGGGGCAAGCAGCCTTTTTATTCCTCTCAGAACAGAGTCCCGATCTTCAATATGTGGGAAGGAGTTAGTAGACACTATTACTTTGGCTTCCCCATGATGGTCACAAATCATGCCTGCCAATGTTTCACTGAAGAAATTAGTAGTGGTATTTAGATGTTTAGTCTTTCTTGCCATATTAGAGCATGGTTCAACTCCCAAATGGTTATACCCACGAAAGTTTTCAAGGAACGTCCCATCATTGCTCCCTATCTCTACAATGAAATCATCAGTTCCTATGTACTCTTCGTGTATCAGAGTAGCTAATCTTCCGAAATGCCTCACCATATATTCTGAGGAAGAAGTGAAGAATGGATATTTAGAATTGAACATGTCTCTTGGTTTTACTGTATTGACCAATTGCACTGTACAGCAAACAGGACAGAACGCCAGACGCAGTTCATACATCCGTTGGTGGGTATCGTTTGGTGTATGCGACAAACTGTTCGCAAGGGGCTGATGACCCAAATTTAAGAACTCCCTGGTATACCCTTTACAGATTCTACATTCCATTTTCTGCTCTCCCAAATAATGGTAGGTTGAAAGATTGAAACATTGTTATCCCACATGGCTTGGGGTGTGTCTTTGACACATAAGAATTGATGAAGTGGAGGTCCAAATCTATGTCCTCTCGTATGTCAACCATATAATCTCTGATTCCTTTGCAAGCAACTGTGTCATGGAAGATAACGAACCCTTGGTAGTTGACGAACTTATGATACAATTTGATGTCTTGTTTTACTCCCTCATAGCTATGGTCACCATCAATGAATAGAATATCATAACCTATCCCTTGGTTCTCAACGAACTTGGCAGCTTCGTCCGAGTGAGAGTCGCCAATGAACTCCCTGTAATCAGCCCATCTTAACGTGTCTTTCCTAAGATTGTGTTTCGGGTGCCTGTTGTCATCTATCAGTGTTAGGCGTTGGAGATCAAAAAAATAATTGAATATAAAAGCACTCCCACCAGCAGCAGAACCTATCTCCAGATAAGTCCTTATCCCCTTAGTGACCTTTTCGTCCTCCAATCGTCTGAGATCGTAAAGACATGGGGCAAGCTCATCAGGTATTTGTTGGAGATGAATCCCACCTTCAAACTTACCACCAACCACCTTGAGGCTGTCAGACCCTAAAGCTTCAATGAATGATTGGATCTGCTCCGCGGTAATATTGTACATATTTCTTCCCTTCATAGTTTTCTTTAGCATATGGACTTCTGTGATGGTGCAGCCCAGTTCTCCAAAGTTCAGCAACACATGGGTTGTTCTTTCCTATCCAAAACTCACATTGATATTTGTTGATAAGTGGAAACAAAGATGGCAACCTTTCTAAGTACTCAGAATTTGCCCACCAGAAGTTGCCAGAGAAGTGAGGAGTTACTGGAATACCACCACACTGTTTAGAAGTAGCTCCCATCCATCCTTCCCCTAAGTGCCAATTAGTTCCTACAACGTCTGCTCTTTTTAATTCATGCAAACAGGCTTCGTGTCGGGTGATTGTATAATACTCCATCAGCTTGCGCCAATCAGTCTGTGGCTTAGAGTCTATATGGGAAACACCTTTACTGTGGATATAAAACACCTTGGTATTTCTTCTTCCCCTTGCAAACATGTGGAGAAAGGAAAGAGTGAGGGACTGTTCGAGTTCTGGTTTTGAGAATTGGTAAAGCACTTCAAATTTTTTATACTCCTTAACAAGCCAATAAAGACTGAGCAAAGAGTCACCATTTACACCTACGAATATTCTTTCAGCCTTGTCGTAAAGACCGCTACGGACTATTTCATTCAGTTGTTCCTCAAGAATCCCCTTCCAGTTATTCACTGTATATGTGTGAATGAATCCGTAGATCATGAGTACTCCTCTTGTAAACATTTCATGTTGGGAGTAGGGTTGTTCCGTATGGTATTAAACAAACGTGTCATCTGAGGTATCACCACAGAGTAAAATCCATTGTGCATATTGAAATGATCAGCTACATGCTCTCTCAGGCCTTCAGTATGAATAGCCAACATCTGGTGAATCTCCGCCGCGACAACTATTGGATTGGTGGGGGCTTTTGAAACGCAGATACCAATTTTACATGACCTGAGGAATGGGGCATGACGAGTGGTTCCTCCCAGTATAGTGGGACATCCTATCGAAGTAGCCTCTAATGGCCCTCTATCGTTCTCCCCCGAGTTACCAAGATATACATATACTTTGGAGCGGTTGTAAATTTCATTGAGGGCGTATCTGTCAACAAAACCAGGCTGTTCTACATGAAGGCCATACTTGTTTATCTTTGGTACAATCTGTGGAGTCTCGGTGCCTCTATATCTCATTGACCCCGGTAGTATGCATTTCAAAGTATCTTGGTACATTCTTTTGTATTCAATCAGGGCATTGATCACTCTCCACTGTGCTTTCTTGTCATGTATCTTGGAAGCACCAATGCAAACGTCAATGTCTCTCTCAACCTTTATCGGATGGAATACTAATGGACTGATTGGTTTGTTAAATATAAGGAAGGCTCGTTGTCTCTTATCAAAGCTATGAGCAGTATTCAAATCGCTAAGGACTATGTTCCACAGCATCCATCTCTGTCGTCCTGTATTAGCGGCGTAAAGAATCAGCCATCTCTTCTGTGCTTCCATCTTCAGGAGAAAAGGATCATACCATCCCCTAAACCCACCACGAACAAAGATAACATCATCTTTCTGCAAGAATGGTTCGGCATACTCTATCTTTGGAACGACATAGCAACGAATACCATCGATGGTCTTACTACCTGGATACCTGCCACTCTCAATAAACACAATGAGGTCATCAATTACCTTTTTATCCTTGAGGCATTGGAGCATGTGAAAGTACCCTTCAGTAGGCAGCCCATGTACACTGAGGAAATGGTTCTTACTCTCAACGCTTTGGTCCCAAGGTGTCCCAGCTCTACCATTGGACGTGTACAAGAAAACAACTCTCATATCAGATTCCCCAGACTTCCTTCTTTATCAGTTCCCATTCATTATATTCTTTTTTCTTTATTGATCTGAACCCACGTTCCAATACTGTCTTGCCAACATAGTGGTAGACATTGTTTCCTATATCCATAGCCCAACAGTACCCCATTCTTGTCGTGTGTGCCCACACCCAATTATCACCATAGAAAGTAGTGATTCTCTCCCACGGTATTGATGGGATTTTATCTAATATGTCTTTCCTGATCGTAAAAGCACACGCCTTTATTCTTTTATCGTCCCCTACAACGTGCCTTACTTTTCCTTTCTTCACTTCTTTGGGAGTTTTGACTATGTTGGCACATACTATTCCACAATTCCCAACCGCTTTGAAAGTTTCAATAGTTCTCTGAAAGAACCAATCACCAATTATGATGTCATCGTTGAAGAAGGTAACATAGTCGGTATCGGGGCTCAACTTAGCTCTTGCTATTTCCCAGGATTCGTTCAATCTCCCTGTTGTGCTACTAAGAAAAAGAAGATTGAAATTATCAGGAAGCATCCAGAAATGTGTAAATCCAGTGTTATCAATAACATGGACATCCGACGGGGTAGTAGTATTTTGATCAATCTTCTCCAGAAGATCGAGTGCCATATCATATTGAGCAACTGGGAGAATGACTTCTATCTTCACTTGACATACCTCGCTTCCGACATGACTGGCATGTAGTATTTGTTGTACAGATTATCCATATTGTATGTCTGCCTGGCAAATGTCCTGGTCTTGATCGATTCGTTCTCTTTCATTCTGCCGGCGATGATGAACCCTATCTGGGCATAGTACCTGTCTGGGTTGTCAACAGTGTGAACCTGATGACAGGATCCGAAGTCAAAGAATAACGCCTCGTTCCCACTGACTTCTCTCTGCATCTGCAAAGACCGATTCAGAACAAGGAAGCACCCAGACAACGCAGCTTCTGGCACAACTAATCCAAAGCTTTCTTCTCTGGTGGGGAAGACGAAGAGATTAGAACAGAGGAAGAGTTCACGGATCATTCTTTGTGGGATGCCAACATCAAACTTAGGAGACTCGAAATCAGAAGTAAATATCAGTTCCTCCTGGTCGATCAGACCATCCCTTACGGCATCAAGACGATACTTATCAACGTCTTCTTTCTGCTGTCGCCCTGTTGCCCATTGATTCGCTATGACGAGGCAAACGCTTCTCCCTTGATCTTTAATGCCTTTTATGATCTTGCATACCTCTTTGACCCTTTTCGACTCCAGGCGATCAACTGACGCAGGGAGAAGTTGAACGACATCAGCACTTAGCACCTTCGGATACTTGTCGATGAATCTGCATGTGTCTGGGTGAAAATCAAACCAAGTCCTAATGTCTTTGATATGTGGAATAACCCGAACATCATCTGCCACCCCATGATACTGCTCTGCCACTTGGATTCTGTCGGTATAATTAGGGTAGACAAGCTTATGGTTCGGACCATACTGTTTGATTCTCCACCAATCAGACATAGCAGATGGCATGCTGTGAATCCAATGGTACCACCCCCTCACGTTTGGGAGTTTGGGCGAAGCTAATCGGCACCCTTGGCCGTAGATCATAAACCACCCTGTGAACACAAAGTCATGGGTGAATACAAAATCAGTGTCGTGCAACTCGGCGACCAGCATGTTCTTTGTTGCATCAATAATGCCTTTGTCTTCTGGAGTGAGATTTACAATGCTTTTGTAATCGGTGAGTTTTTGGAAGGGGATTTTTGCGATCATCTCATAGTTGGCTGGGTCTCCGCCGAACTTGGTGATCTCCTCTTCGGAGACTGGTACACCACTTTTCATATTGTACTGATCGTTCACGAAGAGATTGACCTTGTGACCTTGTCTGAGCAACATGATCACCTGGTCTTTTACGATGCCTGTTAAACTGTAGCCTGGGATGAAGTCCATGAAATTCGTCAAGATTGCGATTTTAGCCATTTTCTTTTTCTCCTTTAGTTTTCGATTAACGATTGCACTTCTAAATATTGCATACTAAATCCCATTCATAATGTCAACAATATTTATTAGGCATATTCCATCATTTCTACTTCACCTATGGTGCAGTACTCATCCGAGCCATCATTGTAATCAGTAATATGGATTCTATAGTATCTATATGAAGTGGAGCCCCCAAATTCCCATTCGTGCCATGTTAAATCCTGAGGAGTGAAGCCACTCTCCGTCATTATGTCAGTCTCTTCTCCACCAAATGCTCCAGTATTTGAGCCTTTAAGAATAAATGCTGATGGAGCCCATGCCGAATAACCGTCAAAATGCATCCTCAGCTTATTGATCTGCTTTTCATTACCAGACCCAAAATCAACCTCTATCCATTCTGTCGGGTCCATATTTTGTTGAGCAAACCACCACGTGCCTGTATCGTCATCAAACGCTTTATCGGCAATATAGTCTGGGTCACTCAGGGTGGAAGAGTGATCATAAGTCTGTCCTCCCGAAACGTCGGAACCATATGAAAGTGGCGCACCGCTGGTTGTGGTCGTTGTGGTGCTATGAGTAGTGGCACCTGGCGTTGTCGAACTGGTAGTGCTTATGGTGCTTGACGATGTGGATGTAGTAGTAAGATTGCTTATGGTACTGGCTGTGCTTGACGATGTTGATGTGGTACTGGCTGTGCTGCTTGTGCTTGAGGACGACGATGTGGTGGTTGTGGTGGTTGTGGTGCTTATAGTACTAATTGTACTGGCTGTGCTGACTGTGCTGGCTGTACTGCTTGTGGTTGATAAAGTGGTATGTGTACTCACCGTTGAAGCGGTAGAGGAGGAACTGCTGGTACTACTGGCTGTACTGCTTGTACTGCTTGTGGAACTACTGGTACTTATAGTACTGGCAGTAGAGCTTGTGCTGGACGTGGTACTGATTGTGCTAATTGTGCTTGCTGTACTCGAAGTGCTGGAGGTAGTGCTGATAGTACTTGTGGTGCTGGTACTCGTCTGACCAGTCGCTGGGACACTATTAAAATCTATGTTGGTAACATGAAAAACATCGTTATCGCCATCTCCTACTTTCAATACCAGATACTCAATATCCCCAGTACGTCCAGTCCAGTTAGGCTCAATCTCAGTCCCGGACGTATAAGCAGAATCATAATACAATATCCCATCTGTGGCATACAACTCTAAGATAACAGTACCAACGTGATCGTGATAAACAGTCATTCCACCTGGTCTGTACCCAGACATCCATGTACCTTTAGACTTTAACTTCCCACCACCTGCACCAGCATAGATATTAAAGTTCCATTGAGTACCACTCCAAGATGTTTCAATCGCAGTTTCTCCATCTAACTGAGCGGCTTCCCAACGATTGTTGTCAAAGAAGTTCTCCACCGTAGAGTACCATGTGACATTCAATGAAGTTTTCTCTGAAGCTGCGGCATAATTCACTGATGAAAACTTTCTATGCACACCAGATGGGCTGGAAGACTCCTCAATCACAAGTATCAATGCGTTCCCACTCACCCATCCAGCTCTGTCAACCACTGTCTGTAATATGGTAGCAAGCTCTGGTGCGTTATATTGTAGACTATCTACCCATTGGGGTGGATCTTCCCAATCTATCGCTGCGGTTAATGAGAAAGCATCGAGAGTGGTTTTATCACCAGGAGCACTTGGATTGTCCGCATCCACAAAATAACACTTGACATCCAAAAGGGCCGACACCTGAGAATCGAAGGCGGTAAATCTGGGCCAGGCACTTCTGATTGTAGCCCCTTGTGGAATGGACACATTGGTGAATCTTATGTATGCTCTGTTTGCCATCTTATCCCATTCAAGTGTATGCTATATCTAAAAAAACTTCATCAACCAGATGATTTACTTGCATAAAACCGATAACTTCAGGTGTTCCATCTTTAACAAAAACACTAATTCCGTTTCCACTTGCCCATCCTGGTCTATCTATGATTTCCTGAATCACATTGTTAATGTCAACTGATATATCTGTGCCAGCTAATTCACCAGGGGGAATCGCCCACATTTTAGAAGCGGTTGTGAGATTGGACATAAGACTCTCCCATTCAGATTGTGTTTCTATCTGGACTCCATTATCGGCATCTAAAGCATACACATATAGAGTAGCTGGATAAAAAGTGGTGGTGTCCTGACTTAATTGCAAAGTAAGGATAGCTGTATTAATCGTGGCTCCTTGATGGACAGTAACGTTATGTATTCTCTGATGTATGTCTTGATGTCTTCCTTGTCTATACCCTACATACACCTCATAATTTGCCCCTTGATAAAAACTTGGGATAAGAGGAGGATTGTAAGTGTACTGATTAAGATCAAGAGATGATTGTACCCCAAACCGTAAAGGTGTAGCACTGTAGAGCGAATAACTCTTCTCCGCAATATTACTGTAAGTCCAATATGGTTTGTACACCCTTGCTTTCACTATCTTATTACTCGAAATTTCAAAAGGAGAGGAATACAAAATATCATTATCATTTGGATTGCTGCCATCCAATGTATAATAAATAGAAGCATCAGTTGGATAAGCGTGAATCTCACAATCAAAAGCGGAGAGTTGAAAAGTCTCGACAGGAGTAATTACGGGTGGATCAAGCTTCTTGGGAGCTATCCAAGACACTTTGAGTCTGGCTTTCTCCACTCCACCTCTGTGTTCTATGGCAGACCAAAGTCTGTATGAATCAAGACCATCATTTTTGGCTGTAAATAGTATATTATTTCCACTCTCCCATCCAGACCTGTTGATCACTGTCTGCAAAATATCTTTAAGTTGTGGGGTCTGGTATGGATAGTTGTCCTTCCACTCTTCTATGTTCTTCCATGCTACTCCACTCGTCAGTTCCCGAGTGTCCAGATCGGCTTTATCAGAGGGAGGCAAAGAATCGTCAGCGTTCTCAAAATAGCATTGGACGTCGGTGTCTATCCCATCGCCTGGTGCATATCCAGTAAACTCAACCACTGCCTTCAGTATTCTGCTATTATAAGGAATCGTCACATTACGAAACAGACAGAACCCAGCGTTCGGTGCGGTAGTAGTTGTCGTGGACGTGCTGTGTGTAGTACTCGATGTGGAACTGGTCGAGGTGGTAGTAAAGCTGGTAGTGGTAGTAAGGGTCGTGGTTGTCGTGCTGCACGTGGTGGTAGTAAATGTTGTGGTTGTACTTGACATATCCCTTACACCGTTGTGGTTGTCGTTGACGTTGTAGACGTGGTGGATGCAGTAGAGCTAGTGCTTGAACTGGTTGTGGTCGTAGTCGAAGTGTAAGGATCTCCTGTATAGTTACCAAACACATTCGCCACTGTCGTGTTGTAAAAGTTAGAACCTTGAGTATATCCATCATCTTCCGCAACAGATGGATAAAACGTTCCAGAAGCTGAAGAGGAAGAAACTTCGAAATTGGCAGTGATTAAATAATTTCCCCTCTCATCCTCTACCATATCCATTATTCTGAATTGATCCGCTTCACTATCAATCAATCCAAGGAACCTTCTGTCCAACTCGTCCCCAGACACAAACCTAAAATCGATAACGTCACCTCTCTGGAGATCAGACAGATAGTGTCCACCTGAGAATTGCACAATCAAATATGGGAAGTCATTGTCATCCAACATCCAATTCAGAACCCTGGTAGCCTGTGTAGCATTATTTATAAATGGAAATTCTATGGGTTCTGATTCAAGCGTGCCAAATATGGCAACACTTTGTGAGGATGTGGCTTTGACTATCTCCCTGAATGACTCAATATCACTTTCAAAATCACCAATCCAATGCTTATAGTAATTCCCAACATACGTGTTAAGCACTTCAGACCTTGGTGAGTATGACACCTTAATGGAATTAAGATCGATTCTCTCCTTGTCAAGCGTTCTGACGGAGGTGGAAGATACTGGAACCCTGACGAGATGGTGTTTTCCTGCTTCCCAAAACTCTAATGACTTACACTGAAATGCCATGCTTGCTAAGAACTCCCTAATGTCTGGTAACTCCTGAAGTACAATCGATAAAACTACCGAATCTGCCGTATATAAGGTACCAGAAGCATCGTAGGAAGTTGAATCTATATTATCTGCTATGG
>Ga0307376_10005288_pt1 | contig 11656 bp, 4 predicted proteins | sample TR2MG_FD_202536 | JGI IMG/M metagenome (GOLD analysis project Ga0307376, IMG submission 202536) | Soil microbial communities from Risofladan, Vaasa, Finland - TR-2 | ecosystem: Environmental > Terrestrial > Soil > Coastal area > Acid sulfate soil | place: Finland: Risofladan, Vaasa | collected... | reverse complement strand
CAGTTCTCCTTCTTTCTTAATGGTACCTTTAACTGCTGATCCATTAGTAACAGGAAGCGCTTCAATAACAATTCCCGGTACAAACATAAGAGATCTTTTCAGGCCTAAAACTCTTCTAAATGTTGAAAATGACCTTTATCAAGTCTCCAATTCTGTCTATGATAGTGAAATAAGTAAGACGGTTATTTCTCTGAGTTCCGAGATTCTTACTGACCGGACGGATTTAACGACGCTCTCAACTATAAAATACAGCGATAATCCAATTTATTCTGCGGGTGATATAGAGATTGTCCCTGAGAAGTCAGTTGTCACCTTATTTAATCAGTCCGCTTTTATAATGAATAATGATTCAGACAGAATATTAAGTGTGACCTCTACTGCTACGGGACTAACCATAGATGGCACGGCCTTTTCATATGAAAATTCTTCTACTCTTGGGGATCTCTCAAGTGCAATTGATTCCTCGGGTATTGATGCGTTATCCCTGACTACATATGCTTCGGGATGGCAAAGTGATAAAATAATACCGGTCACTGATGTCTCTGTATATAGGGATTCCAGTACAGTTCTATATGCTTCAGATGCGCTGAGGTATAAGGATATTGACGCCACTGTTTTTACTGACTCCTCAAATTTTTCTCTTAGTGAAGCTGGTACTATCATTTTAGAGAATGGCCTTGAAAGAGGAGATAGATATAAACTTGATTATCTCGGGCGCCAGTTTCTTGGTGATGACCAGCTGGAATATTCATTAAGGTATTTTGTTGCTTTACCTAAAAAGTCAAAAGTTTCAGCATCTTTCCAATATATAAATCTTGACCAGTTCTATATCCAGGTAATGAATCAAAGAGACTTTCTTGAAAGGGTCACCATTCCTCGCATGGAGGAAGAGGCTCAACAACTTAGTGGTAGTGTAGGTCAAGGAGGTTCATTACCAACTATTGATTCGCCTACTAATGATGACGCGGGTATTACGGGTGATGAATATTGGAGAAAAGACACTGAGATTGAATGCCGTGTATTCAAAAATATTTATGATTTCTTTCAACACCGGCTTGAAGATTATGGTCTTGAGATGGAAGCTGGTTTGGGGTTACGTCTGTTTAATAATGATGGCACATTCTCTGAGGCAGAGCAGGGCGGCGCAGCTAAAGTAGTGAGTAGGATATTTCCAAGTGCTGATTATACCAATCTTGAACCCATACGAGTCAATCCATTGACAGGCTATTTCTTTGACGATGTTGCAACATTTACAAAGAACTCTGCAACGGTAACAGGTGTGGGAACTGCTTGGACAAAGCAATTAAATGATGGCGGATATATAGGGTCTGTGGACACTACGAGAAGATACGGCATTGACTCAACAAACAGCGACACGAGCCTCACTCTTGATGGTACTTTTGAAGAAAATACGGTGACAGGGCCTTATACTGCAACGAATAACAGATACCCTATTTATGATGATGACGGTTTTCTTGGTGCAAAAATAATTGGATCGAAAGATAAAAATTACGGGATACTCTCCGGAGATGCCTTTAACTGTACTATAGACGGTATAGGTAAAGATTATACTTTTGAATTTCCTACAGATCCTTTTATTGGTGAATTCTTCTCAGATCCGGACGGCCCTACAATAGCCAGGATACTGACGGCCGGCGTAAGCGGTTTGACATGTTCTTTTGAAAGAATTTTGGATCCTTCTACAACATATGGTTATAAGAATACTCTTGTTATGCGTACAACTTACCCGGCAAATATGTTGGAAATGGGTGATAATACAACAGTTGACAAATTAGGTTTCTCCAGTGACCAGACAGCGGTCGGCAATCTGGATAGAACAGACCATAATCCTGAAATCATCCTTAACGGGTATGAGCGCAATTTTATAAGTGCTGAACAAGGGTATTTGAACACGTTGTCTGCATACCCTGATAAACTTACCAGAGCAGGCGGTGCCGGAATCATTGTAACGAATAATGCCGCTTTAGAAATGACAGATGAGCGGGCTACTATACTTCAAGAAATTCCGAAGATAGAATCTCAGATTACTGCAACCGGAGATATCATTGCAGAAGACAGTATACCTTCCGGGGATGCTTCGGCAGCCCATTTAGCAGCTACGGAGGCATTAGCTGATGCCAGTGCAGCAAAAGCTGACATAGACCCTATACTTCTGGATTGGGAGGGAAAGGGAGTCAATTGGAAATGGTCTCTGGATTTTACCGAGCACACACAAGTTGTCCATGGAGTTGATGGAGATGGTATAGCTGTTGCGACTGGATGGGTCACTCCTATAGCAGGGCTGACTACTTTTATTCTTCAAGCTCCGACTGACAATGACCGGAGAATATTGAATGCAACATTATTTAGTACCACTTATACCCCGAATGTGGGAGGTGAAACCCCTCTCACTGGCCAGATTGATGGCTCATTTACAGGATGGGGGGTTCCTTCCACTTACAGCCCAGTATCAGGTCAAGTAACATTTCATCTTGATGTACCACCAGTTATTACTTTGACGGACACAACAGCGGTCAATAATTTACGTTATGTAACGGATTCATCAGCAGTAATTCTTTTATGGGAAATAGGTATAAATACATATAAGGAAGAGTATTTATATTCTTCACTTTTGGTCAGTGATATGAGAACAGCTCTTAATAATTCAGCCGTTGTAGACGCTACAAGTAACCCTCTTTATGATTCAAAATATTGTGAAGCTTTTATACCTACAACACAATTCATAAACCCTAATGCAATCATTTATCCCGGTTTAAGGGACTGCACCGTGGCTTATCAGACTATTTCAGACAAATTATTAGATGAGCGTATTTCTTTTATAGATGATCGGGATAGTATTCTTTTAAGTAGAATACCTTTTTTAGAAACCCGGGAATCTCAGATATACAATAGTATAGCCAGTGAAGGGCTTTTATTGGGTAATGACGGGGATCCGGGAGATATTTATGCATGGGCAAATAATCGATTTAACAGGAGACAAGGATGCTACGCGAGACTAAAACAAATAGAAGCGCAAATAGCGTCGAACAAATCAGCTCTTCAGATCAACAAGAGTTTCATTTAAAAGACTCTACTGAGGGAGAGACATTGGTTTGGAAAAGAGTAAGTTCAAACAATACTATGATGAGGAGCCTGGAAGAGTTGACAGGTATGCTTGGTCATGCTGTCTTTGAGAAGAGTAAAAAAATAGAAAAGCAAATAAAAAAGATGAAGAGGTTTTAAAATGCCCGCACCTATAATGACCGCTATGACCACTATTCAAATAGATTTAAGTGCAAAATTGAAAGCTTTCCCTTATATTGCTCCAGCAGTAACCAATGCTGCCGCAGAAACCAGAGAAGAAGCTGCAGCGCTAGATAATTTTATATCAGAACTGGAAGCTAATTCCAGTAATATACCTACTGACATAAGTCAGATAATTGGACCTAATGCTTCTCCTGGAGCTGGGATTGCCGGAACAGATGATTGGAATCGTATGGCAGTTCCTATAGATGACAAGTTGGGCTGGGTATCAGATATAACTCATGGGATGGAGACTGCATTTGAAAAATTAGATAAAATAACTACAATTCTTCAAAAAATTCTCAGAATAATCGAACTATTTAATAGTAGTTTCAACTCTTTTTCAAAGCTTTTTGTTAGCGCTATTAATTTTGCTCAGAATCAGATAGATGAGTTTGCAGGATCTTTAAATGCTGGTGTTTATGCCAGTGTCTTTGCTCCTCCAGCTCTGTTAAGGAAGTCTGCAGGGAATATAGATTCAAAGCATCAATTACGCGGGGGTTTTCAAGGCTTCATAAGTAGACTTGAGAATTCATTACATAATACGAAAGATGATAACAGACCTACTTTTAGTACGAATGCTTACGTGGGTGGTTTGGTAGTTTTATTAGATACTGAATCTATAGATGATATGTGGACAGGATTACAACAGCTGGCTTCTATGTTTGATTTTATGCAGCTCCTTCCTATAAATTTATCTCCACCCCCTCCAACGAATATTCGAGGGTTTTGTGGGTATTTTGTTGACCAAGCAGAACTTGACAAACCTCGTAGGAAAAGAGATTATGATAATAAAAAGTTCGGAGTACAGATAGAATGGGATAATAGCTTTACATCATCAGCTTATCATATTTATAGGAGTCGTATTACGAAGGGTAAAAAAGTGTTTAAACCTTATAAACCTACTTCTCTTGTAGATAATAAGGAAACGGGTGAACCAGGTCTTCTTTCGGTTGCCGGAGACGCTTTCGTTGCAATAAAACATGGTAAAAGTACCATTAAAATACCTGAAAGGATAGAATATGTTTATGAGGATACAGATTTTAATAAAGGTGAGGGGCCCGTTACCGTTCTTGCCCCACTTACTTCAGTTACTCTTAAATATATTGACACAGATATTAAGACAAAAAAATTTACTGGTAGTGATATAGAATTTGCTTACATAGAGGAGAACGGAAAGGATGTCCCTATCACTAACTATTATTATGTGATTCGTTCATGTGGGCTAGTTGGAAGGCCCGAAGGGCCAAACTCTCAGGAATTAAATGTGGCCATAAAGACCTGTAATGATAACTATAATATTGCAGATGTTATCCAGCATCCACAGGGACGTTTTGAATTCCTTTCCATAGGTGCAGGGAAATTAAATAATTGGTCTTCAATCCAGATATCAGCTATGGTTCCTTGGTATACAGAAATTATAGGAATGCTATCAGGATTTCTTGATACACTTAGGGGAACTGTTACTGACGCTTCCGATGCTTTTTCTGCCTTTCTGAATCATATGGTATTAAGAATAAGGATGTACAGGGATATTTTGAGCCTAATTACGTGGTTAATAGAGCAGTTTAAGGTCTTTATATTTGGGCCTTCTCTTGCTCTTTTATATTTACCGCCTGTAAAAGGAGGTATGCCCGTGTTTGTTGAGCGTGTAAAGCAGGCAAAAGTACCTGAGGATATTTCGGGATTCAGCGGCCCAAACGGTATTACTGTTGGAATTGTTCTTTGTTACGGTGCTACGGATGCAGGTGTAGGGGCAATTCAGTCACTTAAAGCAGCATTTACTCTTATAGAATCTCTTTTAACGGAGAATTAAAATGTCCGGTGAAGACAGTCAAATTATAGCTACCACAAGAGAAGACATAAAAAGACTAGAAGGGCTTATTGTTGGTAATTCTCTCAGGAGTATGAGAATTGTCTTAAGGAGAGTAGAGAGGCGTAGAGTTGTTTTTCAGAACCGTCTTGTTGAGTTGTATAGGAATGAAAAAATTATTAAAGCACGGATATATAATAATGCTGACGCATTAAAAATTGATACTGATTATACAGCAGGTAAGGGTAAAAGAAACATTCCGACACAATCTTTTGAAGGTATAGTTATAGCGGATGATCCTCATCACAGTATGAGTTATGATAAATTTAATATCATGACTACTGTGGAAGGTGTACGGAAACTGGATGCGGAAATAAACCGAATAAACGGTGAGATAAAAGAACTTCAGTCAGCGAAAAATCTATATGATCAAAAATACAAGGAATTGAAAAAACAGCTTGGTGATGCAGAAAAAAAGAAAAATGAAAGGAGTGGTTTTGCGAGAACTTTTAACCCTACAGAGGAAGATCTTCTTGCTGATCAAATAGCTCAGGCGAAAACAGCTAATATTCTTTTGCTTCAGGGAATAAGTGAAAATTTCAAGAATCTTACAACACCTTTGTCAGAGCTCGATCTCTCAGGTGAAGATTATGGAGAACTTATAAAAAATTCAACTATAAAAGGAGTTGTAAGATACCCAGATGGTGACCGGAGAGCTATTCGTCAGTTAGAGGTGTACCAGCAGCTTTTCTGGGCGCACGGGCATTCAAAAGGGTTAACAGTTACACTTGAATCAGATGAGGTTGTCACTTTAGCATCCAGATTAAATTTTGATAACCCGGGGGATACAAAAAATACAGAGGTACTGGAAGAAGCCCTGGAAATTGCAAGAATAGGGGCAAAAAATGAAAAGAAGATGTCTTTAGCTGTAGATCGATATATTAGAGATGTAGACTCTGTAATAGCTGATCCGCTTATTTCAAAAGGAGTGGAGATAAGGCCCGATATTACTGCGCCTTTATCAGAGTCTATGCGAGCTGACACATTAAGTTATCCTACATCTGCTTTAAGGATTGGTGACTTTTATTTAGGTTCCTTTGAATTACCCACTCTAGGTGATGCCATAAGGAAGGCCTGGAAGAAGAGGAATGCGCGGTTATATCACGGTTTACCTGTATGTCCAAATGCTAAGCCATCTGGTACTTCTACAGACATAAAAGAAGAGGAAGCTGAAGATATTAAAGATATAAAAACAATACAAGCTCAGTATTTGTATCTTGAAAAATTAGCAGAAGCTAAAAATTTTGTAGCAAAAGAGGTGGAAATTTCATTAGGTGATTTACCCGATGAAGCTCCTGAATGGGTAAAAACGTATGTAAAAAGATATCAAAAAGCGTCTCTGGGGGTTATCGTGTATTTAGGGAATCAAGTAACAATATCACGGGGTACAAGTAAAGAAAGTGCTGAGCTGGCTCTTTATAGGGCCAGAAAAATGGTTATTTTTCCATCGCCGCCTCCGGATAAGCCCGAAGAGGGGATGGAGGAAAAAGCAAATTATGGTTACGTAAGTGTCATGGGATGGGCTTGGGTAAAACAAGAAAAAATTGTTTTCACAGTTTCTCTTGAAGAAATGAAAGTTATAAGAGCTGGAAAGATACCTGATAGGTTAGGTAAAGAGAACACAGAAATAGTAATGAAAGTTTTACCTCCCGAAGGAGGGTTCAGCTCATTTCCACAGTCCGCCGAGTCAATATCGGCAATATTGGCAACCGGAGGCGGTAATTTAGAGCCTGGAAAAGAATTTGTCGCTTATGTAATGTGGGGCCAGATAGGGGCTCTATAATGCTAATTATCTTTTAATAGTCGGTACCTTATAATGTCTTATGATTTAAGAATAACCACTACCTGTAATCACAGGATCTATAGAGAGTTAGTTACTCTTGAGGACGATAGACGGTCTATTAGACTTGCTAGTCCCCTTGCTGCGTCTAATACTGAGCTATTTGCCTCTGATAATCTGGTTCCTAAAGCTGACTATACTGTTATATATGATCCGGATACCATAACAGTCCAACAGCCGAGAATGATCTATTTAAATAATAAATGGAAATCAATTGAGGATTATTTTGAGGTCAATTATGTCACTTTAAGAGGTTTTTGCCCTAAATGTGTTGGCCTTGAAGTAATAAATGATATTGATTATGATATCAGGGGAGCTCTCCGTACAGTAAGAAATGAAGAACTTTTACTCCAGAATCTTGAAAAGTTTACTATTACTGAAAAAGAAAGTAATCCTTTTCACACTTTTATAGGGACATTTTTGGTAAAACTTCTAGGACAGAAAATTATTGATTCCTCTTATACATCAACCAAGATAACTCAAGAAATAAGTACTACATTGGATGTCTTAAAGAGTTTACAGGATCAATACCGTTATACTGATCGTCCTGTGACAAACGGTGAATTATTAGAAGAAGTTGTGAATATGCAAGTAAGATTTGATGTAGATGATCCCACTATAATACGGACTGAAATCTCAGCTACGGCTAAATCTGGTCGTACTGTTGATTACACACAATTTTTGCAATTATCATAGGAAATAAAAATGGCTATACCTGCTCCAGTTATTGTTTTACCATCAGACGGTGCTGATTATGCAACTGATATCAGTACACAGACTCTGTCGGGAACAACATCTACTGATACCAAAGAAATCCAAGTTAACGGATCCGGTCTTGGTATTTCTTATACTGAGGGTGAATCTGTGTGGGCGTGGACCGGGGTCTTATCTCTCGGAGAAAATACTATTAATATTATAGCCATAGAAAAAGGAACTGAATTACCCAGTCCAGTTACTACGATAAAAATAATATTAGTTCAGAGTGCTGATTTTGTAACAGTTTCTCCACCAACAGGAGTGAAATCCCTTCGATATCAGAATAAAATGGAGATTATTAATGCCCAAAACTCCGAACTCAATACAGTAGGCTATAATTATTATGTTAGTCTGCAAAGTGGAGGTGTAAACGGCACTTATGCGAAAATAAATATCGATCCTGTTATTGCTTTCTCATTTTTTATAGATAACACGAGGGTATTAAATACTGCAACCGATACTGCAGGAAATATCCGAGTCACGACGACAACTGAAGAGATAACCAGAGAATATTATTACTCCATTTTCTTTGATCAGACACGGTTTGCGGAGCTGGTAGCTGAGGGATTACTTCCAGCGGCAGTCTTCGGAGAGAGTACACCTTTTTTCTTTGTAATAACGGCTGTGATTTATGACCCCGTTCTTGGCCAGGTTTCTGAGAGTGCTTTTTCAACGGAAATGCAAAGTTCTCCTCTTGTTATTACAACAGGTATAAAAGATTTGCCGGGCAGAACTCAAAATGACATTATTCTTACTATGAGCCAGGAATTATTGACCTCTAATGCCGGGACAGATACGAAGCCCGGAACAGTGATACGGGATATGATGGACCCCATTACCGAAGAAATGGCGAGAGTTTATATTATCCAAGATTTTATGGCTCGGTCATTATCGGTAAGCGGTCTCCAGCAATTTGATGATGCTGACGGGGACACTGTAAGTGATCCCGTGGCAACTTCTATACCGAAAAAGGCTTTACAACTTGCCCTGTTTTTAACAAATCCTGATGATGTCCAACTAATTATCGATGATCAGTTTGATAAACTCGCGTCTAATGTTGATCTTACACGTCGTGCAGCAGAAACTTCTATAGGGTCAGTAACTTTTTATACTGAGACTACTCCAATAAGAGATATGACAATAAATGAAGGATCTATAGTTTCTTCTTTAGGTGATCTGGATCAAAATATCCAAGCTCAATCATACAGGACTCTTTCGACTAAGATATTACAAATTGAGAATCGTGACCAATATTATAATTCTATTACAGGACGATATGAAATTGACGTTGACGTAGAAGCTCTTGATCCAGGAGAAGTAGGCAATACCGATGCTTTTACTGTTAAAGTGGTCTCCTCTGGCGCTGATAGTGACTTTTTTGTAGAAAACGCTAACCCTATCAGTTTTGGTCGTGATCTTGAATCCAACCATGACCTGGCAACAAGAATAGAATTACAGTTCTTTGCAGATACAGGAACAGAAGGGGGCTATGTCAAAGTTGCTGCTGCAGTCTCAGGAGTCAGAAGAGTTCGTGTTGAGAAAGCCAAAGATCCTCTTATGATACGGGATTACGACTCTCTCAGAAAAAAACATGTCGGAGGAAAAGTTGACATTTATATCCAGGGTACGAGAACGAGGCAGGTTACCGATCAGATAGCTTTCTCTTTTGAAAGTATCATCTCTTCTCAGGGAACTCAGACTGGAGAAACATTTTCTATTGTGAATGCGGCTGCTTTTCAATTTAAGACTACAAATCCGCGCGTAACAGCACACACGCCTATTTTTGAGGTGTCTAGAGTATATAACGCTACCAGAGCTGCAGAATATGATATTTCCGGTTATCAGATAATAGGTGACGGTGACACCGTTGATCTGGATGAGACAAAGTCAACAAATGTTTTTATAGGCCTTGCATCAGATGATGTTATTAAAGTCGATTACAAATTTAGGAGTTCAGATACATTCATTCTTGAACATCAACCGGTAACTGATATTATTTCTATTACCGGACAAATCTCTGGGGCTCTCACATCGGATAACTGGGAACTTGTTAAACTTCAGGATCCTCTCGAAGAGGGTGGCTCCACTATAGCCAAAGACAGCATCCAGATTAAATTTGCGAATAATCTTCCTCTGACGGAATTTCAGACAATTACTGAAGAACATCATGTAATAATACTTGGGAAGCCTGAAGCGCTTGATTATCTCGGGGCTGATCCGGAGTCTATTATAGTGAGAAATGTTGCTAAGACCGTCAGATATGTGGAGAATGTGGATTATAGGGTTGACCCTGGTACAGATACAGAGGCAACCACTATAATAATGATAGAATCAGGAAATATATCAAATGGACAAGAAATTCTTTTTGATTATACAGCTATTGAGAACTTTATTATTACCTATACAACTAATGAACTTCTTTCTACTGTGCAGATTGAAATTGATAAGATGAAACATGCCTGCGCGGACGCTATAGCAAAGCAAGCGATAGAGAATAGAGTTAATATTGGTCTTACGATAATACCAAAATCGGGGGTAAGTGATTTTACTACATTAACATCTCAAATTACAACATCCATTGCAAATTTTGTAGGGCAATTAGGTGTTGGAAGATCACTCACTCAAAGTGATGTTGACCATCAAATACGTAAAATTGCAGATGTTGATTATGTGGTATTACCTTTTAATCTTATGGTAAAAGCAGATGGTTCTTTAATCGTCAGAGATGATTTAGGAAATGTTCAATTTGAGATATTTAATGAAGGTTTAGTTAAATCTTATATAACGGCAGCAGAAGTTTTGAGTTTTGGCACAGTTGACCAAGGAGGCCCTGAAAATCTTTTTAAGGGCATTTTTGAAGATACTATTGCTCTTACATTGCAGGGAGACCCGTTGGACGTGTCTGGTGGTGCTGGAAGAGGATATATACGGGATGACGGAAAAATAATTGTTAGCACTAAAGACGGCCTGCTGCCCGACTCAAAAAATTATCAAGTAGCATATTATGTTTATGGAGAAGAGGGTTCTGAAGATATCAATGTTAATTTAATTGAATCTCTAAGAATCGGAACTCTTACAATAGTTTACGATACACCGCGCGATCAAATATCGGTACTTTAAGGAAACAGATATACTTTTTGTTTGGTTATTGCTAATAGGAGTGTGATCCATGTCTGAAAATTTAGGAACAGGCGTCTCTTACGTCTATGACAGTGAAGGTTATAATAATGTTATGGTGGTCTTTCAGAAAGGGAAGCCTCCATTAGACTCTGAATTAAATCTTGCGCAAGAGCAACAGAGGTTGTTAGCAAGACGGCAACTGGATACTCTTCCGTCCGGGTGGCTGAGTATAAGGCCTCCTTATACCAGTTCAATATTGTTGAATGAATTCTACACACAGGACCCTACTGGAGCTGTGCCCGAATATGCTATTGTGAATGGAATGGTTCTTTATGTGACTAATACAGGAACGACTGAGGCAAATTCTAACTTGATAGAGCTGTCTGATCCTCCTTTAACAGGGAATAAAGTCCACGGTATCTTTTTGGAGGTATGGAGAGCATTACTAGACCCCGATACAGACACAAACAGACCTGATGCTGAAACTGTTATTGACGCAATTGTAGATATTGAAATGGTTAATGAAAATAGTGGTTGGGCCGTAGGAGAAAATGGTCTTATTCTGGTAACTGAGAACGGTGGTAGTAGCTGGAATGAGCAATTGAGTAATACAAAGAGAAAATTAAATGGTGTCTCCTTCATAAATAGTACAATAGGATGGACAGTAGGTGATAACGGGACTATCACTCGAACAGCCTCTGGTGGTGCAAGCTGGACGGTAATCCCCAGCGGATTAACAAAGAATTTTAATGATACTCATGCAG
>Ga0307376_10005287_pt1 | contig 11657 bp, 18 predicted proteins | sample TR2MG_FD_202536 | JGI IMG/M metagenome (GOLD analysis project Ga0307376, IMG submission 202536) | Soil microbial communities from Risofladan, Vaasa, Finland - TR-2 | ecosystem: Environmental > Terrestrial > Soil > Coastal area > Acid sulfate soil | place: Finland: Risofladan, Vaasa | collected... | reverse complement strand
CCAAGCATCTTATTCATTCCCGTAGAAGGTCAACCTCAAATGGCAATGGGAGCGATGCCCAAGGAAACATTTAAACAAGCAATTGAAGAAATTCTGTTTCCAGATATTGAGATGGGTGATGATGAGGTACTTGTGGCTGTTATAACTGATGAAGACGGTAAGGAGACCATTGAGGTGGTAGGAGAAGAACCAACAGAAGAACCACAGGACGAAAAGACTGAAGAATAATACAACAGGTTGACAGCGTTAAAGGGTGGTGACGAAAGTTTCCACCCTTTTTTGTAAGAAATTCAAAAAGTATTCGTATACTTGTGCATGGCAAAGAAAATTAAATTCGACTCCGTAGCAAATGAGAAACGACTTGTTGATGTCGGAATCAGTGATTGTGAAAAGGCAATTGTTGAGGGAATTCTCACAGTTCCACCTAAACGCAGAACCTATAAAGTGGGTCAACGTGTACAGTGGGGTAATCACAAAGAAACATATGTTCGCAAAGTCTACCGGGATGGTATGTATTACCTCACCGAGACCATTGGTGTGCAACGTCAGAGAAACGGTGAAATTCGTAATGAGGACAATATCCAAAAATGGACGGACCTTCTACCATATCAAGGACACAAAGACACGAGTTTTGCCAAAGAAGAAAAGGTTTATCTTCGTATGCTTAACAGTCCGTTGTCATCACTTATACATATGGTACAAGCAAATCATGCCGGGGTTGATATGGATGTTGATTATCAGCGTGACCACGTTTGGAGTAAAGCCGACAAGATTGCGCTTATCGACAGTATCTTTAATAACATCGAGATTGGTAAATTTGTGTTTGTTGAACGAAATTTGCGTGTCAAGGGTAAACTTTATGAAATTCTTGACGGCAAACAAAGACTTACTGCAATCACAGAATTCGTTGAAGACCGCCTGAAATACAGGGGGTTCTACTTCAGCGAACTGTCATATCATGACCAATATAAATTCACAGACACCAATGTTTCTTACGGATATTTGGAAAATCCAAGTAAAGAAGCTATCTTTGAAACGTTTATTAAACTGAACACTTGTGGAAAGCCTATGGCAAGCAAGCATATTAATCATGTAAAACAATTATTGAGTGAACTCTAAACCTCACATATTTCTGGACATTGACGGTGTTCTGGCTCTCGACAACGAAATGTATTGGGAGAGCGAAAAGCACTGGTATCCTAAATTCAATAAGTACAGGTTCAATCCAAAAGCTGTAAATGTCTTTAATGAGATATGTGAGAAAACTGACCCAATTGTTATTCTTAGTAGTGATTGGAAAGACCACTTCGGGATTCCAGACATGAATGAGTTCTTTGAGTGGAATGGTATCACACATAAAATATCTGATTTCACCCCAACACTTTGGGGAGTGAGGTTCACGAGTTTCCAACAACTGGAAGAATGTAGGGCAAATGAAATTCTCTTACACGTACATGAACGTGAAATCGAGAAATGGGTTGCCATTGACGACCTTGATTTGAAACAGTGGATTCCCGATAACTTCGTACATACACCCCGTTCTAATGAAGGTATCAAACAATCAGGAGTTAAAGATAAAATTCTAAGTATAATGTTAAATTAAAAACAAAATGAAAAACGAGAAATTGAAATCATTGTTGAACAAGGTGGTCGAATACAACGACCCTAAAGCCTATGGTGGTAACGGTTGTCATTTTAAGGCATTCCTTTACAAAAAATCCAATGGCGATTATTACTTCAAAGTCGTTGAAGTTATTGCAGGTACTGACCTTGCATTTAACGACCTAATCCCTTTTAAAGAAGGTGACGAGAATTACCTTGTTGTTGCTGACAAGCCGAAACTCATGAGAGTGGACAGGTTATCGTGGCATTACAGATTAGTGAAGTACGTGCTGAAAAGCAATGCTCCAACACCACAAGACATGCAGAACGGCTGTCCATATTTTTGGCTGGCGGTGTTCTCAATGCTGGTCGTGCCTTTCATTCAGTTATATAAACTGGTTAAATGGATTGTTCTGCTTATTCCCAAAGGATTGTTCTGGGTACTGGAACAAATGGTAGTGACTTGGATTGCAGGTCTTGATGACGAAGCTGCCTACGAAATATATAATGAAGGCAGATACAGTAGCAGCGTGAAGATGCCTCAAACAGCTAAAATCTTTTTCGATAACAGCGATGACAATTTTTTCGAGTTCTTCCTTTCAAAGAAATACAAGAACCTTAATAAAGCTGACCCAAATTACAGTGTAAAACGTACAGAAATCAGGGAGAAATGGACGGAATGGCGTGTTGATGTTCAGAAAAGGCGTGACGCACAGTCTGAAATTAGTCGTCAGAAAGCCGATGAAAAAAGTAGGCGTGAAGCAATTCAGGCAGAAAAACGTGCTGTATCCAAAGCCAAATGGGATGCTCGTGTGGACCCAATTATTGATGGTCTTGATGAAATCGGTGATTGGTTTAAGAAGACCTTCACTGTTGAAAGAGGAAGGGTGAACATGATTGTGAAGAGAACCAAGCAATTCGTTGGGATGCTCGTTACTCTTGTAATTCTCGCTGCAACTTACTTCGCAGTCAATTACATTGCCCTTGCATTGATGGTTGTTGTTGACTTCTGCATAATTCATTGGGCAATATTTCTTGGAATTGCATTGGGTGGTGTTGCTATTGGGATTGCATACCTATTTTATGTCCTGATTTCAAGTTGGGGTCAAGCCGTGGTTAATAAGTACAGGCGTGGTAAGAAGGTATGGTACATCGAACCTTTCATTTATGTGGTGTGGTTTCCGCTCAAGTATATTGCCATAGCAGTAGCATTTCTGGCAGTATGGGTAATATTCTATCCCCTTAAGTTTGTCTTCTACACCGTACTTTTCAGGTATTTCTTTAAGCCTGTGGGTCTTTTCATTGCGAGAATGGTTGTGGGTCTTGTTAAGGGTATTGGAAGTAGTTCAGGTATCTTCGGAGAGTATTTCGGTGCGAGTTACAGTGATTACTGCCCCGGAATCGAATGGACTGGATTTGATGAAGACGAATAATAAAAACAACATTTAACTAAAAAGCAAAAAGTCATGGGTTTAGGAATATTTGTAGTAGCAGTAATTTTAGTTTCTTTCATAGCTCTGTGCTTCTTCAAGAAGAGGTTCTGGGAAAACAGGTACTTAGTTTTATTAATTAGTGGGGGTGTGGCACTTGTTGCCACCCTCACCACTAATTATGTAACACGTGGTAGTCTGGGTACAAAGTCTGAAACTATCTGGCAGAAGCCAATCTATTCGTTTTACGTAGAAAACGCACTACTGGTTGACAGCATTGCAATGGTAATGGACGACAACTGGAGTTTCCATAATGATTTTGTTGGTAGTACCTCAGACAGTATTGCATTTCTCCTTACCCGAATTGATAGCACCGTGACTGATAGCGGTTTCGTGTATGTCGATAGTACGGAAATTATCATAATGAAAAGTTTGACAACGCTTTTCTTTTATAATTCCGATAATGTTTTCAAAATCGGTTATTGGACTGGTGAGGATAAGAAAGGAAAGGATTTTGAATATGCATATATTCAACCAAGTGAAAATGATACTATTTCATATCTTGCGAAAAAAAGGTTGTATTACGACACGAAACCAAATCGTTGGATTGCTGGTTTCAGTCTACCGTATATCAAAACCATTAAGTGTTTTTATATTCCACCGACTGAATATGCGATGTTACCGGATTCACTAATAAGGGAAATACCCTTTTAAAACAGAAAACATGAAAACGAATTTAGCATTGATTCTCTGGAAAAAAGAGATAATTCACTGGAAACGTATCGGTGAAATGTTTAAGAAGTTTAACGGTTGGCTCAGTAAACTGACCTTCGGGATAATTGTTGCCAGCTTAATAATAATCGCACATTACGCTTTTGCAATAATGCATACCCTGTATGAGATAGTCCTTTGGATTTTCTTCAGGAGAGCATTCAAAGCGAATCTGCAAAGACTGGCATTAAGGACATGAGTTTATTTATAGTAGATGTAGAATCAGACGGTGGCATACAGGGTCATCACAACATGGTGTGTTTCGGGGCAATCAAATTAACTGATGACCTCGAAACCGCACCAACCTTTTATGGGCAAATTAAGCCGATGTTTGAGTACTATGAACCAGCAGCACTCGCAGTGAGTGGGTTCAGTAGAGAAGAACACGAGACCTTCGATGACCCCGTAAAGGTCATGGCAGACTTCGCTGTTTGGCTCAAGGAACATTCCAAAAACAGACCGATTCTGATTTCAGATAATAACGGGTACGATGCTGCATGGATTAACTGGTACTTTCTGAAGTATTATGGTAAGAACCCATTCGGGTGGTCATCACGAAGAATCGGTGACTTATACTGTGGTATGATGAAGGATATGTGGTCGGGGTGGAAGAAACTCCGTGTCACCAAACACACGCATCATCCAGTCGATGATGCCAGAGGTAATGCAGAGGCATTACTTAAAATGAAAGAAATGGGTTTAAAAATTGATACAAAATAATATGGACAGCTTTAGAAATATACTATTTATTTTTCCAGTCATGATATACTATATACTGGAAGCATTGATTGTGGGATTATTCATTACCATAGTTTGGAACCTTTTCCTGAATCAGTATTTGGGTAATATTGGATATCTCCAAATCGTTTCGATGTACTGGATTGTTAAAATGTTATTCTTCAATGTATTTAATTTAGTAACCGGACTCAACATGGGACAAACCATACGAGACGAAATTGATAAAAAGGAAGAAGAATGATATATAAAAAAGCAACATCGAGATTAACAGTTAAATTTGTTAATAGCGATACCGAAGAGGTTCTCTTTGAGGTAAATGACAGGAGTTGGATGAACGTGGGTGAGCTTCTTACTGATGGTGCTATTACCAGCATTATGGCGAACGAATACAAAAACAAACTATTACCAGATAATTTAATGGTATTGGTGGTGGGTGAATTCGAACTTCAACAGTAGGAAACATCCAACTCTTTTAAATCGCATGTAGAGATACGTGCTTTTTTTTGTAATAAATTCTGGGTTTTATCGTATATTCAAGAAAATGAAGTTATGAAAAAGCTATTTGGAATACTCGTAATGCTGATGATTACCCTCAGTATTCTTGGACAGAACGAAGGAACATATTTTGATGTGCTCGATAAAACATCCAGAACTATGTGGCTTATTAGAAAACCGGGTGTTGATAAAATCAATGCCTATATAGATGGTGATAGGTCATGTCGCCTTGATTTTGAAGAAAGTCAATATTCTTTTATTCAAAACAAGAAATTATATGTTGTGTCTTATGATACAACCTTCATTGATTATATGAAAGGTTATCATGATGGTGAGATGAGGACACGAGAATTGTTCTTATTTTCATGGGATGGTGAGAAATGGGAAATTGCATGTGATGACGTACTTCAAGTCGATTACAGACAAAATGTAAACGGTATTAATTCACAAAGCACATATCATCCGTGGCTCGATAAAGGTGGGTCAGTAACGGTGGAAGACAATCAAACAATTACTATTGTGTTAACAACTGTATATAGACCTGATTTAGATACGAAAGTATTAAGAGTGTATCAAAATACAGTTATTCTCACACCAAGTAACGATGATATGTATCACGTATCTGCAAGAGGACATCAAAATGATTAAAGTAGCACCATATATCGCCACCATTGGTGACGAGAAGTTCAAGGAATTTCTTGTAGGAGAGTTTAAGATGGACATGTTGAATACGTTGTTTGCTGATTGGCGTGAGAAAGACATGCTTAGTTGGAAACGCTTTACTAATGGCGATGATGTTAGATTGGAGTTCTATGCCAGCAATTACAACGTGAAAAAGGGTGCAATACAGACTGAATTTTCAATACCAAAAACAATTGATGATTTCATCAACGACATGCAAAGAACAGGGGTTCAACTCTACTGGACAATATGGATTGACGAAAACTTCGAACCCAAACAATATCTACCTCCGAATAAAATCGAAGATTATTACCGGGATGTATTGAGGAAGATGGATAAATCTAAGGAATTGTTATAATTCCTTGCGATTCAGATAACAATTACTTAATTTTACAATCTACATGAAGACAGGTGAAAACATATTAACTAATATTGCGTTTAAGACGCAAGCGCATCGTAAGAACTATGATATGGTTGTTAGGCATGAACACATTATGACTGAGTACCACGGGACTATTTCAAAGCTACGCATTCCCGAACAAAAACCACCTATTATAATTGGTGAATACAGTTTCACGGTATTGAACATGGCAACAGCACGTTTATTTGAGGCAGATGTGTATAAGTTAATTAAAGAATATTCGGTTGAAGACGTTTATAAAGAAGTTCTTTATTCCTTAGATAATGACATATTATATTACAAGAGATTATTGATGGGATATGATAAGGTACTTCTCTTGCATTCATACATGCTACACCCAGATTATCGGAAACAAGGTGTCACCGAAGAATTGATTGAAATGCTGCACCGGGAATTCTATTCAATAAATAACGAAATCATTGCTTTGGTAAAACCATTTCAAGAAAACAAGGTAGATGCTGATTATTTCCTTAAACGTAGAACAGTTGAGGTCAAAGAAAATCTTCACGACCCATTCACTGCGGTTCCTGCAATTGAATACTATTCCCTTGCTGATTTAATAAAGGAAACCGATACTGAAATGATTGAATACAAGTTATTCGCAATAGCCAATCATTGTGGTTTTAAGCGATTAGGTGATTCTCATCTATTTATATACACACCGGATAAGATTGTGGAAAGAATGTTATCGAAATAATATATGAAATTATGACACCAGAAGAAATTAAAGCCGAAATGAAAAAAATTAAAGTTCCTTGGTTTGTGGGATTTGCCGAGAACTTTTGGTTTAAAGTAGGAAGATATTTGATTCCGATACTATTCGTTGCATTACTTGGCGTGGGTATCGCTGCTAATAACGTTGCAATTCAGCATGTAGATGCTATGTGGTCTGCACTCTATATCTTAATGGGAGTGATTGGTGGTCTGGGTCTATTGATGCTGGGGTCACACTTCATTGAAAAGCGTTTCGTCAAAAAACAGGCTAAACGTCTGGGCATTACTGTTTATCAATGGAATGCCTATGCCAAGGAACTTAATCTAACGAGTTTTTAATCCCAAAACATTTGGTTTTGTCATTTATTATATATAGATTTGTTTTTTCAATGTAATTGGTAATCTGAAGTTTGAAAACTAAAACAAATGTAAGGTACTACAAACCACTAAATTACTACAATCAGAAACTTTTATAAAAAAATACTATTTATATCTACTATTGTCATGTACAATAAAAACAAAATATTGAAAACAAACAGGGGGAAAATACCTCCGAAACGAATTTCGGACATTTTTAATGCTCTGAAACTCACGATACCCAGAAGATTCAACTTTTCTGGGCATTTTCATTTAAATACACCACGTTTCGGTCAAAAAGTGGGTGAGGGATGCGCCTCTAACTAACTGATTATCAGACCAAAAATAATCTTATTAAATCTAAACTTATGGAAAAATCAAAATCTATTCTTGGAAAAGCAGTAATCATCTTAATTATGATTTTTGCCTTCTTTGGCTTTGGTGGTGGCTTATCGTCACCCATGAGCGCAAGTAGTGAAGGTGCTACACATAGTAGAAATTCACAACTCCAACACGAGAACATGGAATTGAAGAAAGAGTATGTAGAGTTAGAACAAAAATTAAAGGAAATAGAAATCGTAGCAGCAGAGATTCAGGAATATAATAACATTCTTTATTCGCAGGTGCTGGGAGTCGATTACGACACCACTGATTTCTACCAATACAGAAATGATAGTGTCGATTTCGTTTTCATGAATCACGACAGTATTTTTAAAATGGTAGATGAAAGGGCATTTTATGCAGCAGAAATGCTTGCCACACAATTAACCAAGCTGCAAGAAACATCACATCTATTCAGAGATAATAAGAATGCCATTCTTTATTATCCCACGATAGCACCTGTGAAGACCAAGGACTTTATTTATGTGAGTTCTCCGTATGGTATGAGAGAACATCCCATAGAAAAACAAATGATATTTCATGAGGGTATTGATATCAGTGCCAATGTGGGGTCTGAGGTGTTTTCAACAGCACAGGGACGTGTTGTGGAGATAATGTATTCGAAGTACGGTTATGGTAATCGAATCGTTATTAAGCACGGCTATGGCTTTGAAACCCTGTATGCTCATTTGGGTAACGACATAAAGGTAAAGAAAGGTCAGTGGATACGAAAGAACCAATTAATTGGTAGTGTTGGTAACACCGGACGTAGTACCGGACCACACCTGCATTATGAAATTCATAAGAACGGTGAACCACGTGACCCTCTGGGATATTTTTATACACATCTTACCGATGAACTATTGGCAATGAATTAATTTTTCATTACATTTGTCATATGAAAACACATATCGTAACAGGACACGAAGAAGAATATTCAAATAAGAGCAGGACATTAGGTGTCCTGCTCAATTTGGATGAAAACGGTAAACGTATTGATAGCTTCACGTATATCTATCGTGAAGGCACATACATTTTTTTCAACACCATAATCGAAATGAACGATTACCTACTCTACGGAGATGGTAAGACAAAACGAGCATATATGAAAGAAGATATGTTTGATAACTATTTCGATGCACCATACATCGATGGAATGTTTACCGATGTTCTGAAATGGTCATAATAGGTTAATTAGTATTTATTATCATGAATTCCGATACTGATTTTAAAGCATATAAGTTCTGGAGTGAACTTCCTGTTGAGGAAAGACTTAAATTCCTCGCTGAGAACCGATTTTGGGACGGTTTAAGCAACTATCTATACGATTACCTACCGGAAGACCTTCAAGCCTTAATAACGCTTAAAACGTCTTAAAACGCCTTATTTAAAGTTGTCTTAACTCGTTCATGAGTTGAATGACTAAATTAGTCTGGTTTGCTGATTGCAATGAAACGTATTCCAGAGTCTTTTCAGCATCTTCACCAATGTTTTTCCAATAATATTTCGAAAGTTCGGCATTGGTTTCCAAATCAACCTTTCTTTTAAGACCCATGTGGTCGGCAATCAACATCAGATTACCATTCATGAATCCATTGAACTTCCAAACATTAATGGTATCAAGAACACCAGATTCCCAAGGCTTGATATCCAAGGCTCTTTTGAGGATATATGGTAGTGTTTTATTGGTTTCGAACTTATCCCGGTTGATAAGGAATCTTTTAAGTAGCAACGGAATGTCATTGGCAATGATATTGTGTCCACAAAGAATTGGAAAGTGATGAGGTGTGGATTGCATGCCGTCCCTTGATAATTCATGTAAAACATCCATGAAAGTCGAAATAACAATCGCTTCATTATCATTAGCAATCCTTTTGAAATATCTTTCAAGTTTACCGTCTTTAACATAAAGTGTTGCGTAAGTGATTGCAACGATTCTCGTGAATTCAGGATATAGTATCGCTTTGTCTTCATACTTTATTTGTGAGTATTCTTCACTAATATTGATGTCACCATATTTGGTATTTGCCAAAAACATCCAACGTGTATGTAATTCTTCGTTTTCGGTCTTAAGTTGTTCAAGAGTTGGGTAGGTTAATACTGCTTTTATGTTGAAGAAAAGTGATTCGTAAACAGTTGATTTATTAAAAACGTCATTGAATAGTCCCATGTTATTGTGTATTTATTTGGTTATGCAAATATAATTAAAATTCCTTGGAACACAAGCTATAAATTAAAAACAAAGTGAATAAATTTGACAATAGCAGGTCTTCTCCGAACTTTTATTTCATTGTAGATATCCAGCACGTCTTCGTAAGTGTAACTCAGAAGTTCTTCTTCATCGTATTTCCAGTTACTGTGCTTTAAAATGTAAGGAATTAGTTTGGTGCTTTCTTGTGTTTTACGCCCCTTCTTTCTATCGATTTCCTTGAGATAGCGTTCACCCATCACTTCAATCTCAGATTTCATGACATTTTGTTTACGCTTGGTGTCTTCTTCCAAATGCGTATTAAGTGCCAATGCACTCATCCCATCATCTTCATCGGGTTCAATTTTGAATTCTTCCCTGTCAATAGCCATGATTGGTTAGACTGGAGTTGCGTCTTTGGTTGTCATGCTACCCTTCGGTCTTCCTCTGGGTTTCTTTGATTCTGCTGTTGGGGAATCTGAATTTAATTCTTTAACGAATTTTTCCCCGGCTTTTTGAAATGAAGTGTCTTTGAGTTCATCAAGTTCTGTGTAGAATTTCTTTGCTTCTTCTTCCAAACGTTCCCTCATTTCCTCCATTTTATCAGTAAACTCCTTTTCTTTTTCAGCAATCCTTTCATTGGTTGTGATTATGATTTCAACGAACCTCACCAAATCATCAATCAAAATCTTTGTTTTTTTTGGAGCAACCTTGATTAGTTTCCCCAAATCACTTTCGTTAAGTACTTCACATTCAACTTCTGCATTGTTTTCAAAAACCCATTTATTTGGAATTCCCACTTGGAGTTCATACCATCCATTTTCGGTATTCCGTGTTACGGAAATCAGGTAATCTGATATTGGTTTTAATGCGGAATCAATTATATTTACCATAATTTAAAAAATATGTGAAAAGAATATTGTTAAGGAAGTCCAAAGCAATATCTTTTCTGTTGTACTCAACATAAATCGTGCTTCTGTTTTCAAACGGAATCTCCCATACATTTTTATGATTAGGTCAGCGAAGACATAAACCATAAAAATGATGGAAGATATAAATAAAAACTGATATATTTCAGCTATTAAGTCCATTTCTTATCCCTCTCCGTGGCTCTGTCCGGGGTGTACTTTTTCAGCAGGTTTTTCAACAACTGGCACACCAGCAGGAGCGGGAGGTGCTTGACCGGGAGCAGGAGCAGGAGCACCTGCTTGTGGTGCTGCTTCAGGCTCTTGGAAATACTGTTCCATAAGCAACATTTGTCCATTCAAATCATGAAGTTGTTTAAGCTTCACAACCATATTGTCAATTTTTTCTTCGTAACACATGCTGGGTTCTTGTGCAAGACGCACCAGTTCCATTTCTTTGTAATATTTATCGTTCCTCAGTTTATTCAGGAGGTCAAGTTTCAAATTTGCCATAAGTTTAATTTCTTTTAATTATAATATAATGTTTGTGCCGTAAAAATAATGATTAATATCTGTAGATGCAAGAGTTTTTAAACAATCTCCAATATATTTTTTTCCTTATTTACGGATTTGTCATAAATAGTGTAGATTTCAATAAGTATATTGATTATATTCTTATTTTTTTGTTTATCGAAGTCAAAAATGTTTTTCCAGAACTTTTCATAGTACGCCAAGGACGTGTCCTGATTATAATTTTCTTTGGTTAGTTTGTAAAACTGATGATAATAATATGAATAATAATATTCTTTAAGCTCCTTATTTCCAGTGAAATCAATGTTTTCTTCAAGAAACTCTTTACAGACTTTATTATAACACCATGAATAGTGATTGTAAATGTCTTGGTCAGCACTTAGTGTATCTCTATCAAGATAATAAAATTGAATATAATATAACAGATTTAGTGCGAAATCTTT
>Ga0307376_10005286_pt1 | contig 11658 bp, 18 predicted proteins | sample TR2MG_FD_202536 | JGI IMG/M metagenome (GOLD analysis project Ga0307376, IMG submission 202536) | Soil microbial communities from Risofladan, Vaasa, Finland - TR-2 | ecosystem: Environmental > Terrestrial > Soil > Coastal area > Acid sulfate soil | place: Finland: Risofladan, Vaasa | collected... | reverse complement strand
CAGTTAGCGGCTGATCACCGCGTGTAATGGCACAGATAGAAACACATATCGAAGATACCAGAATTATCCTCAGACAACCTGATGGTATGGAGGAAGTTCATAGGTGGCTTGATGAGTTTGCAAAGAAGTGGCCGCCTCATCTTTATTCCGAATACCACCGGCAGTTCCGTCATAATAAAGAAGGTGTCGAAGAAGCACATAAACTTTTCGGATTTATTGGTTGTTGTGCTGCTAAGATTCATTTAATTCGTGACGTTGAATTATATGTCTTGAAAAAACCGATGCACGAAGTTGGTTATCCTGAAATAGATGAACTTGTACTAAGTGCATTTAAATATCTCTCACCGAGTGTTTTTAGAAAATAACGTTTACTTTATAAACCATATTTGGTATAATACATTATGGATAAGATCACAGAATATATCAAGAATCATTATGACTCGTCTAATACATCATCTATTGGAGAAATGTATGAGAAGACCGGCGTGGCGGAGATTGTTTTAAAATTCATCAACGCTGTCGCTCTGGAACATACCATCCAGTATGCAAAAAAGGATTTCAGAGAATTGTCTGATGAGGAGGAAGGAAAATTTCTCGAAAATATTCAAGAGATAATTGATACAAATATGGAAATGGGTGCCCTTACAACGATTGTCGATGAAGTTGAAAATATTGTTTCGTGGATAGAAACAGATGTTTATGATTTCATAGGTGAACTTGATGAACCGGAACCGGAACCGGATTCTGAATGGATACCTCCGGAATATAGACAGACCGATGATGAACTTGATGATGTTTGGAAAACAGAACCAGAACCAGAAGAACCTAAAGAAAAATCAACCCCAATAAAATGGGATGAAAACGATTGGTAAGAAAGGAGAAATTCAATCGGAGGAAGTATTAATTGGCAACAAAAATCCTATGGACTTTCAAGTATGAACCTAAAAGTTTACAACACATGATAGTCAATCCAGATATTCGTTCCAAATTAGAAAAATCAATTATAGATATACCAAACATGTTCTTATATGGTCCGCCGGGTATTGGTAAAGGAACGTTCTCTAATATATTCCTAAAACAAACCAACCTGCCGAATATGTGGGTCAACGCCTCGGATCGCACAGGTATTGATTTTATACGAGATCATGTCAGACCGTTTGCACAGGCGGCGGCCATTGTGGTTCCCAAGATTGTTGTAATGAACGAGGCAGATGCTCTATCATCCAGTGCCCAAAAGATGTTACGGCAGCTTATGGAGGACGTACAAAAGATATGTCGTTTCATATTCTTGGCAAACTACGAACAGTATTTCATACCAGAACTCAAATCAAGGTGTCAGATTCTTCCATTCGTGAAACCACCTATAAAAGAAATGGTTGTGTTTGCATCAAAAATTTTAAAAGCTGAAGATGTGAAATTTGATAGTAAGACATTGATCACATTGGTACAAAAGTGTTACCCAGATATACGGAAGATGGTCATGTCGTTGCAACAGAATTCTTTGGATGGTGAACTGGTTAATACCATGACCTATCAGTCTGAGGATGTTTATAATGATATTCAAGATGCTATGTTAGAGAAGAACATAAATAAGGTCGAAACACTTCTCCACGAAAATCATATTCTCTATGAACAGTTATATGAGTATCTATATGATAATTCTCAGCGGTTCACAAGTCAGGGAGGTGCCATTCTGAAAATAGCCGAAGGGTTGAGAGACAACAGGAATGCCCTCAATCAAGAAATAAATTTCATGCACATGTTTATGACAATGATATGGGAGAAGGTCATTGAGTGATAAAGAAGTCGATGTTTTTGATTTTATCAGGCAAATTCAAAACAAGACAACAAAATACAAATACGATAAGAAGAAAGCGTCCGGTTATTCATTGTCAGCTATCTTAGCTCATAATGAATATTATCTTCCGATAGTCAACAGGATGAACTTGTTACAGAGGTATGTTCCTGATAAATTTGTATATGCTTATTATTACGACATGATACCGGGATATCAGGAATTGAATTTTACGAAAAAAGATAGAAAGAAAATGAAAGAACGTAAAAAAAAGATCGAAGAAATAAAAAAAGAATACAACGTCTCATCCCGTGAGGCGTCACTACTATTAGTATATAAGGAGAGATTATGAGTATAAGAACATTAAATGTGGATAAATTCAAAACTGTTTTAAAGAAATTTACCTGTAATAATTTGACAGAGTTTGTCAATATAAATTTCGCTGATGGAAACATTCAGACAGCGATTCGTAACATGAACGGAGATGTTATCGTTATCTGTAAACATCCCAACGATGTTATCCTTGGTATCAATCCACACGAGGAACTTACTATGAACTTTACAGGTTGTCCGGTCAGGTTTTTGCCTACTCTGAATGCCATTGCCGAAGATGAGGTGCAAATCGAAATTTTTGAGGATAAAATTAATATCCTATCAGGCCAACATGGTCACAGGAAAGCATATCTATTATATGATGATGATAGTGTTGTGGAGAATTTCATCATGCACCGAGAACCTTTAGAAGCGGTTGAATATTTTCACTCAATGAAAATAACAGATGAATTTATTAAAGGTGATTTTGATTATATAAAAAAGACAGGAGCACGTTTTCAGAAGGTGTATTTTTCTGTTGTTGACGGTGCATTGTATATTCAGTCAACCGACAATACTAATTTGTTTGCTGATGGTAACATAATCAAGCTCACAGAGTTGCCAGGCGTGCAGGACATGATGGTTTGTTACGATTTGAACCATATAACAGCCATGATACAAATCGTTGAGGACGAGCCTGAGAAAGAATATATTATGAACTTTGCATGGATGCCAGAACAAGATCGTGGCATGATTTACACACATTCAGAGGACCTAACTGAGAGATATTTTTTACTCAGCCGTGAGATTTAGTTGACAAAAAATGTAAATATAGGTATAATGATAATAATGAAACAGATCGAGATACAAAAAAAATTGAAATATGTTGACAATACAATCAAAATCTGTTACACTGTATCAAATTGACGATTTTAGTCAAAAACTTTAAAGGAGGAAATCATTATGACAGATCAAGTATGGAATGGTTCAGAGACTTTTCGCAGTGAACCCCGACCCGAAGACGGCGGAACCTACATTCGTGTAAACGGTTCCAATGTTCCGGTTGCTCCTGGTACGTCTTTTGGCGTAGCCGCAACCGAGACTGCCAAAAACGCTGGCCTTGGTAAATTTCGTGTCTTCTTAGACGGAAATGAGATCAAACCGGCCGATGCTCCGGATACCATCACTGAGGGTATGAACCTTGAATTACGCCCTTATGACGTAGCTGGCTAATTATTAAATTGAATTCCCCGGGGTTTTCAATTTAATTAGTTTTCAATCCCTTACCACTGAAAATTGGTAAGGGATTTTTTTTAAATTAAGTTGACAACCTGATAAAAATATGTTACTATGTATAAAGAAATCAAAAAAGGAGCCTTGAAATGTCAGATGAATTAAGTAAAAAAGCACAAGAATCGTTGAAATCAATGTTTGATGACTTAGAAGGTATCAATATTGATGATATCAAGTCCTCTGGTATTACCATTAGATCAGGCGATAAACTGATAAAACTCGAAGTTGTGATGGAAGAACCTGTTACAATCGAGACTGAAATCAGAGAGGAATTCCGCCTTCGGCTACGGGAAAAACTTCAAGAAATCAAATTACGGTTGAATGTCAAAATCACAGAGATGGTTGAAATGACATCCCGTATTAGAATGGAAGCTGAACGTAAAGAAGCTGACCTCAAAAATCAACTGAGACTTTCCGCGCCTATGCCTGAAGTCAACTTTGATCTGGCAAAACGTGGTCTGTCTGTTGTTAAAGGTCGTGACCGCGGAGAATTGGTCTGGTTGGTTAGAGCAGTATATGCTCCGAAGTTTGTCAATCAAAAACCAATCGAACCAAAATATGCCAAGAAACTTCTAACAAACATTATAATTTTGGTCAGAACGGTTGGTCAAAAAGTAACAGAGGTTTCGACCCGGCAGATTCATGGTCTTGAATATTTTTCACATTATCATCAGCAACGTCCTGACTGTTGGGGTAACTACCGATATAGAAAGGATTGGGCTACCCCGGCCGACATTTTAAAGATTGCCCGTGATTCAGAAGCGGTATTGGAAAACATCAATACCGGATCGATTGCTAATCAATCTCCGAGAGGTCTGCCGAGGCGGGCGACTATTGAACAGCACGTTGAAACACCGAGACGAACTGCTAACAGACATGGTTCTGGTGATGATGTGTTACCAACTGAACATACTCGCACAGGTGTTGGAACAACAGAAACCCAAGGTGATGTTTGGACAACTTAAAAAGGAATAAAAAATGAGCAACCTTTACGATAGACAAGAAAAATTAAAACTGAATATCGACCAGACCGTTACAGTCGTAGGTTGTGGTGGGATCGGTTTCTGGGTCATCAAGTTCCTCGCTATGTCAGGTATTGAAAAAATTTATGCTTTCGATAATGATGTTATTGAAGAACATAACCTTAACCGCCTTGATATTCCGTACAAAGCTATTGGTATGAATAAAGCCGATGCCGTGAAACTGGTTGTTAATGATCTTCGTCCTGACTGTACCCTATACGCTCTGCCGTTCATATTCAATGATAGTCAACGGCCTGGCACCGATTGGTTGATAGACTGTACTGATAAACTTTCATCACAGATAGAGAACCAACGTATTGCCAATGAGCAAGGTATGAAATATATGAAAGCCGGATATGATGGTGAAGAATTCAGTATTCATAACTCAGTCGCTGAATGGGGTGAGGCTGAAGACGGTTATATCACTGTACCGTCCTGGGTCGTGCCCGCTACCATCATCGCATCAATGGCAGTAGCTAAAGTCTTAAAATACCCTGAAGCTGAGATGGTCGGAAATATAAAAGGCGTTTTTAATTCAGAAAGATTAAAATGAATAGATACTTTGCATCAACAATACAATGCCGGCATTGTGGCATGAAGTTTTTTCAACGATATGAAGGTGACGCCTGTACATATTGTAATGGTTTACCTAATCAAATACAAAGAAGGAGAAATACAATGGTCGTACCCGCAATTACAACAGAATGTGTCAAAAAAGGTGCCGAGGGTCAAAGTGGTGACTCGTGGGAAGTAAAGATAGACACCATCACTGAATGTGGCAAAGCGCCTGCTGAAATGATCATCAATATCGATCTGCTGGCGAAAATGAAAATTGATGCCCTGATGGAAAAATATCCGAATATTGAATGGTTAGCCTATTTGCTCGGTGATGGAACCGACCCGTTGAGGGTTGTTGATATTTTCATTCCCAAACAAACCGTGACCACAACTCGTGTTGATGATGTTGAATGTCCTGAATTTAATGACATGAAAGTCATCGGTGTGATTCATTCTCATCACGGTATGGGAACCGGATTCTCTGGAACTGATCATGAATGGATAAATCAGAACCATAATATCTCCCTTGTAATTGCCAAGACAGGTGTCGCGGGTCAGTGTCGGTGGACTACTCCGTGTGGTTGTTTGAAGATTGTATCTGTCAAGGTCAAAGTAACATATCCCGATCTGGGATTTGACAAGGAAGGTTTTATCAAGGAAGGTTCTGAACAGATCAATAAAAAGACATATAATTATGCCGGTGGTTATCAAACTGGACAGTTTTATGATCCACAAGGTGGTAATAACTTTACACCGGCGCAACGGACATATGTCAATGGTGTTAGCGTCAAGTCGCAGGTGTGGGATACTGGTAAGGAAGATGATGATCTGAATTCAGATGATGAACCGAAATATAGCGAAACTCAGTCGTTGAAAGACGCCCTTGACGAGGCGTTTCCAGAATAACTAAACACGGTGACGGAACGGGTAGCGAGGAGGCCAGATTGTAGTCTCGGCCGGTGAATCGTCCGGGAGGGTAACGTGTTGAAAAGAGTCTCCGAGTTATGAACAAGGTTCGCAACCTTGGCTCGGAGACTCCTGTTTATGAAAAGGAGGGGAGAAGATGTTAGACCCAGTTAAATACAATTCGAGTAGTAGACAAAGATTCATGGCCGCTGGTGATTCGGAACAAAAATTAATACTTTTTGATCTGCTCGAATCTATCAAGGAAAAACTCGATGCTGATACCCCGGGTGATCGTCAAATGGAACTCTGGTATCAAAAAAGCCCAACACTTCCGTCAATAACAATGTTGCGGCAAATCTTATTAAAACTTGATAACTTAAAAATACTAACTTAAAAATACCCACCAAATTTAGATTTCTTAGGTGATATAATAGCAGAACCATTAGGTGCTTTCTTAGGTACTTTCATTTTACCTTTCTTATCGTAGTAGATACCACCAGGATTTGAAAAGTTGTCAAGGTAGTCATCTGCCGCCTGTTGTGAATTGAACGGACCATAAAGGTCTGAATCATACTGTTCACCATATTCATCATCAGCTAATTCCATATACCAACTTCCATTCTTTGCTTTATAGATAAAGCAATGTCTGCTCATAGATTCGTTCAAAAAAACCAGACTTTTATTTCCCATTATATGTTGTGTCATTTTTTTACTTTCCCTCATAATCATAGATCGTGGCTTTCGGCCATTTTTTATCTGCGTACTTCTTTGCATCCCGAGCAGTCTTGAAATTATCACCGACAACATCATCTTTGTTGGTTTCTAAATAAAACGATCCGTTGTGGTTTTTAAAAACATGTATTATCAATTCCTCTACTAACTGTTTCAGAGTAATTCTTGACTTGATAACCCTACTTTCGTTCTTCTTTTTAAGAATTCGGCCAACCTTTTCCCGTTGTTTTTGATTTGTTCTTTTTCGTTCTGCGTCAGCAAGTTTGTCAGCTTTAATAGCACTCTTTATCGCTTTGAGACGCCTCGTATCTTTTACCCTTTCATCTTCTTTACGTTTTTTAGCGGGTAAAGTATTAGGTTTTGCAGGCTCTGGATCATCGTAACTTCCTGGGTCATCTACGTCCAATGAACCTTCACCGAAATAACTTCTCAGTTTATTACTTTCTTTCATTGGCGGAAATTTCTTTTTCTTTTTGTCTTCCGGTTTGTCTTCCGGTTTGTCTTCCGGTTTGTCTTCCGGTTTGTCTTCCGGTTTGTCTTCCGGTTTGTCTTCCGGTTTGTCTTCCGGTTTGTCTTCCGGTTTGTCTTCTGGAGGTGCGTCTTCTGGAGGTGCTCCGCCTGTATCCGGTTTCTTTGCCTTTGGCGCCGCAGTTTCGTCTTCGACATTTTCCCATTTATCAAGTTTATCATTTAGGTCTGCCATCATTGCTTCTTTGGCTTCATCATCCATCGACTGACCTCGTAACTGTTTAATAGCAGCCTGGATTCGTTTCTTACGGGATGCCACTGCCTCATCATCATATTTTTTTCCTATCTCTGGTTCTGATATATCTAACGCATCTGTCACTGATGACTCTTTCATGAACGATTTGAGTCTACTCATATCTTTACTCCCCCTTCAATCGGTTTCTTCCCGGCCGCTTTACCCATTGACTTCATCTTATCTTTAATTTTATTTGCTAAATCATGATTCTTAGCAAGTTTTGCTCCTGAATATGTCAATGCTAATGATAAACCTTTTACTCCTGAAACCCACAATCCCAGGCCACCACCAGTTGCAAGACCAATTCCAAGTTGAACCAAACCTTTCAAACCATTTGGAGTACCTAATAAATCTTTCATACCATAAGTACCAGCAAGAGCACCATGTAAATTTGTTAGATCATAATCATCTTCAACATCGCCACTAAATGTCATGTTCAACCATTGATAAACCATAAATCCGCCTACTGCGGCACCTGTGATTTTCTTCAATGGCGGATGCTTGTCTAAAAATTCATCAACTTTGATCGCGCCGCTTCTCAATTTTTTCAATGCATCAGTTTTTGATAATTCTTCAAATGTGCCCTTCAAACCAACATTCAGAGTTGAAATTGTTTTTTTGGTCGCGGTGGCCATACTCTTTATACTAAACCCGAAATGTTTCAGAACATCATATACTTTAGGCTGTTTGAAGGCTTGAACTATATGATCTTTACTTACTTTTAAATCTGTTGCGATACTACCGATATGTGCCTTCATCTTTACGGCAATATTTTTTATTTTTATCTTATCACTTTCATCATCTTTCGGCTCATCTTCTACTTCATCATCTTCCTTTTTCTTCTTGATTTCTTTACCAGATGAATCAACGTCAACAAGCTTTCCATCTTTTGCTATTGCTTTGACTGTATCTTTATTGTCTTTATGTACATATCTACCAAAGCCTATATACTCTAAACCCCTCTTTTTAGCATCATCACTCGCTTCACTTTCATTGATACAGTTTTCTATAATATTATCAATTTCTGTATAATCACTATCAAGAATTTTACAATATAGATCATATGTAATTGTATTTTCTATAAGCCTTTTATTATATAACTGTTCTTCATTCAAATATTGTTTTAATCTCATATTATCTCTTAATCATCAACTTACTTTATCTTTTTCAAATATTCAAGAATTTCAATAAAGCTACCAGTTGTAACCTGTCTGAAATTCTTTTTTAGGACTACTTGTTCTCTATGAACCCCAGCAGGGTAACTGACATTTCCTTGATCGATGAACTGTAAATCATAATCACCCAAATCAATCATCGGGTCAGATTCTTGACCCCCCTGATAAATCTTTTTCACTTTGAAAGATGTATTCTTCTCTATCATCTTTTTCATCATAGGTAATTTTTTGTTGATCGCATCCATCTGCATCTGAAGACGATCAAGATCATCCATTTCATTCACCTTATATCCCATCTTTTTGGCATATGCCACAGTCATTAATTCTTGACCTTTAGATGATGTGAATTTTGGTTTTTTCTTACCACGTTTTAATACGGTTCTTTTTTCAGTATCAACCAATACCCAATCATCGGATGATTCAGTTATATATTCTCCAAATTTCATACTAAGCTCCTTATCTTATCATCTATCATTTGTTGATCTTCAATATTGTTGTCCATAATCCAATCGGTTACGATCTTTATGATCTCGCCGACCTTTTTACTGGGTTTCAAACCAGTGATTTTCATTACATGACCACCATCAACCAATTTCAGTTGTTTATTAACAGTCACCATACCGAACTTGTTTTTGATCTCGATTGCCTTGTCAACGGTTTTCTGGAAATCACCTGCGTGTCTGAAAGCTTCACCTCTGGAAAATTCATCAGCGTGAGCTACTGCCACCAGGACGTCCCAGTTATCATCGTTGACCAAACGGGCTATCTTAGATGCTTTCATACCTAAGATGTTATGAAACTTCATATGATTACCAACAGCAAACAATAGAGCCTCTTTATCTTTGGTACTCATCTTCAACCTTTTTGCAAGGTCTTTTACTAATTCAACACTGGCTTTGGCATGTCCGAGATATTTCGGTAAACCGTCTACCTGTGTCAATGTCACACCTTTACCGATATCGTGCAACAATATTGCCAGATTGGCAATAGGGTCCGCAACACTTGATGTTTGTAAAGCAGCTAATACATGACTGAATGTTGAACCACCTTTACCTCGAACCTCTGGGTGATGCCTGAGGTTCTCTTTGTACCATTTCAGATTCATAACTTCTGGTAAAATATGCTTTAACAATTTCAGTTTATCAAGTTGAATAATATAATCAGCGAATTTATCACCAGATTGGCTCGCCGCTTTCATCAACTCGTCTCTGACTCTTTCAGCCGGTAATTCAGTTATATTAGCTGACAATTTTTGTGCCGCTTTAGCGGTATCTTTTTCTATATCGAAACCAAGTTTCGCTGCGAAACGTGGTAGTCTCATCATTCTCAGGTAATCCTCACCAAAACGCTCTCTTGGATCACCAACGGTCTTTATGACCTTGTTTTTTATATCTTTCTTACCATCAAAATAATCAACGATCTCGCCTCTGGCGTTAATACCCATGGCATTGATCGTAAAATCTCTCCTCTCTGCGTCCTGTTCGAATGACCCAGCCACAGAGATGGAATCCGGTCTTCGTCCGTCTGTATATTTACCGTCCTGACGGAACTGGGCAACCTCAAAGGCAAAACCACCAACCGGAACTGTTAGGATTCCGAAATCTTTTGATTTACCAACATCATATGTTCTTTTAAACAGTTTTTGAATAGTCTCGATTGAGGCATTTGTGGCTATGTCATAATCATGTGATTCTAAACCCAATATGACATCTCTGACCGCCCCACCTACTATATAAGCCTTGTGACCAGACTTATTCAAGGCGACCAGTATTTTGACAGCCGCTGCTAATTCTTTGTTATCATTCACATATTTACTCCACTGTTTTAACATTTCTTTAGCTTCTTTCAAGTAAAAGGTTAGTCTCATTTTGTAAGTTTTTCAGATAGTCTTGTCTTGACAACAGGCCGTGGTTTCTGTGCTTCAACTTTTTGGTCTTTTTCCTCTATGATCTTGATCTCAATTTTCGGTTTGTCCTCAACTTCATCTTGAACATTTTCAACCACTGCTGAAACCTCAACAGGTATCTCTATCTTGGCTGTATCTGTCCAAGGTGTCAAGAATGTGTCACCAGCGATGATTTCAAGTCTCGCTTCTATTCTTGCTTCAGATAAATTCTTGACAATCGTATCTAATGCTGGAATCTCCACTGTAACATTCTTTTCAGTGATTGTCAAGGGAAATCCGTACTGAACACCTTCATTTGTTAATACGAAATTACCTGATAAATCACGAAGCTGTACGCCCGCTAAACCAAGATTAAATGTCATCTTTTTACAAGCATTACTCTTGAATGTAATCATAATCTTCTACCTCTAATATTGTTATTTCTTTTATCTCACAGACCTCGCCTTCAATCGCTTGATAGACAACAACCCGTGGTTTTTTCCTTTCTACACCACCACCCTCACCACCGATTTTACTTGTGATATGTCGAGCACCCATCATCGTGCCTTTTCTATAACAGAATTTTCCCATTGTGGCTATGGCTATACTCATACTCTCACCTGTTTCCAATTTGAGAATGTTCCCGGCCCAGTTGTTGTAGCTGTGATTTGATATGTCGCCAGTACATCATTTGCTGTGCCAACTGATGCTGAGGTACTATATGTTCTTAATCTGGCAGAATATAAATTATCATCAGTATCAAAACGGGTATTATCGATATAGATATTTTCATGAGTTAAACCAAGTATGCGATTTGATACCTCTTGGTTATCCATAACTGCTGCGGAAACACCCAGAACGTCCATTCTGATATCAGTAATATCGTCTTCATCAATATCGATATTTAAAGATTCTGTATATGTGTCAAGAAAATCATCATCTGTACCACTGACACCCCAAACAATCATATATGAACCAACTTCTTGTGTTGTCCATGTAAGACTCGGAACCAATGCATCAATATATGATTTCGTTGTTGTATTATATTCTGTGTTCTGTACAGACACTACGGTATTGAATGATGAATCAAGAACCTTATAAGCCACCGTGGCATCTTCTTCCACAGATATACCATCACTCTTAACAAGTTGAAGTGTCGCTATAATTGTTTCGCCTTTATTTACTTTCATCTATCCTTTACTTGTTCGCAACCCATT
>Ga0307376_10005284_pt1 | contig 11661 bp, 16 predicted proteins | sample TR2MG_FD_202536 | JGI IMG/M metagenome (GOLD analysis project Ga0307376, IMG submission 202536) | Soil microbial communities from Risofladan, Vaasa, Finland - TR-2 | ecosystem: Environmental > Terrestrial > Soil > Coastal area > Acid sulfate soil | place: Finland: Risofladan, Vaasa | collected... | reverse complement strand
TCTTCATTGCTACTTCAGCCATGAGCGTATCAGTAGCATTGTGGTTTATTTGCCGAAGTAACTCTGCCGAACTCAGCCTGAGCAGAACATTTATATGAGCCTCAGAGAGCCCAACCCTCACTCGCTTACCCATCTTGTGCCTCCCACAAAATCCAGCAGCCGTGTTTGGACAATCCCTTTGACAGTTCCCCCAGGGTGAGATTTCCGTATTCTCGGAAGAATAAATCGGCGAGCCCGCCCTTGCCTAGAACTTGACTTGCCTTCCCCCAGAATGTTATAATGACTTTACTCAATTACTTATCCTCCCGGCAGAGAGGGAATCGTCTCCCCCTCTGCCATTTCGTTTATTACCTCTTCCGCCGAGCTGGCCACGCTCTGACATAGAGAGGCTGCCATCTTTTCCTGCTCGTTGTGCAGCCGTTTCACCCCCTCTCCTGCCAGTCTCACTGTAATACTGGCTTTCTATTGGATTTCCACAACAAGGGCAAAGGGAAATATGGTTATCCCTCGTTGCTAATCCGCCTTTGCGTCCCGATTCTTTTGGTGTCATTCGTCAATTCCTTCAATTTATCTATGTAATGGACACTGCATCCATTCGTTATTTGTGCAACATCTATGCCCTTGTGCAATATCAGGCCTCAGAAGGCAAATCCACAAAGGTTTTACCTTGCCTTCCTTTCTAAATTTTTCACTTTCTTCGGGGTCGCGTCCCTCATCGTAAAATTCCGTTTCGCTTAACTTACAATAGGGACAACGTCCTCTTGTTAGGTAGGCCAGAAAGTTAATAGGTGGGGTTAGTGTCTTTTTCATTTCACTCTCCTTTCAATTCCTTCTCTGGTCGCCCACTACCTTCCACTCATCCAAATCTCTCTCAAAAATGACATAGTCAACATCTTCAGTCCCCAGCAGCATCACCACGGCAATTAAAATCGTGTCAACAATGGTCATTTCCTTAACCTCGCCAGTAATCCCACACAGAACCTTTTTAACCACCAGCCTTGAAACTCTGAGGGCTGTCTGAGGGGATTTTTGGTGGCATTGATAGATGATTTATCAGCATCATTGGACAAAAAATATATGACATCTTGCTGAAGCTCTGGAAACGCTGCCGAGATTCCTTTTATGATTTTATTGCCCGGTGGAATCTTGCCAGTCCTAGTCATTTGATAGAGCTGGCGAGTGCAACCTAACCGTTCTGCCATTTCCCTATCACTCATTCGTTCTTTAAGTTGCAGAGTCTTTATCTTGGTTATTAAAGCCTGAGTGCCACCGCTTAATTGCATCATGCTGATATTTTGGCACATGCCAATAAACTTGTCAATCCCCCCTTTAGCTTTGGAACAAAAATTAGAACAAAATTTCTATTTTATATTTGTTTTGTTCTGTTTTGTATTGATATTAGAACATTTGAACTAGAACATAAAAACTTGACAACTCAGCCAATGGTGCTAAAATATTTGCATGGAAAGGTGGTTGTATGTTACGGCAGAAGATAAGGGAACTACGGACAGAGAGGGGTTGGACTCAGGCAGAACTAGCTAAGCGGTCAGGCTTAGGGCGAGGCTATATTTCCAATCTTGAAGGAGCGAAGGTTGTCCATCGCCCATCTGCTGAAGCATTACTCAAATTAGCTCATGGCTTCAACATCAAGCCTGAAGAGCTCTACCAGGCTGCTGGCTATATCAAAGAAATCTCAGGCTTTACTCCACGCCCTGAGACCCCTGAAGAAATCCTTGATAAGCTAAGGCTCGCTACGCCTCAGAGCATACCAGTTTATCCCTGGGAAGCCTTCCCCTTTCATGCCGGGGATGCCATTGACCCAATCGAATATGTTTATAGAGCTCGCCCTAAATCAACCGGCAAAAACATTCAGGCTTATGTCGTTCATGGCGATTGCTTATCGCCCAAAATCAATGACGATGATGTCATCATTGTTGACCTCGAAGGACAGATAGATAACGGAGATATTGTCGCCTGTCTTGTGGATAATGAGTTTCATGTGTTAAGGCTAAGAAAGATCGCTGGCCAAATATGGTTGGAAAACAATCAAGGCAAGTTCAAGTTTGAGCAGTGTCAGGAGATATCCCCTGTAATTGAGTGCATAAGAAGGCTGAAGTGAAACACCCAAAAACAGCATGGACTATTGTAGCCATCTTTGTCATTATGTTGGGCTTGTGGCTATTTGCCAGTTACAATTACCCTCATACACTCTATGAGTATCACCAGACAGGAGAGGTTGTTGAATACTTTGATAGAGCAGCCGGTCTAGAGGTAGAAACCGTGCCTATTTTTGTGCCCGACAATCCTCTGTGGGTGGATATAATAAGGAGGATTGCCCCATTTAGCCTATTTGCCTTATTCCTCGCAATCCTATATTTTGCCATTGAAGATAGAAGACCAACAGAATATGCTTGCTAGTTTTTACGAGCAAGGACTGGCAGTCAGAAGGTAGTGGGTTCGAATCCCATCAGCTCCACCATGAAGCTAAATTGGGCAAAGAATCGGGAAAATGGACTTGGCTTACCATCTGATTTCTTGCGGTTGTTATCGAGAGAGATGCTTTTAGACCATCTGATTTCCATATCCGTAGCTGAAGCGCTGGATGAATTTCTCATAGACCTCAAAATCGAGGAGCGAAGCCCTAAGACAATTTTATTCTACCGCGACCGGCTGAAGTGGTTTGTGAATTTCATTGGTCAAGATACATTATTAAAAGACATCGGCACCGGCGATATCAAACAGTATTTCAGCGCTCAGAACAGCCAGCATATCTACGCCTACCATGCCAAGTATCGAGGTCTGCGGGCTTTTTTGAATTGGTGCGTCAGGCAGAATTATATCCTGGAAAGCCCACTCACCTTCAATCCCCCAAAACTGCCAGACATTATCAAGCCAGCTTTCACCGATGATGAACTGAAGGCGATAATCAAAGCCTGCACAGGCTCGTTGGGACCGCGGAATAAGGCAATGATATTGGTTTTAATTGACACTGGGATTCGCCGGGAGGAGCTGGCTAGACTGAAGGTAGCAGACATTAACCTGGATGCCCGGCTTATATCCGTAATAGGCAAGGGCAGGAAGCAACGGCTTATACCAGTATCTTCGACCACACTGAAGGCTATCTGGAACTATCTGAAACAGAGAAGGAATTCCAGCGAGTTCTTATGGCTTACTGAAGAGGGGAGACCACTTACAGGTGATGGCATCGGGCAGATGCTCCGAGATGTAATAAGCCATGCCGGGGTAAAGCACAAAGGAGCTCATACCTTCCGCCATACCTTCGCCAACAATTTCCTTGACCATGGCGGCGATCCGCTGGACCTTCAGTATTTATTAGGGCATACCTCACTTAAAATGGTAGAGAACTATTCCCGTGCCCATAAGCAGCGCCGGGCATTGAAAGCTCTGGAAAAGCAGAGCCCAGTTGAGCGCCTTATGAAATAAAAAAATGCCCCTGGTTTTTATACCAGGGTGTCAGCTTAAAATCGCCTGTAATGACCTTATTTTGAGGCACAGTGCCCCTTATTTCGTTTCTGCCACTAATCCCTTGTCTGTGGCGTATAACGCCAGCCATTTTTCACAATAAGCCATCAAGTCGAGATTTTTGACGGCCTCTTGTAACAGGAAAAGGATGGTTGAGTAATTTATGCCGTCTTTGTGCATTTCATAAATGATATGCCACAATTCCAGTTCGTGTTTTTCTATCAGCTCGGGATTATCAGGCATGGCTACTTTCCTTTAGGCTTGTTTTTCTCTGCTGCCAACGCCTCCTCTTTGCTAGTGATAATTATCAATTCTGTTAGCATTTGCTGGACACGGTCTAATGGCACTGCACTATTAATAAAATACCGTATTTCCGGCGGCTTATCAGGAGTTGTCGCTTCGACACGGGTCATGCTGAAATGTTCTACTCTTATCCCGACTGGTTGTGGTTTTGATTTCTTGGTTACCATGTGCCTCCTTGACAAATTATTCACTGGGGGTTATTCTTAAAATATGAAGGTTAGATGGATTGTGCTAATAATAATGGGTGGGATTGCTGGAGCAATCGGGCTTGTTAATTTTGTCATTGACATTTACTATTATTTTGTTCTGCACGCCTGCCCTTATTGGTGGGGATATTTTGCATCCTCCCACTATCATTTCATCCCTTAACTTTAACCCCAGCCTCCTGTTCTTTGTATTCTGAACCATTGACTATCATGCACACTGTAATACTTCACATAACCATCGCTGGGGTCATAGGTTAACATTCCGTCTGATGGGGATGGAGCAGAAGTTTTCTGTGGCATGATGAAACTGTCGGAGCTAAAAATGATTTTATTACCAACACCAGGAGCATCAAGGGTAAGTGGATGGTCACTTACCGCACTTACCCGAAATCCAGCACTATCAGCCCAAACATAACCTTTACGGGTTGTGCTGTAATAGAAATCTAAGTATTGCCCTTTTATTGTTATGCCACCAGTGTCCAAAATGACATTCCCACCACCAGCACTTATCACTCCACTGACCGTCAAGGTGTTTCCGCCAATTATGGAGGATGTGTAGATAGACCCCCTTATCTTCACATTGTTGAACTCAGCATCACCAGTATTCTTAATTTGCCATCCAGCAGACCCCGCTGAGTAGTTGCTGGACTTGATAAGTTTGCCACTTCCATCTATAACAACACCAGCACTACCTACCTTGAATGTGCCAGAAAAGTATCCTGTAGTTCCTGATATTTCGGGTGATTTTATTTCAGTGCTACTGATGTATGTGCTACTAATATAGTCTGGATTTGCCTCTGCATCTATTGGAGGCTTACTGCCACTTATCCAGGTATAAGGCTGATTAGAAGTTGATGTCTTATCGGCATCCGCTGGAGGGCCATCAGCCACATAAGCGAAGTTAATCACACTCCCTGCGCCAGCTTGGATGTTACCCCTAACCACAACAGCATTAAATTCTGCGTTCCCATCTCCTTTGATCTGCCAGCCCGCAGAGCCAGCGGCATAGTTACTGGACTTCAGAATACCATCAGCACCGCTAATTATGATGGTCTTACCCGTTATCGTTCCCGCACCGATTGCATCAGCAATTATCGTTCCCGCGGTGATATTCCCGCCATCTATAGTCGTTTCCCCTTCAGTTACCCAATCAATAACGGTGAATACGCCTTTAACTATCACTTGCCCAGCGCCTATTGTAGTGGCGACATGATGGTCAAGCTGCTGCTTATCATAAACCTCAGCAAGTGTGTCTGTTATGTCCTTTGTGCGATTGGCAAGCTCCAATGTTATCTGCTCGGGATGCAGCAGGTCCGGATGCTCGATTTTAACTACTATCACACTAACATCTATCCCTAAGTCCTCATCGATAACGGTTATCGTAGAGCCTAGTTGTAATGCCTCGAATGAAAAACCGAGCTCTTCTGATTGGCTCAAATCAACTGCGTCAATGCGATAACAAATTGGCGGGTTTTTGTAATCACTGAGTAATAGATTAGCTCACGCCAGGAGCGTATCAGGATGGGTTATACTTCTCTCAGTGAACACACCGGGGTAAATCCCGCCCCATTCTGTTTGGCTACCCTCATCCTCAACATAGTCCTCAGTTTGTCCTTCGGCATCACTTAATTTTATCCGGGCTGTGCCTTCACCTGCGCCATAGGCATAGATTCTATTGAATAGCTTGGTATAGTCTATTTCCCTCTCGATGCCCTTCAGGTTCTTGCGGTAGCGAATCTGTTGCCCCTTATCTTCTCCTAGTGAACTAGTCCATTGCAAAGCCCTATTATTATCCACATAAATATAACCGCCAACTGTATCACGCAACCGGTATAATGCCCGGAGAATTGTATCACCGTCCACTCTGATTGACCGAGTTAAGGCAGAATAAGCGCCGTCTATGGTCCCCACTGTGATAGCAGGCGTTTGAACCTGAAGAGCCAATAAGGCATTGACTATTGTTGAAACAGTCGCATCCTCAGCCTCGTATTCAACAACCGTTTCTTTCCCTAACTGGCTTATTAAATCTAATGTCTCAACTTCTGTGGTAATCATGGTCTTGAATCCATCTTGTGTTGCAATTTGAATTTCCTGATTACGGTATCCGTCTGGTTATCTCTCAGCCAATATTCATTAGCTAACAGGATATTGCTTACCTTTGAATCAACCGCGGGCAAATTGAAAGTCAAGGCATGAGGGCTATTGATTATCTGCTCATAGGATATACCGTGAGCATTTTCTAGGATTGCTAATAAATCCCCATCTCCGTTCCTGATTTCTATTGTATAGATTCGGTTCGGGGGGAGTGCTTTGAACAGAATGGTATCTAGCGAAATGGTAGCAAAAAGTCCCCCTATAATGGCATCTAAGGATACTGAAGTAGTTGCAATGCCTTTCAGGATCGCATCTAAATCAACCGTTTGTTCTTCTATGCCCTTCAAAATGGCATCAAGGGCAACTGTCTTAGTCAAACCCACATCCGCTATCAGCATATCGAGGTTTACCGATTCCACCAAGTTAATAGCTTTGATATAGGCATCTAACGAAATTGTCTTGGTAGCCAAGCCCTTTAGAAGGGCATCCACGCTTATAGATTCCAAGTCCCTGGCTACAATTAAAGCGTCAAGGTCAACTGTTACAAAGGCACTAACCCCCAAGATAGCATCTAAGGCTACTGTTTTTGATAGCCCAAGAGCTTTTATTAGCGTATCTAGGGAGACAGTCTCTATATCAATAGCTTTAAGAATAGCATCAAGGGTAACTGTTTTCGCATCCGTCTCTCGGAGATATGTATCAAGGCTAATCGCTTTTGTATCTATAGCTCTCAGGAGAGTATCCATTGAGACAGTCTTAGTGGTGGGGATTACCTCCCCCCAATCCTCAAACATTAAGTCATAGAGGAATCTAGATGCAGAATCACTCCATGAAACGCCACCATCATCACTAGTCTCGTAATTCCCTTCGGTATAAGTTGGTGAACTGGTATCAAACCGCCATTTTATATAATTACTGACATCACCATTTAAGGCTCTTACTACTATGGCATACTTTGTGTCTGCTGATAGCAGATAGCCATCCCCCAGAGTTATCTCTCGCCATTCGTAAGGAGAATCGGTTGGGAGAGTATCCCCATTAGTCGTGCCAGAACACAGGTCATTGCCAGTCGGATGCCCATTGCCATCGGTGGCTTTTATGCTAACTATAATTGTCCCTGGGCTACCCAAGCGATATAATTTGAGCTTGACACTGGTGATTTTGTGTTCCGTTGTCGGAGTAAACGTCTGTGCTGTCCAAATATCACCGCCTAGTGCGGAATCTCCATCATCACCCTCATTGTAGTATTCGTAAAGCTGGCTCATCTGATTTCCTCAAGAAAGAAGTCCAGCCTGAGCTGGACATTTCCTTTGCGTTCTGTGCACCCTGATTTATTTATTACAGCATAAGTCATATTATTCAACCATGCAGCAATTCTTGCGTCTCGCCATCGTCTGGATGCTCCTTGTCTATTATTGAACCATCGGGATAAATCTCTCTTCTCGGTCCGCCCTCTATGCCTAATATGTAGCATTTAACCTTGTGAACTACGCCTTGTTCACCCGTGGACAGGGTTATATTCATTCTCCTAGTCACAAAGCCCTTTGAACCCTTTATGTCCACTGCGTGACGTTTGAGTAATGGGTTATGGCGAGTCCCAGGAAACAAACTAGCCATTTTAGGCGTTATGGGTATCCACCAGAATCGCAGAACATTCTTGTGGTCAACTTTAGAATAGCTGTTTTCTATCCTTGCGAATGGGTCAAATTGAGGTAGAGCTTGACCGTTATTGTATTCTGCTACCCAGAACATTTCCACGATAGGTTTATTAAGTGTAGGCGACTTAGTTACCATGATGCGTTCCTAAACCTCGTCATATTGGAATGTCAAAGTTTCTGCACCCTGAGCTCCCCTCGTAGCATCGGTATCCACTTCTGCTTGCAGGACAACGCCCTTGAATCCCTCAGCAATGGTGTGGTCTCCCGTATCAATCGTGCAAGGTGCACCTGAATTGAAACCATCTGCTGCTACCGGAGCCGAATAGTTTGCCGAGCCAGTCTTATAGTAAGTGTGTCCATCGGTGGTATCATTCATATCATCACCAGTCGTCCCCGGTGTTCCTGTCGCCTGGTCGTAACTGGCGACTGGCACACCTTTGTCGGTGGTGCTTTTCTGGGCAATGAACAAATCCCCCGATGTTCCCAACAACCAGCCACAGGCGCCGTCCATATAGAACTTGTGATTATTGAGCAGCGTAGCATCATTTATGGCTGTGATGGTTAAATGAAGCGTCATCCAATAGGAAAAGGTTATACCTGCTCCAGGGATAGGAAGTGGATTGGCCGAACCTGGTGCATCATCATCCATCGTGGACATTCTCGGCGTGGTTACTGTGTCCTTATCCGGCGTGACCCCTGTAAACTGTTGAACTACTACTGTTGCTACTGCCATTTTTACCTCCTATAAGTATGTATTCCTATATTTGATATTCAGGCTTCCCGTAGTCGAAAAGCCTGTTACTTTTATTGAATTGTTGATAGCTGGCAATAATCGGGGGAATTGTCCGCTCACATCTGCCATATCTGCCGTTCCCTCTTTCTTCACTATCCACAAAGCCACATCAATTTCCAATTCCTCTGTAATTGCCAGCGATCCTTGCCATTGTATTTCCTCTCCCGTATCTATATTTTCGACTTTGATAGTCACATCATTTAGAGCTTCACCCGCCGTCAGCGTATAAACTGGCTCGATGTAAGCTGTCCCTCCTGTAGTCTCTGTCACCGTTTTGGGGTCAGCATTTATATTGTGGTCGCTTGAAGTCTCGGAACTAGAATATCCAAGCGGATCAGGGCAAATAAAGCTCAATTCTGCCCTCGCCAGTTTATGAGTTATGATTTCCCAATCAATAGGATTATCGAGTTTAGCCTTATAAAATCTATCATCGGGAAAGTCCAGCGTTAAATGCTTGACTCCCTCCATGGGATTTAATAGCTTGGAGATATTGTCAAGGTTGCTTATCAGATTAGCCTTGCTAGTTCCTGTGACTAGAACATCAAGATTGATAGTCCGGGAGTTTAGATATGCCCTGAAGTCATAGGCTTTATCGGCAATCTCTATGTAGTTTGTCTTTATTGGCGGCATAAAGGATGATAGACTGGACTTCTTTACAGTCAGCCCATAATCACTTAAATCTACTGCATTGAAAATCATATCTATACTCCCATTGCCGCCTGTTTACTTTGTTGCAATCGATACAATTCCCTGGCAATTTTGTGGATATCTGCTTCCTCCCGAACAAACCAGGGTCCTTGAAAATAATTATTAACCGCACCGCCAGTCCCAGGCTCTCTTACAATTTCCTTCACCCCACGGCCAACGGCAAATAAACCCGGTCCTTCAATGAGTCCGCCTACATCTAAAAGAGGAATCTTGGGAAGCGTTATCTTACCTATCGTTGGAATAAGGGGAAGATTAACTCCCGGGATTTTATTCAGGAGTTCAATTGGCTTGTTCATCAGCCCGATGAAGGCGTTTATACCCTTGATGATGAAATTAATCGCTCCTTCAAAGCCAGTAATCAGGCTATTGATTATTCTCAGTACAAAATTAATTCCCGTCTTGAATATACTTACTATCGCATCCCAAACCACTTTGAAAGCCGCTGTAACTTTATCCCAGTGTTTAATCATCAGAATAATGCCGGCTATCAGACCTGCAATGGCCAGAATAATTAGCCCGATTGGATTAGCGCTCATCGCGGCATTTAACAGCCATTGCGCTGCCGTTGCTATGCCCATAGCTATCTTAGAGGCTATAAGAGCAACCTTATGAGCTACAAAGGCTATAGTCTGGGAATGTAATGCCAATGACATTAACTTGATGATGTTTAGAAGTGGCCCAGCAAGTAGCATTAAAGCACCTAATGCTCCAACACCACCCAAAATCGCTGTCGTCAGTTTTGGATGCTGTGAAATCCACTCACCTACTTTTGTAATAATCGGCGTTATTGCTTCAAGGATTTTGGTCAATGCCGGCATTAAAGCTGTACCAAGGGTTATTGCTATATCCTGAAATTGGACCTTGAGCTTTTCTAATTGCCTCCCCGTGCTCTTTTCCATCTGGTCAAAGGCATCCGTAGCGGCACCAGTAGAGTTAGCCATTGCATCTAAATCGCCAGCGAAAATCTGGGCATTCTCCCCCGTCAGGGATAATACTGCCTGCAAGCCTTCGACAGAGCCAAACATCTTCCCCAGGATTTCGTTGGACCCGCCCGAAGCCTCAGTTAAGACATTTAATGCTCCTGCCAATCCCTTTTCAGCAATGAGGGCATCTCCGGAGGCATAACCCAGTCCCTCCAACGTCGCCTTCATTTCGGCGGTCGGCTTGATCATCGCCTGAATTGCCTGTCTTAATTGAGTAGTAGCCTGGGCAGTCGGCACACCCTGCTTAGTCATTGTCGCTAGAGCTGCCGCTATTTCGTCAAATTTAACCCCCGCTGAAGCAGCCATTGGAGCAACATTAAACAGCGAAGCCGACAATTCCTCGAAGGTTGTCTTACCACCCTTGACCGTGGTGAACATCAAGTCGGCTATCTTTTGGGCATCCTCCATTGGCAACTTGAAGGCGTTCATTACCGTAGTTAGACCATCAACTGCTGTCTTAGTATCTGTAACACCACCAATAGCCGCCTTAGAAGCTATTGCTAGAAACTCGATGGCGTTTTCCTTTGGTACCCCTGCTGATATGGCTTGATAAAGAGCATTGGCTGCCTCCACCGCGTTGATGCCCATGTTCTTGGCTAAGTTCTGGACTTCTTTGGAGAAATCTTTATATTCATCCTCACTAAGTAGCATCATGGTGTTGACTTCCCTCATGGCGCCATCAAAGTCTCCAGCCATTTTGAGAGAGGCCACACCGATAGCGGCCACGGCACCAACCATTATCCCGCCAGCAATCTTCATCTTCTTGCTGACTTTATCCATTTTGCTTTGCACGCCATCAATACCTTTGTGAAATTCATCGGTCTTGGCGCCGATAGCCACAAATAAACGACTTATCTCAGTTGCCATTTCACTTTTTTCTTTCGTCTCCTCTTAATACCTTATCCCACAGTTTGACAGTCTCCAACATCTCCTCTGCTGACTTGACTTTCCTTTCCTTTTCATACTTGGGCATGAAGTCCTCAACAGTAAATGCCTTGCTCCGCTTCTTAGGATTACGATTGATATTAGCCAGCACGGTACATATCAATGCTGCGCGTCCGTCTAGTTTCTTCTGCTCCTCTATGTATCGCCGCAATAAAGCGTCAAACTGTGCCAGTGTTAAATGCCAGAATTCACTATCCGATAAATGAAGGGTGTAAACCCCCAATGCCCATAGGTCTATCCACTTGGGGGTTTTCCCGCTAAAGGGCTCTTGTCACCCTTCCCTTCCGGGCTGGCTACTTCCCATGCCTGGGCTATCTTCTCTGATAGCTCTCCCATATTTTCGACACTAATCATCTTCCCAACATCTTCAATCTTTAATTCTTCATCCTCATGCAATAGGCATGCCCACAATAGAGCCCTGAAATCCTTGGCCGTCATGCCATTAGGATCTATCCCCTGCATGATGTTCTTCCCTGTTGCCTCCTCAA
>Ga0307376_10005283_pt1 | contig 11662 bp, 18 predicted proteins | sample TR2MG_FD_202536 | JGI IMG/M metagenome (GOLD analysis project Ga0307376, IMG submission 202536) | Soil microbial communities from Risofladan, Vaasa, Finland - TR-2 | ecosystem: Environmental > Terrestrial > Soil > Coastal area > Acid sulfate soil | place: Finland: Risofladan, Vaasa | collected... | reverse complement strand
GAAAACAAAAATTTGCTTAGTTCTATTTTTACTGTAAGTGGGATTATAGATGAAACAGAAATTAATAACTTAGAAAGATGGGCAAAACAATTTAATTAGGAAATAAAACATGGCATATTGGGAAGAAATTCAATCAAATAAAAATTTTAATAAATGCCCTGATAATTTTAGAGAAATTACAGAAGCAGGATTTGCTAAATCTTGGTTTTTTACTTATTCTCCTAAAACTGTTGAACATAGACAGTTTAAGTTTGAAGGAAAAACTGGAAGCTTCCATATGTTTAATTTCCATACTGGAGTTGGTTTTGCAATTTCAAATGATTATTGGGAAGGAAAAATAAGATATTTCCAATATGGCTGTGACCATAATTGGGTAGAGATTTCACAAAAGCAAGCAATAGAAGAAGGAATTGCTCATATGGGTTATCAATTTCATGTAAATAAATGCACTAAATGTGGAGAAATTTGGTCGTATGATTCAAGTGATTAATAGGAGAAAAATAATGAGTGATGAAAAAAACGTAAGCACTTCTGGTTCTGGTGGAATAGGAATTAGTGGAGTACTTGGAGTAGTTTTTGTTGTATTAAAGCTAGTTGGAGTAATTACTTGGAAATGGATATGGGTTCTTGCTCCATTTTGGATTTCTATTTCTCTAGCTATTCTATTTATTATGATAGCTTTTGTTATAGCAGCAATACTAAATAAGTAAATAAAAATGGACTGGTAGTTCAGTGGTAGAACACCGCACTTTTAATGCGGTTGTCGTGGGTTCAACTCCCGCCCAGTTCAATATGGAACAAATTGAAATAACGTTCGATCAATTAAAAGATTTCATTTCAACATCAATTCTTGATATCATTCTTATGGAAGAAATTGATAAAAAGATGATTCCTTGGGTTATGAAATTTAACAAACTAAAAAATGTTATCACTATGGAATCTTGTGAAGGACATTCAGAAGATGATAAGCCCTACATATGTTTATTGTTAAATGAAAAAATATATAATTTAGGAGAAGATATTTATCAAGAAAACGATGTATGGTCAAGAATAGGGGAATTAAAGAAAGCTAATTTTTATATGTTTTGTTTTGAATTGGATACTTGGCAAGAAGAAATAGAAAAATTATATAATAAACTTAAATAAATTCATTGGGGCATAACTCAACGGTAAGAGTGCCATCCTTATAAGGTGGAAGTTCTGGGTTCGAATCCCAGTGTCCCTATATTTTAGAGGAGAATAAAATGAAAAGAGTTATAAATGAATCAAAAGGTGGAGGAAGAGGAGACAGAAAAATTGAAAGATTTCAATGTGACTGTAGCGGTGATATAAAAATGCTTACTTCTTTCTCTAATGGAAAGAAGAGACATTTTGCTAAGTGTAACAAGTGTGGAATTACCGCTAGAAAACCTAGCATGTTTCCGTAATGAGAAAAATATATAATCTAATTAATTTATTTGACATAGATTATTATCCATGTCATCTTTGTTTTGATTTTTATCTTGAAAAAAAATTAGGATACTATACATTTAGTTGTTCATCTTGTGAAGTTTTATGTGGAATAAAAATGCCCAAAAAAAACTTGAAGAAAAATCAGTAAAATGATATAATTAATTATCAGATTAAAAAAGGAGTTTTTTGTGAAAGAGGAGTTTAATGATTTGTCCGTAAAAGAGTTGAGAGAATTGAAGCAAGCTATTGCTGATTTGATTAAGGAAAAATCTTCTAAAGAAAAAGTAGACAAGGAAATTGAAAAGACAAACAAGTTCAATTTCGCAAAGGAAAATCTTAAAGTTGGAGAAATAGTATTGTTCACCTATAAAGGTGAAGAATGTGAAGGTGAAGTAGCAAAGCTCAATGATAAAACTTTTACCGTAACATTCTCTCACAGTGGAGAAGACAAAGTTCTTGCGAGAGCTTATCATCTCTTTATATTAAAAGTTTCAGAAGAGGAAAAAGATATAGCATGAACGAGTCAACAAAAGAGGGGGGAAATCTCCCCTCTACTATTTTAAACAAAAAAACAGGTATAATCTCTGATGAAAAAGTTGATTCCTCTATTTTTTATGTTAATAAAATGATAGAAGAAAACAATAAAAACGTTAATAAAGTTGTTGCTCACTTAAGTTCTAGAAAATCAACTATAGATTATAATTTAAAATTGCCTATTAAGTTAGAGGAATATAATTCTTCAAAACATAGAAAATATTATAATGGAAGAAATGTTTGTGTTATAGAAAAAATAAATGGTGAAGGAATTTGTTTTTATTATAATGGAAAAAGTTTCTCAATAAAAAGAAAAATCGGAACTGATATTGTTGATAATTATTGTAATATAAGAGAAACATTCAATAAACATGTTGATGGATTTATGAATATAAAGGAAAAATTAAATGAAGTTCCTTTTAACATTCATGCAGAAATAAATTATTATCCACAAGAAAATAAAACAGAAATGGTTTTCTTTGATTTATTTTTAAATGATTGTTGGATGGATTGGGATGATCTTTACGAGCTTATAATTGATAATGGATTTTCTGCTCCAAAGCTTTTATATCGTGGAATGTTTGCTGATGAAAAAGAAATTGAAGAATTAGCAAATAATTTTACAGAAGGAATTGTAATAAGAAATCTTATGGAAGATGGTGGTTTTTATAGAAATATAACAAAAATTACAAATAAGAATTTTTTAAAAGCAAAAAATAATAAAAAAAAAGAGGAAGAGGTTGCAGATAAGTGTTTGAAAGAATTTCTAATAAATGAGTTAAAGCATAAAGAAATAATGTATGAATATGAACTTTGTAATAGAAACATAAAAAAAGAAGTTAAAAATCTTTCTATTATTATGAAAGTTATTTCTACTCTTATAATGAAGGATCTTGAATTATTCTTAATAAAAGAATTCTGTTGTTTATTTTTTGACCCTAAATATGTTGATGATAAAATGATAAGAGAAACAACTAAAAAAGCAAGAAAAATTCTTCCATCTATAATAAGAACAATATTAGAAATATAAATAGGAGCTTTTTTGTGGATAACCAAACAAAAGATAATTATCTCAAAATATATAAAATTGTCAAAAACAATTTTGGTTTATCTGAAACTAGTTTAAAAAAATTTGAATTAAATCTCTTTGAACCAAATATAGATGAAAAATATTTAAAATATCTTGATGATGATTTAAGATATAGAGTTAAAGTAAAAAAAGAAGATATGGGTCAATATGATGAAGGATGGTCGTTATTTAAAAAATACTTTAGAGATTTTCTTTGTGAAGAAAATTTAATTTATCCAGATTTTTTAGAAGGAATAAAAGAAAACAATAAAAATAAAACTAAACTATTAAAACTTATAAATTCATATTATTTAGCTAATGAAAATTGGAGAAAACTAATTGGATACGAAGATCCTTGTACAAAATATTTTGAAGAAGAAGATTTAAAACAAGATATTTTATATTATTATAATGATTGTTCTGGTAAGAAATTTTCAAATCAAGATTTAGAATTAATTATTTCTTTAAATTTTTCCGATTGGTTTCTTTGTTCTACTGGAGAAACTTGGCACTCTTGTTTATCTCTTGAAAGTTCTTTTAATGGAAGTTATTGGTCTGGACTTCCAGGAACAATAATAGATAAAAATAGAGCTATGCTGTTTTTAACAAATAAAAATATTAAAGAATATGAAGATATTATAAGCTATAGAATGTTAAGAAGAACATTTATTTTACTTGATAAAATGAATAATTTTAATATAGTAAGATTTTTTCCATCAGGATTAAAAATAGAATTTATAAAAGATTATTTTAATAATAATATTTCATGGAAATATATAGATGAAGATGAAAATTTTGTATCAAAACACAAAATAGAATTATTTAATTTTAAAACAGGTGATTCATGTTTTATATTTATTGATAAAACTATTTTAGAAGGAACAAAAGAATCATGCACTATTAAAACTTCTGAAGTTAAAGAAAATGGTGGATATTTTTATTTTAATAAAAATAATTTGTTAAAGACAGGAAGTATTTTTCGATATGATTTAGGATTACATGATTTAATAAAAACTGATAAAATTATTACATCTTTTAGATGTGAAGAATTTTATTGTTCTAATTGTAATGACACCCTTTATGAAGATGAAATATATCGTAATCAAAATAATGAATTTTATTGCCAAACATGTTTTGATGAAAGATATATATACTGTAATTATTGTGGAAGTCTTCTTGATTTAGAAGAAGCAAATTTTTCAGCAGATGAGTATCATTATTGTAATGATTGTTATGAAGAAGCTACCACACCTTGTTCTATTTGTGGACAATCTTTTTCTTCAAGAAGTCTTAATGAAAGAAATGAATGTTATAATTGTAAACGAACAATAACTCATAGTACATATACTCCATTCACTACATCATCATCATCAAATGATTACTAAAAAATAATTGACTAAAAAACTAAAATATGGTATAATAAATTATGGATAAAGAGCTTTTACTAAATATTTTTAAAATACCTTCTCAAACAACAGAAGAAGAACAAATGGCTTTTTTTATAAAAGAATATTTAAAAGAAAAAAATATTGATTTTATACAAGATGGAGCAGGAAATATATATAATATTTCCTATCCTGGAAAGCCTTTGTTAAGTGCTCACATGGATACTGTTCAAGATAGCATAGATGCTAAACTCACTGGCTTTATAAAAATAAAACAAGGAATTATAGGAGGATATGGGGTAATAGGTGGAGATGATAAATGTGGTATTTATATTATACTTGAATTATTAAAATATGAAAAATTTAATTTCTTATTTACAGTAGAGGAAGAAAGTGGAGGATTAGGTTCTTCATATTTTGTAAAACAAGAAGAATTAATTGATATACCATATGGATTAGTATTAGATAGAAAAGGAAATAGTGATATTATATGTGCTAGAAATAATTATGGAGTAAGTGAACTTGAAGAAGCTCTATTAGAATTAGGAAAAACATTTAGTTATTCATCAGCATCTGGAACTTTTTCTGATGCAGATAATTTAAATTCTTTATTAAGTTGTGCAAACTTAAGCGTTGGTTATTATAATGCTCATACAAAAAATGAATATGTAAATATCTATGATTTGGAAGATGCTACAGAATTTGTTTCTCATATAGTTAAAAATTTAAAACAAAATTTTGCTATTCCTATTAAAAGAAAATATAACATGTTTGATAGTCGTTTAATATATTCAAAAGATAAATTTGACGATGATATTACAAGTTATGAAGATTTATTCTGTTGCGATTTATGTGGAGCTCAAAGTGGACAAATGGTTTATTTAAATTTTCTTAAGGCATTTTCTTGTGAAGATTGTTTAACAATTATAAAAGAAGAAGTAGATGAAAAATTTTTTAAAATAAACAAAATAGACGCCGATTATTACAATTTAGAAGAAGAAATAAGGAATGCATGGTAACTTTATTAAAATTATTAATTATACTAATAGCAATAATAGCTATTATATATATAATAGGAGTATTTCCAATAGCGGCTATATCAGTAGTAGCAACAATAATAGTATTTTTATTTTTACTATTTAAAGATGCGAGTTAAGTTAAAGCATATATTTAATTAAAATACTACTATTGGAGAAAAACTATGTTATATATGAAAGATTTTATATCTGAAATTGAAGATACACTTGAAGAACAACCATTATCTAAATTAATTCATCTTTGGAATAGAGTATTTCCAGAAGAAAAAATTTCTTTAATAAGTGCAAAAGATTATTCAGAAAGCGTTATAGAAGAACTTAAAAGTATGATTATAGATGAATTAGAAATGATAGACAAAGATAAATTAATAAAAATTTATAATCGATTTACAGGCCAAGATATAACAGAAGAAGATATTATAGAAGAATTTGATTCTATAGATGATGAAGATTTTGATGAATAAATTTTTTGTAAAGTTAATAGTGTATTAACTTTTAGGAGAATAAAATGCCTGATATAACTATAACACAAAGTAATGTAAAAAAAGAAGGAACATCAATAGATATTAATAGTGTAGCAAATCCTAAAACTGTTTCAGCTTTAGATTTAAAACCTTCTAATATTAAAAAGAATTCTGAAATGGTTTTTTTATCTTCGGTAAAAGAAGAAAAAGATAGTTCATTGATTTCTTTAAAAAAAGAAAATATTAAAAAAGAAAATTTATTAGTTACACAACCTAAAGATGATTATAAAAAAACTGCTACAAGTATTACATTAGAAGCAATACAACAAACGAAAGGTTCTTAAAAAAAGAAATTTGCCTAAAATTAAATAATTTGTTATAATATATAAATAATTACAATAGAAGAAACAAAAAGGAAAGGGTGTATGGAGAATATTGTCAAGGATGTTGTTGTGTCTTCTAATCAAGAAATTATGAATAAGTTTAAAATCTATAAACTTATTAAGTGTCATTTTGGACTATCAAAAGATAGTCTAAAACTATTCAAATATAGACTTTTTTATGAACCACATATTGCTCCTGAATATGCCAAACTTCTTAAAGATTCTAAAGATTTGAGAATCAGAGCAAAAATAAAAGACGATCATATTGATCTTTTATCAAATTTTGATGAAGGTTGGAGAATATTTAAGGATAATTTTTATAATTTTTATTCAACAAATTATATGTCCTATCAAGATTTTAGAAACAATCTTATTAAAATAGGAAATCAAAATTTTAAAATAAAAAAAGCTTTGGTTGATTTCTATACAAATAAAGCAAAATCATTTGTTAAAAATGGTAATAACTATCCTTATAATGATGCTCAACTAACATTAGATAGAATGGATAGAACATTAGAAAAAATAGGAAAGTACAAATTAGGAAAAAAGAAAAATTTAGAATTAGTTTTTTCTTTAAATTTTGCTGATTGGTTTCTTTGTTCTACTGAAGAAGATTGGTCTTCTTGCTTGTCTCTTGATAGTGATTATGATAGTTGCTATTGGGCTGGATTAAGTGGATTAGTAGGAGATAAAAATAGAGGTTTTATTTATATAACTGATGGGAAGAAAAAGAATTATAATGGAATAATTGTTGATAGAGTTATTTGTAGAAGTTGGGTTCTTATAACTCGATCTAAAGATGCGGATAATAATATTAATTTTTATACTACAAGAGAATATCCTGTAAGCTACGATTTAGCAGCATTAGCAAATCAACTTTTTAATCATCAAAAAATACAATTTACAAAAAGTTTAAATACATCTGGAAGTCAAAAGGTTGTTTCTAGATATTATTCTGAATTTCTTTATCATATTTTTCAAGGTAAAGAAATATCTACTTCTGTATATCTTGATAATTGTGGAGCTAAAATAGCAAAATCAAACAAAGCAAAATATTATCCTTCATCTTATTATTACTATAAAATAGGAAACTATGGAAATGTTTTCTATTTTGAAAAAAATGGACATGAAACAAACTATGAAATGTTCAATTATTCTGGAGGGCTTAAAAATCTTATATCATATAATGAAAAAATTACAGAAGCAACAGAAGAAAATTATTATGCTACTTGTGAGTTTTGTGATGAAAATATTCGTTGTGAAGAAGATGCTTATTATGTAGATGGATTCACCATGTGTTCTTCTTGCCATGAAGATAAAGTATTTTATTGTGAATGCTGTGATTCAGAACGTATTTCAGGAAATGAAGAAGTATACATAGAAAGCGAAAAAATTACAGTTTGTCGTAATTGTCAACATGAATATTATTTACTTTGTGAAGATTGCAAACAATATATTAATCGAGATTCAATCTTAGTGATAGAATCATCAAAAGAATTTATTTGTAGTTCTTGTTTAATAAATAGTGATCGTTACGCTCAATGTACATGTTGTAACGAAGTTCGTTATAGTGACGAAATGAAATATTTAGAAGAAATAAATGAATTCTATTGTGAGGAGTGTTATAGAGAAATTCTAGATAAAAAACAAAAAAAGTTAATTAGCGAAGTAGCATAAAAAAAAGACCGTCGAAAGACGGTCTTTTTTATTTGAATATTTTATTATTCTATAACGGTTCCAGCTGCTTGAATTTGAATTGTAAGTTCAATTATCTCTATAGTTCCTACCGGAACAAGTTGAATAATACCACTCATTATACTTTGTTGAATAAGACTTGGTGTATTTGTTGTTGAATCAATTACTACTCTATAATCAGCAAGGCCATTATCTTGTCTAATCGGTTCAAGAATAGCATTAATTAAGTTAGTAGCTTTTGCCCAACTATCTGCATTATGAGGTTCAAAAACCAATCCATCCATAGCTGTTTTAATAAGTTTCTTTACATAAATAACCATTCTTCTAACATTAATTCTATTAAGAGCACTAGCTGTTCTAAGCAATGTTTTTTGTCCAAAAATTTCAAGACCCTTAGAAGCAAAGTTTACAATAGGATTAACTGCATTTAAGTTTCCATACAGAATATTTCTTTCTGCTAAAGATGGAGATGCCTCATAATCAGATGCACCTGAAATCTTTCCTCTAATATCTCCAGCTGCTGCATACCAAGGTCCCCATTTTCTATCTACTTCAAGCATTTTTTCAGCTACGAATACAGAAGGTGGACACCATACATATTCACCAGAAATTGGGTTATAATCTTTTAACCAAGGCCAGAAAGTTGCTGCATAAGAAGAGTTAAAAGCAACAGTTCTTACAGTATCTCCGTTATGCCAATCAGCAGCTTCTTCATAAGTTTTACTATATGGAGGGTCTGCTATATAAATACAATCTCCTCTAAATTCTGCTAATGTAACTCCAGCATCTTCTGCTTGTGCTACGCTTGTATCCGGTGTAATAAGAATATGATAATTCCAAAGTTCTGTATTTGCTAACGCTCCACTTGTAGCTAAAGCAGTAGCAATAAGAGTATCTCCACCAGCTGCAGGAATACCATCTGTTCCAGCTCTAAAATCATAATCTATAGAATCTCCATTTGCAGCAGACCAAGTATCTCCAGTTGCCCAAGGAGAAGTATCCCCAATACCAGCATCGCCAGTTATAGCTGCTTGACCTATGTAATATCTTCCAGGATTTAACCAAGCTATTGAATCTCCTGCTGCTCCAAGGAAAGCAACTTCTACAGAGAACCAATTAGATCCTCCATTATCAGATGTTGCGTTTATCTTTGTTTCAAAGAAGTTTGTATCTCCAGCAAAACGAGATAAACCAGTAAAGGTTTCTTTTAAATCAGTTTTATAATAAAACTTTATATCGATAGTTGAGTCCCCAAGGACTGGATTTACTATCGTACTTACAATAATATAAGACCCATTTAATGCAGAACCTTTTTCATCCATTAGTATTCTAATTTTACAAGTATCTCCAGCTGTATCTCCAGCCAAAACTCTTTCAGCTGCTAATGCTGCTTCACTATCCCCAACAGCAACATCTGCTACTCTATAAAAAAGTACTTGATTAGTTTGATTAAATGCTCTATAAGCCGCAAGACTTGAGTAAGGTGAACTTGTAGGAGGAGTTCCAAATTTTTCAAGAAAATCATTTCTTGATGTAACCCTAGTCACCTCTCCTATTTTTCCCTTTGATGCAAATCCTACGATAGCAAGTATAGTTTCAGATGTAGTCACCGCATAAGATGACGCATCTCTTTCGTTCAATGTAATTGATGGACTATTAGCCATTTTTATCCTCCAAATAATATCTTTCAATGTTATCTTTACAGTTTATTACATACGACAAGTCTACTTAACCTCTTTTACTTTAATAAACCCTTTTTTTTCTAATCTTAATATATCTTCATTTATAATATTTGTATAAGAGTATTTTCTAGGTTCAAATCTAATATCTCTATTATTTATTAGTATTCTTAACACTGAATAAGTTAAGTTTTTTATTTTATATTTCATAATTAATATAATGTATCTCCAACATCTCCAACTTGATACTCCATCTCCCATTCTTGTATAGATTCTCTTTCTTCGTATTCTCTTGGTAAATATGCTCTTGGGATTATTAAATCCATTCCATATCTTATAACTCTATCTTGAACTTCTCCAGGTTCAAGATTAGTTTCATCTCTAGGTTCTGTAGAACTCATTTCCATCCATTGTCCATCTACCATAGTCCAATATTTTTTATTCATACTTGTAGTAGAAAGTATTTGATAAAGAAGTATATCAGCATCTGACATAACTATAGTTCTAATGGTAATACCATATGTAAGTTTATATATTAATAAAGGAGGATAAGTTTCTGTTTTTAACGTAGAAGATATATAATTATATCCTTTCACAAAACCAAGTAAATTTTCTCCTTGAGCATATTGTATACCAGATAAATGAAAACTAACTATTGGTTGAACTTGATCACTATTTATTATAGGATATAAATATTTAGAAAATGCTCTTTCTGGTGTGGCATATATTACAAGAACATTTTTATCTTTTGGATAACGAGTGAGAAAACATTTTTCTTGTAAATAAGTTTTTACTGCTCTAGAATATTCTCTAAATAAATAAAATTCATTTGGTATAGCCATCTGCTAAAATCCTTCTAATATAAAATCCAGGCTTTATCTCTATCATATTATTTTCTGAATCAAATATAACTCCTCCATATTCAAACAATGCTGGTATGTTTTGTTCATCATCTTTTGGTTGAAAATTTAATTTTAAAGTTACGCTAACAGCATCTTTTCCATCAAATTTTACAATAGCATCTGCTATATATGGATTCTTTTTATATTCCTTTTCTAAAATTATTATTTTATCTCTTATAATATTAGGAACTTCTTTTCTTAAAGTATTCCTTATGGCATTTAAATGTTTAGTTTCAAACATTACTCAACCTTTTTTAATCGTTTAGAAGAAACATTATATGTATATTTTGGTCCTTGTTCTGGAGTTAATATATACTCATTTTTTCTGTATGGCTTAATGTCAATATCCTGCATACTATCAGGAGCGAATTGTTTCAAAATTCCTGCCTTATCTAAGGCAGCTTTAATTTCTTTTAGTAAAATTAAAGATGCAGATTTTTCTAATTTATCTAATGGAATTATGTTTCCATTGATATCAAATATTTTTCTTGCTGGAACAACACCAGCAACTATTTCAGCTTGAAATTCATTCAAAACATTATCTAATTTCATTTTTTACTCCATACTTATTTTATGGCCTATGCCATATTGATGCTCTTCTATTTCTTGAGCGTAATCTGCCGGTAAATCCATTTGATCTATTCTTGCTAATTGACAATCTAATGAATAAGTAACCCAATCCCAACCAAAATCTCCTGTTGGTCTAGCATTTCTTACTTCATATAATCTCCACTTATTTGTAAGAATAGCATCACCAGATTCTATAACATCAGTAGCATTTTGATAAGTGTTATCAAGACTATATACGTGTAGAGTTTGATTTAAAAATTTAGTTCTAGAAAAACTAACTAAATTAGTGCTTGAATCATTTCTTCCACTTAATGATACTGAAAAATTATCTAAAGAATTAATAACATTAGCTAATTTTTTAACAGTATTATAGTCACTATCAGTGAGAGTATAATTTGCTATGTCACTATTGTTTATTCTTAAATTAAATATATTTCCTACTTTTTGAGATGATGGAGTTCCTGTTCCACTATAAGTAATATACATATTAGA
>Ga0307376_10005282_pt1 | contig 11663 bp, 4 predicted proteins | sample TR2MG_FD_202536 | JGI IMG/M metagenome (GOLD analysis project Ga0307376, IMG submission 202536) | Soil microbial communities from Risofladan, Vaasa, Finland - TR-2 | ecosystem: Environmental > Terrestrial > Soil > Coastal area > Acid sulfate soil | place: Finland: Risofladan, Vaasa | collected... | reverse complement strand
GCCCGTTTTTTGATATCGCGCACACCTATTTGCCGGCGACGGTCAAGCAGATGTTTCGGTGGTGCCGCTACTATTTCTTGGTGAACCCTCTGATCAACGCAGTGGTTTTCAAGATGAGCGAGTACCCTGTAACGGACATCCTGTTTGATACCGAGAGGCCGGAGGTGAAGAGTAGATGGACCTCCTTCTTGCTCGAGCAGCTACGATACAGGGCTTTTCAAATCGAGGTAGGGCTGGATTATTATACGTACGGTAATGCGCTAATTTCCATATTCTATCCCTTTATTAAGATGTTGGAATGTCCCAGTTGCAAATCCAAGCGTATGGCAAAGGATTCGACGTACAGGTTTCAGAACTTCCAATTCCACATGGTGTGCCCTAGCTGTGGGAACCATGGTCCTATGCGCGCATATGATCACTATGTCAGAGCTTCGAAGGGGATACGTCTACTGCGTTGGAATCCAGAAAACGTAGATGTGCGCTATAACGAGATAACTGGAGAGTATGAATATTATTACGAAATACCCAACCAAACGCGTAATGATATCATCATAGGAAAGAAGGCTACCGTAGAGACGGTGCCGCAGCTTTTCATAGATGCTGTGAAGCTAAAAAAAGCTGTGGTCTTTTCCAAAGACAATATCTATCACTTCAAGAGGCCGACACTGGCCGGCAAAGATAGGGGGTGGGGAACCCCCATGATTTTGCCTGTTCTGAAGGACACGTTTTATCTGCAAATACTGAGAAAGGCTCAAGAATGCGTATCTCTGAGTAGTGAGATAGAGACACCCAGCGGTTTGGTGTTGGCGGATGATGTGCAGGTGGGTGACCTAGTGCGTACGCACACCGGCAATTGGCAGAAAGTAGAAGACAAGTGGTACAGAGACGCCAGAGAAGACGAGATTGGGCGAAAGATCACTTTGACTGGGCTTCGGGGATTCCCGACAACGTATTCTCCTCAGCACCCAGTTTTCACCATTCGCAGAAACGAAGAAGCCCGCAGGTCTGACACAAAAGATTCCCAGAGATCGTCAGTAATACTACGCAATCCGCATCTCTATGAAGAGGTCCTCTGTCCGGCTGGCCAGCTTGGGGTTGGAGAATACACACTTTATCCGAGACGCTTACCTGTTGGTGAGACATCGATAGACGTGGCTCAATACACCGGATTGCGCAGAACCGCCGACTTTGTTTATAGCGGTTGCTCAGAAAGCACTGCTTCTGCATTTGAGGCCCTAGAGCGCGGGGACTCGGTAAAGCATGATAATCCTGGTCGGGTGGCGAAGAGGGCAGCGAAGGAGGGTCGTGTCCCGAAGCGCATGCCCAGTACCATACCCATGACCAAGGATTTAGCCTATGTATTGGGATGGTACGCCGGGGATGGCAGTTGTGGATCGCGCCATGTGTGCTTCAGCTTGGGAAAAAACGATAACTTTGCTCCATTGTTAACCGCCATACGCCGTGTATTTTCAGTCGAGGCTACAGTGGAGTACGGAACGTCTATCAATACTGTAGTATTGTCTGATGTTATTGTGCGCAAGCTCATTAAAGGCATGATTCCTGGCACAGCCAGGCAAAAGAGGGCCCCCAACGAAATCTTAGTCGGCACGGATGAGATAAAATTGTCGTATCTCAAGGGGTTATGGGAGGCCGACGGCACGTCAGGGACGAATAGCGTTACCATAACATCGTCTAGCAGAGATCAAGCGTACGATGTGTACAGGCTGATGCTGCATTTCGGGTGCATTGCCACCATCGGTTCGCTAAAGCCTACCGTCACTTTGATAGATGGTAGAGAAGTGCGGAGCAAGGGCTCCTATAATGTGACGGTGTGCAATTCCTCAGCAGAGAGGCTTTTTGCGCTTTGGGAGAGTGGGTATGGCCCGGAGATCACTTCTGGAAAGAGCGGATTTTTCTGGAAGGATTACTTCGCGGCTAGAATATGTGCTGTGGAAGAGGTGGAAGAAGATCAGTACATCGACTTCAAAGTTGCCGAAGACACCACATTCTGCACGCCAGGCACAGCTACTAAAAATAGCATTGCTTTAGAGCACATTGTCCCACTCAGAGTTCTCTTCCCACAAGCAGGCTCAGCGGTTAGTGACCCGTACACAAATGTCAACCTTCAGGATTGGAGAGACCAAGTAGCTGGTGAGATCCGTCGTTGGAGAGCCGATAATAACTACATTCCAATATTCCCACTGCCTCTAGGGCATCAATCTATTGGCGGTGACGGCAGGGCTCTGTTACTGAGCCAAGAAATACGGGTATGGTCTGAGCAGATTGTGGCAGGCATGGGAGTTCCCACCGAGCTGATCTTCGGGGGACTGTCCTACTCCGGCAGCAATGTCAGTCTGCGCATGCTGGAGAACACATTCCTAGGCTATCTGCAAGACCACCTTTCTATGCTCAAGTGGATTATCAAACAGACTTCTGCATGGCTGGGATGGGCTCCCGTCAGGGCCCGGTTCAAGCCATTCAAGATGGCGGACGACCTCCAGCGCAAGGCGTACTTGTTCCAGCTAAGCCAAGCCGGTAAGTTGTCGGACGAGTCTCTCATGGCAGATGCCGACTACGACTCGTCCAAAGAAGATGCCATCATGGAGCGGGAGTCTGCGCGGCGTGCAGGCGCCATGAAGAAGCAGCGCCTGCTACAGGCTGATATTGAGGGCGAGTCGCAGCTAATCACCATGAAATGGCAGAACAAGGCGCAGAAGCAGCAGATGCAGATACAGATGGCCATGCAGAACGAAATGGCCAAAGATCAAGCGGCTTTACAGGGGCAGCAACAGAGCCACATGATGCAGGAACAGATGGCGCAGCAGCAGGGGCAACAGCCGCCTCCGGTGCCTCCGGAATTGCAGCCATCTCCCAGACAGCCCGATATCATAGCCATGCCGCCCGAGGTTAGGTCTCCTTTGACGCTGCGGTCGGTGCAGCGTGTGCCGCCGGGGACCACTGGGGAGTCTTTAATGGGTAAACAAAATGTGGATATTTTGTTACTCGGTAGACAGATAGCGGACAGCATATCCGACATGGGAGCTGGGGAACGACCCAGGGCATTGGCTGTGCTAAAACAGAGACAGCCGCAGCTACATGACGTGGTCTTAGGCCTGATGGCAGGCGGAGGTCCCACACAGTCGGCCCAGTCCGCCGCACGAGCTCTGCCTGAACAGAAGCCCGCACGGCGGGGACCAGAATCCTCCTTAATCTAGTTCGCCGTCCAGCAAGTACCTGAAACATTCCGCGCAGAGCACGGCCATATTCGCGGGTTTTGGATCTACCGCGAATATGCCGTCGAACACGTCCCCGGAACGCATACGGAATGCATACCGGGGGATGTCGTGTAGGAATCTTTCCCCACATGCATCACATCTACCCGGCATAGCACCGCACCATCCTGCCTCTAGGGCGTGCTCTACGATGCATTCCGTGTGGAAGAGCACCTCTTCCACAACGGTGTCGTCCGCGTCCTGGTCATCAGGTACAAATTTCAGGAAGGATGGATCCTTGCGCATTGGTTCCATCCTTCCCGATTCTACTAACGTTAGAGGGCGGCCTTCGCCCGAGAGGAACTCTTCGCACAATGTGCAAACGCTGTCCCTCTCTACAACTAGGTTGTTCATCCCTCTACCCTCCTTTCGCATCCTTAAGGATGTCCTTAAGGATTTCTCTGACGTCGTCGATAATCGCAATCGCTATCGACAGGAGGAACACGGAGAGCATGTTTCCTCTACGTCGGTCGGACTTTGTTGCTGATCTTGATACTGCTGCTGTTGCTGATTTTGATCTTGATAATCTGTGATTTGATTGTCTATCAAATCACAGATCTCATCCAGAGTGTCTGGTTCGAACATAGTAGATCCTCCTGTTGAAATGTAATCAGTTAGTCCTTCTACACTCCTTATATCCAAGTACGCTGTTTTATTTCATTTGCTACCTTGGCTAAGTATCTGGTAATTTTGCTGTTAGACAGATTCAGGCAATAATGTCTTTCATCCGTAGAAGGTCTTGGAGCCTTCGCAGATCGGAACGGAAGGTAAATCTATGGCTCGATTAAATGCTACAGAAGGTTTCGACATCCTCAAAGACCGCGTGTCTAGCTCAGTAAATGATCTGTTTCCAATTGTAGGTAAGAAACACACGCTTGAGTTGAAAGAGGTTAACATCGATGACCAGCTAAGCGTAGATGACATCAAAACACAAAAGCAAGCGAAGATATCGGGACGCACATGGGCAGTTCCCGTAGAGGCTAAAATCGCGTTAAAGAACACAGCCACAGGTAAGACGGTAGATGAGCAGACAGTACGTTTGTTTAACCTGCCTAAGGTCACTAATAGGTACTCGAACATAGTAGATGGACAAGAGTACCAGATAGACAACCAGTGGCGTTTGAAGTCTGGTGTGTACGCAAGAGTCAAAGATAATGGAGAGCTAGAGTCTACTTTCAACTTAGCTAAGGGTCGGGGATTCAAAGTCGGCTTCGATCCCAAGTCGCGCGACTTCAATATGCAATATGGTACCTCACACGTGCCCCTTCGGCCTTTGTTGCGGGAGATGGGCATATCCCAAGAAGATATCGAGAAGACCTGGGGTAAGCAGATCGCAAAAGCTAACGAACAGGACTCAGAAAAAGCTTTAATGAAGTTCTATAAAGCCTCTACTGGTACACAGGCAAAAGATGTAGTGCAAGCTCGTGACCATTTATTAGAAACGTTCGGCAACACCGAGATGCGTCCAGAAGTGAATAAGATAACTCTCGGAAAGCCACACGACAAAGTCACTGGATCGGCGCTACTGGACGCGTCCTCAAAGTTATTGCAGGTCTCTCAAGGTAAGGCGGAGCCGGATACGCGTGACGCGCTAATGTTTAAGGAGTTGCATAGTTCCGAGGACTTCTTCGCTGAGAGACTGCATAAAGGCACGCGCGATATTATGCGTCGGGTCAATAACACTTTGGATAGAAAGACCAAGATCAAGGATATAGTGGGGCCGGACGTATTTGGTAAGCCAATTAAGGACATGTATAGGAATACCTTGGCGAACATACCAGACCAGACCAATCCTTTGGAAATGATCTCAGGCCAGATGAAAACTACCATTATGGGAGAGGGAGGAATCAAAAGCGGTTATGGCGTTACCGAAGATGCTAAACTCGTAGACCCTTCCCATCTCGGTTTCTTAGACCCTATACACACCCCGGAGGGAGAGAGCACGGGTGTTGCTCTGCGCCTCCCTCTAGGCATTAAAAAGAGCGGTCATGACGTAAAAGTGACTATGTATAATCTTAAGACCGGCAAGAACGAGCAGGTTAATCCAGAAAAGATGATGGAGTCCAAAGTAGTCCTGCCTGACCAGGTGCGTTGGGTAGACGGCAAACCTGTAGCTGCGTCCAAGAGCGTCAAGATAAGCACAAAAGGTAACGATATAATAGAGGGGTCTATGAAAGACGCCGCCTATGTGATGCGCGATCCTTTACAGATGTTTTCTATGTCGTCTAATTTGGTGCCATTCTTGGCCGCTGACCACCCAAATAGAAGCACCATGGCCGGCAGACACATGGAGCAGGCTATATCTTTGAAGGAGAGGGAAGCGCCTCTGGTTCAAAGTCTAGCTGGTTCTAAAGATACGTTTGAAAACGTGATGGGCACCTTTGCAGGCCACGCTGCTCCAGTAGCAGGCACAGTGGTCTCCGTAGACAAGGAAAGTATTCGTATTAAAGACAAAGAGGGCGTTGTACATGAGCGCCAGCTATATGATCATTTTCCTTTGAACGCGGCTAAGACGTTTATACATTCTACGCCTACAGTCAAAGAAGGAGATTCGGTAAAGAAAGGGCAAGGCATAGCAGACACCAACTACACTAAAGGCGGACAACTAGCTTTAGGGACCAACCTAAAAGTGGGGTATATGCCGTACAAAGGTTATAATTTTGAGGATGGAGTGGTGATCAGTGAAACTGCCGCCAAAAAGATGTCTAGTGAGCATCTATATAGGAAAGGCATAGACACCGATAAATCGCACGTATTAAGCAAGAGTAAGTTTCAAGCCTACGTCCCTGACGCCATGACTCGGGAACAAGCTGACAAGTTAGATAATGATGGCGTTATGAAGCCCGGACAGCTAGTGATGCCTGGAGACACCATAATCGCCGCCCTTCAACATAAAACCGACCGACATGAAGACAAAGAAATAGCTAAAATCCACAAATCATTGGTACGCCCGTACAAAGACGCATCGGTAAAGTGGGAATCTGATCACCCAGGGGAAGTAATAGAGGTGGTAAAACGAGGAGGGCAGACTACAGTTCACGTAAAAACCACCGAGCCTATGGAGATCGGAGACAAGCTAGCTGGAAGACATGGGAACAAGGGGATAGTCACCAAGATCATTCCGGATGATGAGATGCCGAGGACTAAAGATGGTGCGCTACAAGTGCTACTAAATCCTACGGGAGTTGCTGGCCGTACCAATCTAGGACAGATCCTAGAGACTGCAGCATCCAAGGTGGCGGAGAAGACTGGTAAGCCGTACATAATAAAGAACTTCCAACCAGATACCGATTTACATAGCCAAGTAGTCAATGACTTAAAGAAGCACGGTCTCACTGATAAAGAAGAGGTGTTTGACCCGAATGGTAAGAAGCTGGGAGACGTTCTCGTAGGTCCTCAGCACATTTTTAAACTCAAACATCAGGTAGAGAAGAAGTTGGTGGCTAGAGCGGGTGGACCAGGATACGCCTACGACAGAAGTATGGTGCCACAGAGTGGAGGTCCTCACAGTGCGCAGCGACTGGGAACTTTGGGCCTGTATTCTATGTTGGCGCATGGAGCCAAGCATAATTTACGTGAAATGCAGACAGTCAAGAGTGATGCTGCCCAGAGCGATGCGTTTTGGGCAGCCCTGCAAGCGGGTGAGTCTCTGCCGGCACCGAGACCTACATTCGCGTACAACAAGTTCACCAGTTACCTCAATGCTTTGGGAGTTAACGTCAAGAAAGAGGGCAATAACCTCTCTCTGATACCGTTTACTGACAAGCAGATAGAGGATATGAGTAATGGCGCTATCAAAGACGCCGGCAGGATGGTTCGTGCCAAGGACCTGAAGCCCGAGGTCGGAGGACTATTCGATCCTAAAATTACCGGTGGCATAGACGGAACTAAGTGGTCCCATATGAAATTGCCTGAGCCGTTTCCTAATCCTTTATTTGAGAAGTCGATACGTTCTCTGACAGGCATGAATAGTAAAGATTTTAATGATATTGTGGGAGGAAAGAAGGCTATAGACGCTAAGACCGGAAAAATAATAGATGACTTGGAAGAGGGAGTCACTGGCGGCAAGGCCATAGGAGCGTTACTGAAAAAGATCGATGTGGACAAGGAACTAGAGTCTGCCAAAGCAGCCTTGAGCAATCCGTCTCTCAAGGGAAATCTATTAGACAGGGCCAACAAGAAGGTCAAGTATCTAGATGCGTTGAAGAGCGCGGGATTGAGTGCACACGACGCCTACATGATGAAAAATGTGCCCGTTATGCCGCCATCGATGCGACCCATCTCTCAGCTACCCAACGGCAGCTTGAACATAGATGACCTAAACAACATGTATAAGGGCATATCTCTATCATCTAGCCGCCTCGCCAAAGTGTCTCCTCTACTTCCGGAGGAAGAAAAAGCCGGCCTCAGGACAGAAATTTATGATGGCCTCAAATCTCTCACTGGATTGGGAGGGCACAATAATCAGCGCTTCCGTGGCATCATAGACATATTGGGAGGCAACAGGCCGGATCTGAGCAGACCTGGCTCCAAGGTGGGTTCCCCGAAGTATGGCTTTTTCCAGAAGTCATTGGTGCAGAGGAAGCAAGACTTGAGTATGCGCTCTACCATCATTCCCGAGCCTTCTTTAGGTCTGGATGAGGTGGCTATACCACGCAAAGCTGCGTTGGAGTTGTACAAGCCTTTCATAGTCAAAGAGATGCGAGGGTTGATGGGTGTGTCTCCTCTGCAGGCACAGCAGATGATTAAGGATGGCGGGCCCATGGTCAACAAGGCACTGGAGCGCGTCATGGATAGTAGGCCCATTCTGTTGAAACGCGACCCAGTACTACACAAACACGGCATCCAAGCCTTCAATCCCAGAGTCACTGGCGGGAAAGCGATGAAGATACACCCTCTGGTAACTTCCGGGTTCAACGCTGACTTTGATGGGGACGCCATGGCGGCTTTTGTTCCGGTGAGTGCCGAAGCCGTAGAGGAAGCTAGGGGCATGTTCCCTTCGCGCAATCTGTTCAGCCCCTCCACCGGAGACCTCATGTATAAACCTACTCTGGAGTCCCAGCTTGGTCTTTACGGTGTCGGACAGGTAGGCGACAAGACGTCTAAAAAATTTAGCAATATCAAAGATGTAGAGTCTGCTCACCGTAAGGGAGAAGTTAAACTAAATGATCAGATTAAGGTGGGAGGACTGACCTCTACGGTGGGAAGATTTATGGTAGCGGGCGCGTTACCTGATGAGATGAAGTCTTCGTTTTTGAAGAGCTCCAAGCCGCTAGACAAGAGGGGTCAAACAGAGCTTCTGACACGCGTAGCTAAGGAACACAAAAACGACTATGGAGAGGTAGTCAACAAGCTAAAGGACCTGGGCAATATGTGGTCTACCGAGACAGCATTTACCATAGGATTGGATGACATCAAGCCTGAAAAGAAGGACAGGGAGGCTATCCTGTCCAAGGCGGAGGGTATTATAGCTTCCAGCGGGGCTCGGGGTAGCCAATTCGATGCCAAAGCCATCAGGGAATACGATAAAGCTACACAAGAGATGCACAAGAAACTAGACACTTTGCCGGAGAAAACGAACGCCTTGATGCTCATGCATAAGTCTGGGATTAAGCCGGACATGGATACACTGCGACAGATAAAGATGGCTCCCATGCTCATAGCTAACGCCAAGGGAGAAGTGATTCCCACGCCGGCAAAGAGGTCGTATTCTGAAGGGCTAGATGTGGCAGACTACTGGACTAGCATGAGCGGCTCCAGGAAAGGTATCATACAGAAAGTGCAGCAAGTTAGGGATCCAGGTTATATCTCTAAGCAGGTGATGAATTCGGTTATGAATAATGTGGTCATAGACAATGACTGCGGCACAAAGTCTGGTATCAATTTGCGTGTGGACGAGAAAGACGTCCTCGATAGGTACCTGGCTTCGGATGTCAAAGCGGGCAGGCGTACCTTCAAGAGCGGCACGTTGGTCACTCCGGAGGTACGTAACTCTCTACGAAATAATAAAATCAACCGAGTAATGGTACGCACGCCGCTGCGCTGTCAGCATGGTCCCGGCGTCTGTAAAAAGTGTTTTGGTCTCACAGAAGAAGGCAAAGATCCGGATGTCGGGTTAAACGTTGGAATCCTCTCTGGCCAGGCTTTAGGAGAAAGGGCTACACAACTTTCTATGAAAGCCTTTCACTCGGGGGGCACTGCGGCGTCTAGAGAGGGGCTTGTGGATGAATTCCAGCGGGTTAAAGACCTGTTATTGTTCCCAAAAATACTGAAAGGCTCTGCCACTCTCAGTAACGCTAATGGCGTAGTATCTAAGGTACAGAAGGATCCCGCTGGAGGGCACAATGTGTACGTGCGCTCGGGACAAGACGATGTCAGACACTACGTACCACAGAAATTGGGAGCGCCTTCGACTGGAGATAGATTGTTGCGCAAAGGGGACAAGGTGAGGAAAGGCATGGCCCTCTCCAGAGGACCGGTCAATCCTCACGAAATGCTGCCCCTCACTGGGGTGGAGCCTGTGCAGGGGTATCTAGCTGACGAGTTGCACAAAATCTACGGTCCTACGCACGGTATTAGGAGGCGCAACACCGAGATGGTAGTGAAAGCGCTCACCAACTTGACTCATATAGAGGATCCCGGTGATCATGGATATCTGATACGTGGGGATTTTGCACCAACGTCTTTGGTCTCCAATTTGAACAGGCAGTCGAAGGGCCTAAAACCGATAGTGCACAGTCCCGTTTTGAAGGGAGTGAACGTGCTTCCACTAGACATGCAAGAAGACTGGATGGCTAGAATGAACCACGAGCGTATCAAAGACACGGTAATAGAGGCCGCCCAGCAGGGCTGGACATCTAAGATACAGGGAACACATCCCATACCTCCCGTCGTATATGGTGCGGGACTTGGGCGCAGCAAACCAGGAGAGTATTGATGTACAATTTCAACGCGATTTCTCTGTCAGCGTTCGAAGACGAGCTCGAAAAAATAGCGCAAGCCACCATGGAAAAGACGGCAGGGCCCTTGGATTTCCTAGCCAAAGGTATCAAAGGGTGGCAATCGGCAGCTCGTAGTGCGGCCAAAGCAGCCACACCCGCTGGCGTGGCCGCTCGTGCGGCCGGAAGTGCGCGTCTGCCGGGGCGTACGTGGGGCAGCCATCCAGGATTAATCAAGAAGATATACCAAAGGGGCGCCAGGCAAGGTGGGGAAGGGCTACGAGGTGTATGGGGTGGTGTCAAGGGCGTAGCTAAGTCTCCATACGGAGCCATGGCAGGAACTGCGGGCGTTGGCGCTCTAGCTGCGGGCGGTGCTTATAATGCGCTTCCCAGCTTCCGTGGAAATCAACAGCAGCAGAGGTATTAGATTTGGCTGGCTTCGCAAACTCTCCTATGAAGGCCGGGGACGGTCTGGCACGTGTAGAAACGGGCGTCATAGCTAACGTCAATAACAAGAATTTCACTGTAGATTGGGTGGCGCAATACACGGGCAAGCAGATACCAGACATGCAGATTATGACGCCTTATCTGCACTACAATAATGGAGAAGGGTTCAGCTGCTTGCCCGAAGTCGGAGCCATTTGTGCTGTGTGCTGGCCTACTGACGATGACCCTCCATTCGTATTGGGATTCTTGGCCGCTGCCGAGCTCGAGGGAGCAGAGATAAGCAAATTCATAGAAGAGAAAACGTCAGAGCCTGGGGTAGAGACAGAAGAGGACATGGATAAGCAAAACACGACCTCTTCTGGCGGCTCCACCGAGGAGACGGACAACCCTTCAGATGCTACCTTTCGAGCGGGAAGGCCCATCCTCAACACTGGCGATATGCTGTGGCAAGGCAGAGACGAGAACTTCGTGGTGCTGCGCAGGGGTGGGGTACTCCAGCTGGGGTCTACCAATATCTGTCAGAGAGCCTACATACCGGTTCTCAATTACATCAGAGACTTCTGTGAGAACTACGAGTTGAATACCGCAGCGGGGTCGTTGTCTTGGACAGTGAAGAGGCAGGAGAGCGACACCTCTGGGAACGCTCCCACGGAGTACGAGCTCGTAGCCAGGGAGTTCGCCCAGGACAAGAAGGCTTCGGTCAAAGTGTTGCTGGGCTCCTTGGATGATGCTGATACTCCTCCGGGAGGAGACAAGACTTATATCGAGGTGACCATAGCACCCCAGCAGATTGACCCCCACAGTGGGGAAGTGTCGGGCAAGGATAAGTTTGTGTTACGCTTAGACAAAGCGGGAAACATGTTTGTTCATCAAGCAGGCACTAGAACAGAGCAGATAGATGGGGACTTGAGCACGACGATCAAGGGAAACGAAGATCGTGTAGTGCAAGGCAACCAGGGAATACAGGTAAGGGGCAACCAGACCATCAAAGTAACGCAAACTTATC
>Ga0307376_10005280_pt1 | contig 11664 bp, 7 predicted proteins | sample TR2MG_FD_202536 | JGI IMG/M metagenome (GOLD analysis project Ga0307376, IMG submission 202536) | Soil microbial communities from Risofladan, Vaasa, Finland - TR-2 | ecosystem: Environmental > Terrestrial > Soil > Coastal area > Acid sulfate soil | place: Finland: Risofladan, Vaasa | collected... | reverse complement strand
AAATTTTCTGTATTTTTGTTTATCATAATAGAGGGGGTTGTTTTTGTTGTAAGCACTTCAAATATAACTAATTAAGTTATAAATGAAGAACAAAAACCCCCTTTTTATGAATAATTCAGGTTAGATTTATCAAAAAGTTTAATTTAATAATTTTAGTAACTTTGAAGTAAGGCATCTTTTCTAAGATAATTATCTGCAAATTAGTTAATTTATTAAAAGGAGGTTATAATGATAAATTCTGAAAGTGAATCTTCCCTAAACGAGCAAATTACAGGTTGTTCATGCTGCAGTGGACACCATAATAGTATGTCAAACGATATTTCCCGGAGGAAGTTTGTCCAGGTCACAGGTACTACAGCACTAGGTGCAGTGGCTATGTCAGGATTATCCTGGGCTTCACTCTCATCAATCCAGACAAGAGAGAAGAGTGATATCAGACGAAGTAAGCTTCTTGTCAAACCTATTCTGACATATGAAATACCTACACGGCGTGAGCAGACAAGCTGGCGATCATGGGGAGGGATACAAACGGAAAAAGATGTTGACCAGGAACTTGGCCGCATCAGGAATGAACTGAATAACTTACTTAATAAAGCAGATTTTCCTTTAGAGTTTTTGCCTGTCGGACGAGTCCGTAATAAAGCAGATTTAAACAGTATGTCAGATCTTCAACCTGCTGACATGTACCTGGTTTATGCTGCCGGAGGAGGTCAGAATATTTTTGAATCATTGAATAATATGGGAAAGGATATGATATTCTTCTGTCGTCATAGGTCAGGCCCGGTTTATTTATGGTACGAAATAATAAGCCCAAGATTTTTAAGACAGCATACAGATAAACTGGCTGTTTCAGGTGTTAAAGAGGCCGATGTAGTTATTGATAGTCAGGATGAAATCCTGTGGCGTTTAAGAGCACTTTGTGGTTTGAAAAATACGTTAAATACAAGAATTATCGCTATTGGAGGGCCTGGTGCATGGGCACAGCCAAAAGATGTAGTTCCAAATCTGGTCAGAGATAAGTTTAAATTTGATATTCAAACAGTTACTTATAAAGAGTTGGGTGAATTGATCACTGAGGCAAGGAAAGATAAGTCAGTTGTTTCCCGCGCCAAGAGCCGTGCTGATGAATATCTTAAGGACGCTTCAATAAGCCTTGAAACAAAACATCAGTTTGTTGAAAACTGCTTTATTCTTGAAGATGTCATGACACGCCTCATGGCAAAAGCTGACTGTAGTGCGATTACAATAAACAATTGCATGGGAACCATAATGCCCTTATCTGAAACTTCTGCATGCCTGACCCTTAGCCTGCTGAATGATGCGGGTTACCTTGCATTTTGCGAATCAGACTTTGTTGTGGTCCCGACAGGGATACTGCTGGCTCATATTGCAGGCAAACCTGTATTTCTCAACGATCCCACATATCCTCATGACGGATTAATTACCCTTGCCCACTGCACTGCTCCAAGACGTATGGATGGTAAAAAACTTGAACCAGCAAGGCTCCTTACCCATTTTGAATCGGATTATGGAGCTGCTCCAAAGGTGGAAATGCGTATAGGTCAGACGGTTACTAATGTAATACCTGATTTTGCCTTTAAGCGAAATGTTGGATTATTAGGAAAAATAGTAAATAATCCTTTCCTTGATATATGTCGTTCACAGATTGATATTAGCTATGAATGTGATAGTAAACTGGTGGCTGAACAAATGCCTGGTTTTCACTGGATAACATGCTATGGCGACTATTTGAAGGAGAGTGGCTATGCCCTAAATAAAATAGGCATTAATTTTGAAAACCTTGTTTGATGAACTTTTAAAGAGGTTTTTAAGTTAATAGGATAAATTGATCTGTAATTAACAGGGCAGGAAGGATTAATAAATGGTTTTGCCAGCTTCTTTGCATCTGGCTCCTTCTATTAATGCATAGTGAATAAATCTAAACATTTGGCCTAGTATTTATAATAGTATAATTAAAATGGTATTTCAGATGGTGGCAGAATACGAACAGAACTTAATGGATTTTATATTTAGTAGGTTCGAGAAGAGATTTTAAGTATTTGTTATTATTGTTATTAGAAATCTAAAATATATGAAGAATTCAATTCTAAAAAGAATTAGTATCTCCAGGCTCATTCCCAAGACTGGTAAACCTGCATCTAGTCCAGGTACGATAAAATATTTAGGAAAGGAGAGGGAAACTCCGGTTAGATTTCACATTATGGATTATACTGAGACTGAATTTATTGAGAAAGAATTAGATCATATTGCAGAAATCCTTCCGTTTAAAGAAAGTCCATCCATAACCTGGCTCAATATAACAGGCGTGCATGATGAAAAGGTCATTCACGAAATTGGCGATATATTCAATATTCATCCGCTGGTGCTGGAGGATATTGCCAATACCACTCAGCGTCCAAAGGTTGAAGAATATGCTGAATACATTTTCGTTGTGATAAAAATGGCTTACTATAAGGATGATACCAGGGAGATTTTGATGGAGCAGGTAAGTTTGATTATTGGCAAAAACTATGTGATTTCCCTGCAGGAAAAAGATGGTGATATTCTTGAGGGTTTACGTGAGCGTATCCGCAATAATAAAGGCAAAGTGCGTAAACTGGGAAGCGATTATCTTTTTTATGGGATAATAGATGCAATAGTTGACCATTATTTTTCAATATTGGAACATGTTGGGGAAGAGATTGAAGATATGGAAGAGCAACTCATGCAATCTGCCAGCCAGGAATTGCTTAATAGAATCTACAGTCTTAAACAGGAGCTTGTATATTTACGCAGATCAATATGGCCTATGCGTGAAGTTGTAAGCACTATCCAGCGCAACGAATACGATCTTATCAATGAAGATATTTTTGTTTATTTCCGGGATGTTTATGACCATGCAGTTCAGGTTGTAGAGACTATTGAAACGTTTAGGGATATGTCATCAGGAATGCTCGACCTATACTTATCAACTGTGAGTAATAAAATGAACGAAGTGATGAAGGTGCTGACAATTTTTGCCGCCATTTTTATACCCTTAACCTTCATAGCGGGTGTATACGGAATGAATTTTGAGTTTATGCCAGAATTAAAATGGAAACTGGCTTATCCAGTCTGGTGGGCTTCTATAGTTATTTTAACAGTAGGTATGCTTATCTATTTCAGAAAAAAGAAGTGGCTCTGAGTTTAAGGATAATAGAGTATAAAAAAGAAATGCCTGCAATAATCTGTAAGTCAAGCTATTGTACTTTCGTGTATTGACAGTGATATCCTCCTAAGCTTAATAATTCAGCTTAATCAGAAGTATTAGAATTATTTATTATTTCAGCATATATGCAATAATGACACCAAGGTAGTTTCCTACTGCATAACCTGCAATACCTACTATCAGTCCTGTCAGTATCACTTCCCTGTTTTTCAGTGCACCAGCTACAACAGGTACAAAGGGAGGTGAACAGATAAGAGCACTACCAGATATGATAACAGTATCAGCATCAATCTTAAAAAATCTTGCAAGGAAAGCATGAAGAATATGTGATCCGAACATTGCAAGTCCAACATACCAGAAGAGGTTAAATGAAATATTTGCAAGTTGTCTTATATCAGCCATTGAGGAGACAACAATGGCAAAGATCAGAATAATGTACATTCCTGCCTGGAAAGTTTTTTGTATATTCTTTATTTTGGGAACAAATGAAAATGCAATACCAAAGGTAGTAATAAGAAGAATTATGGCTGCAGTTGAGAAGTTTTCCGGGAATAAAAGGCTTGCACCATAACTTATTCCAAGGATTAAAACTGATAAGCCAAAGGCACCCAGCACAGGAAGAAATGTTTTCTTTTTAAAGAAACCAGTATAAGATTCATATTCATCTTCAAGATTTGCAGGATTGATTTTAATTTTACCTGTCTCAGGAGACTTGAAAGGTGGCAAAAAGAGTAGGAATACTCTTTGACCTATTGAGAGGATAAATATAAGGTATATTGCTCCCAGGGCAACCTCATAAGTGTGAGTCATGAGATAGATTTCCGTATCAACATTGAGGGCTGTCTTCATTGCAGCCATATTAGGAGTTCCTCCGGTATAAACGCCGGTAAGCATTCCGGCTACTTTCCAAATATCAGGGATGCTGTCTTTGAAAATCCAATAACCCACGAATATCATCAATATTACGGTAAAAAGCCCGAGCAGGAGTGAGGTGATTGCTGAACCTGCCATTTTGAACCATTTTCTTACATCCATCGAGAATAAGATCAGTGGCAGGGCAAGAGGGACAGTAAGTCTGGTGAACCAATCCTGGTAAACATAAGCTCCTTCAGGTAATAAACCGGTATTCCCAACAACTGCACCAAGAATATAGCAAATTAGTACGGCTCCTATTTTCCTTATAACTTTATTCTTCCTTTCAAGTATTATTATTAAAACGGGTGCAAGTAGAAAAAAGAGGATCATAATAACAAAATGGATACTCATAGTCTTAATATTTTATTAATAATGAGGATTTTGAAGTTCTTTTGAATAGATGTATTGGTGACTGATCAATTAAGGCTCTATTTGATAATTAAAAAGCAATATAGTAAAATAATAATAATAGTTACTTTCAGCCACTATTATATGATAAATAAGATGTTTCACCGGCTGGTTTTGTAAAAACAACCGGAAGCATTAGAGAATCTTTTATCTAACTTTGCCTTTTTTTAAGGTTATAACTTTTTGTTATTAATCATCATTTATTTTTAAAATTATGCCACTTAATATATCAGATAATTTACCAGCAGTAAAAATTCTCGAGGGAGAGAATATTTTCGTGATGAAGGAGACCCGTGCTGTTCATCAGGATATAAGACCTCTGGAAATCTTGCTTTTAAACCTGATGCCTTTAAAATCTACTACTGAAACTCAAATTCTTAGACTACTATCCAATACACCGCTTCAGGTTAAGATTACCCTTATTTACACTAAAATGCATCTGTCGAAAAATACTCCAAAAGAACATCTTGCGGCATTCTATCAGACTTATGATGATATTTCTTGTCATAAATATGATGGATTGATTATTACCGGCGCACCTATTGAACATCTGGAATTTGAGGAAGTTGATTACTGGGATGAGATGATAAAAATTATGGACTGGGCTGAGAATCATGTAACATCAACAATGTATATTTGCTGGGCTGCACAGGCAGGGTTATATCATCATTATGGGATTCCAAAATACAAGGTGAATGAAAAAATATTCGGGGTATTCAATCATAAGGCCTATAACAGGACCAATCTGTTACTCCGTGGTTTTGATGATGAGTTTCTTGCTCCACATTCCAGATACACTGAAGTTAGAAAAAGAGATATTGATAAAGTAAAAACCCTTGATATACTTGCAGATTCGGATGAAGCAGGTATATACCTTGTTGCTTCCAACGATTTGAAAAAGATTTTTATTACCGGTCATTCAGAGTATGACCCACTGACACTCAAATCGGAGTATGAACGGGATGTAATAAAAGGTTTGGATATTAAAATTCCGACAAACTATTACCATAATGATGATCCGAAGCAAGCGCCTACAATAAGATGGAGAAGTCATGCGAATCTCCTTTTTTCTAACTGGCTTAACTATTGTGTATACCAGGCAACTCCTTATATTCTTGAAAACGGGAAGAAATAGGGGCTTTTTATTATTCCATATTATGAACCATCTCCATTACTAAATCTTCTCTCTTTCCAGATTAAAATTTGGTTTTTCAGATTACTAATAATCTGTATGGTTTTATGCATAACTTTTTCTTTTAAAGTGAATCTCTCTGTCAGTATAAAATCATTTAAGACTTTTGAGAATTCCGGTGTTCGCAGATATCCAAATGATTTATGTGGATTGGCTATACCATTTATCATATAATTATTAACTACTAAAATATCTCTGGGATTCACGCCATGGCTATTCTCAGAGAAATTACCAGATAGTTTGTAATTAAAAGCTATTTTATCAAGTATGTCTGAGAAATTATACCAGTTTTTCATTATTCCAGGTGGTGTTGTCATGTGATTTACAATTACATGTCTCTGTTTTTGTTCAGAAGCTATTTTGTGGATTACAATAGGTAGACCTAAAGGTGATCCTAATGTAATAAAGGTATTGATCTTATTATTCTGGGCAATAAAAGTCAATACATCAAATGCAATGATTGACCCCATTGAATGGCTTATAAGCATTATATTATCATTTTTGTGCTCCTCCAGTTTCTTTAATAACCGGTCTCTTATTATATCCTTTGCTTTACATGTATCATTGTTTTCCGGTGAGCAATTTTCAGTATAATATATATCCAGGTCTTTAAAATATTTGTTCACAATTGCATCTGCAATGCCAGAATAATTGAGGGATAGATCTTCATTAAGGAATATTCGGTTGAGCTGTCTGGCAAGGAAATCAACAACTTTTTGGCGTGAGGAACGGTCCTCAATCGAAAAATTCTCAGGTGCTTTAACATATTTTTCGTCAATATAGTATGGGCTTTTTTCGTCTTTTTCCGTTTCACTTAAAGATTTAGCATGTAGAATATCAGCCCAATATACCATCTCGAACTTTGATAATATGTTTTTGTAATTGTTGGATTTTAAGCCTTCAATCATTGCCAGCTTCCACCAATGCTCCAATAATGGTTTTGGTGGTTTATTTCCAAGACCATGAATACCTATGATAACATTTGACATTTTCTTTTAAATGAAATTGTATAGATCGGATGTGTAATTTTTATTAGCTTTTGAAAACCTTTTTATCCACCGTCAGAGTAATAAAATAATTTAATCCTTTTCAGGTTGAAAATTTTGTTTTACATACTCTTCTACTCGTTTGCGCATGGGCTGGAAATAGGTTTCATCGAAAGAAAATATGGTAATTTTTACAATAAAACAATTATCAACTTCCTTAATCAATTGAATTTTGGGCTCATTTTTCAATACAGTCCAGGGGAGTGAATAAATATTTTTTTTGAGCAGATCAGCCATTATATCAAAAGGTAGTTCGTTAGATATATTAATTTCAAAACTAAAATTCAAAACTGTTTCACTTATTTTTTGTGGTGATCCAATTACTCCAAGTAACTTTGAATAAGGCAATAGTATTCTTTTCCCGTTTTCATTTTCAATTTCAATATTTCTGAAATGAAATCTCTTAATCTCTCCTTTTTGCTCTCCAACCTCGATGATGTCATTAAGAGAAAACCGATTTTCAGCTTTAAATACTATACCTGCAACGTAATCACGCAATGCGAATCTCGAATACCAATAAAAAAGCAAAAAGAGGACTAAAAACAATATGGCTGAAAAAATTATATTGGACTTGAGAAAAAAGAATGCAGCCATAAACAAAAACAGCCCCCAGAATACTCCTTCGATGATTGAAAAATATCTTTTAAATCGATTTACATTGATTCTCCCGGGATAGATAAGGGGAATTGAAATTTTTAAAAGATATAAGATAATAAATATCCCCACAATCAATAATGGAAACAAAAAGACAAAATTACCTGATGAAATATTTTCAGCTATCTCCATTAAATATAGTTTTTGGTTACAAGGTATTGGGTTAAAACAGAATACCAGTAAATATTTATTTCATATACATCGTTTTGCAGTTTAGTTATCATTCCCATTCTCCATAAATATTGCAAATGCCTTTCGACAATAGAAGGTTCAATCCCAAGAACCATTATTAAGCGTTTTAATGTTAATTGCCGATGTATTAATAATTGAATTATAATAAGTAACGCATCAGATTTCAAGTGATTTATTATATCGGTTCGAGGTAAATCTGTTGGCTCTATAATGATGCTGTCGTTATTAACTTTTGATATACTCCCCAGCCATGTTGCCAGTGCAACTCCCGGATTTCCTTTAGAGAACTTGTAAATCTTCACAAATAAATCTGCCAATCTTGCTGCACTCAGCTCATCATTCCTTCTATTATTATACACAAAATCAATCCCTGCACCCTGATGCCGAAGCATTATCATGTTTTTTATTGAATTAACAGGCATAGGATATAATTTAATAATGCCTAATAAATAGTCATTCAAAGGCATTATTTTGTCAAGTAGCTTATAGGCATAGATATTTATATTAAGAATGAAAAAAATGCGATTCCTGAACTTTGAAATAATTCTTAGAATGTTATTTAATATTATAAGTCCATTGTAAGAACGTTGCCACCAGAATTCAATATCGTCAAAAATAACAAATGATCCCTTGGGCAGAAGTTCGAAAACAGAATCGTTATAAAGTTCTTCCTGAAAGATTTCAGCAACTATCTCATTAAAAGTCTGTAATTCAATACTCCCCCCTTGTGGCGGATTAATAAATATTAACCTTCCCGAATCATTCCATCTATGTGCCAGAATATATGATAAGAATGATTTACCACTATGGTGATCACCGGTAATAAGTAATACACCTTCATTCAGATGACTGTATTGTTTAAAGATGAGATCAGCCTGTTCAATTTCTTTTGTCACTGGCACCCAAAATTCCCTGTGAAAAGTCTGCCTGACTGAAAAAAGCTGTTTGTAATAAAAGGGCAATTGTTTAAGAAGATCAGCTGAAGGTTGTATCTGGTCACTTATTTCCAGAAAATCGTTTTTGTAATCAGAAATTTTATTTTCCTGTTGCATTACTTTAGCAAAAGCAATTGCCTGTGTTTTGCTATATTTGAATCGCACTGTCTGCTGTGAAAACCAATTAACAAGGATTTGGTACTTGTTTGTCAGGTAAGAAATCTTTTCCTGTTCCTTCTGTTCATGAATGTAATGCTTAAATTGCTTCCCTAACTTGGTTATCCCATAAAGAGTCAGGTGTCCTGAAACTTCGGATTTCAATTCAGAGATCTGAGATATATATAATTCAAAAGATTGGCTTATCTGTTTCTTAGAGGTACCAATATTACCAATCTGATTTAACAGAAATCCATGAAGAGAATTAATATCTTCATTTTCATTATTAGTAAATTCATTATAAGTCAGGAGAAATAATCTATAGTATTCTTTTATTTTAGAGAGCTGTTCTGTAACAGATTGCTGTAATCCAGATGTATACTGGTTTAATTGAGTCAGAATTTTATTTTCAATCAAAAACTCAATCATCTGTAAAAATGAGACATCAATTGTTTTAATCTCATCAGGCTCATTACTTTTAAAATCATTAAAGCTTGCTTCATCCATAACCTTAAACTCTGAAGGCAGCAGACGCAGAATTCGACTGATTTTCTTTACAGAGACATTGCCAAGCGAAGCTGTTTTTTTCCTGAAAAGGTCATTATTTGGAATTAAAGTTTCAAAATTTATCTCTTTTAGTTTCCTTGATTCAACAATTTCATTAAGTTGAACAATCAGCATATCAATTTTATCATACATCTCTTCTGAGAAGTAATTGTCACTGTTCCTTAGAATTTCATTTAATTCATAATTAACGAGAAAATTAAACTGCAATAAATAATTCTCAGCCTCAATGGCATTTAGAAGCAGGGAGAAATTTAAAAAGTACGATTCAACAAGATTCTCCAATTCATTCCTGGAGGTTATTAATTTGGAATGACTGTATTTATGACCAGAAAAATAATAAACTGATTCTAAGGTACTTGTTTGTTTTAAAAAATTGTTTACTTGCTTAACCCAAGCATTGGAGAAAAAAGTGGAAATATTTTCAGGTAAATTTTGAAGAACCGAATCCAGGTCATCAATCTGGTTTAAAATATTTTCTTTTCTGTCATTAATCTTGTCAGCAGAAAGGTTATTCTCCAACGATAACTTTCTAAAATTATCATATTCCAGTGAATATGATTTAAGAAGATTCTGAAAAGTAGTTAAGAAAGAAGCTGTTTTTATCTCTGTTTGCTTAATAGTCTTGTATAAGTTGTAGTAAATGGAAGAAAGCAAATCAAATGAATATTTTTTAAAAGCAAAAGGTACTTCAATAATCATTTGTTTTCTATTACCTGCCCGTTTTAACCTCTTGTAAAGCCTGAAATTTATTGAATCATCCTTTTGGCTTATGAATTCTTCCCTGGAGAAATAGAGCATGCTTATTGGTGGTTGTTGATCCCAGATGTTTTTTTCACCTGTATCAAATTCACCAAGCACGGTTTTTAGCAAGGTTTTTAATTGGTCAATCTGCACGCTTTTAAACTCAAAAAACTGTTTATGAAATTTATTAAATAATGATTGGTGAGAATTTACAATAAATCGTTTTAAACGGTCAGGTGACAAATGATTAATATTCATCAATAAATTATCAGTATTCTCAGTTACCGATATTTTAAAGTCTAGCAACAATTTAGAGTAACTATCTCGCTGATTACTGACAAAAATCTGAATAGTTTTATTATAGTTTTCAGTAATCTTCAAGGACAATTCTTCCATTTGATGATTCAATTGTCCATGTATTGACTGATTAAAGTCCAGTTTTTTAGCAAGTGATAAATCCTGGAATGTTATTCCAAGAACTGATTTCTGCTCTTTGTTAACACCAAGATTAATATTTTTAAAGACGGATGACGCTTTTAAAAGCACAACAGTCCCAATTTCCTTCAATAAAACATTTGTTTTTTCAACAAAATCATCTTCATCAGCTTCTTTAATTTCGGGTATTCCGGCAAAAACTATATCCGCACTTTTTGACTCCACCCTTATAATGTCATATACCGGTTTTTGATCAATTTGATTATTTATGACCCTTACCTCTGCATCCAATCTCATCTGTGTCAGGATCTCATCTGCACGTCGTTGTATATATGAAGCTTTGTCATTTTCATAATTAACAATCATCAGGCGGATTTTTGCATTCTCCCAAAAAAGTGATGCAGCCATAAACTTTGATAAAGTTAGTGCAAGGTTCCCATTGTTCCCTTCACCTCTCCACCAAATGTCAATTTGCTGATGCTTGCCATACCCGTAACGTTTATCGTAGTCTATGAGTAATATATTGTAATCCAGATCAATAATTGTGCGTAATAGCTGATGAAAACGTACCGGATTCTTTGTCTGCCTTGCCCAACCCAGGATTACTGTATTGGGTTCAATACCAGAGAATCCGTAAGTACGGGCAATCATTTCAATACCATCATAAATATCTTTACATGATTGCCGGCGGGTGAAGATACCTTGAGAATCCTCATCTGTAACAGATTGCTGCTGTTGATGCCTGGGGAAAAGTACTTTTGCTGAAGGTTCCTCTATTAAGTCGAAATTGGAGAGTAACCCGAATTTCCCAACAAGTGATTTACCGAATTCAATTAAATATGAACGGATTTCAGTTCCCCCGCTAAAAAGAATAATATTGGGCTGCCAGTTGCGTTCTTCAATGGTTCTGATACTCAAACGATGCAGTCCCTTTCTGACAACTGAGTTCCAAACGCTTTGCCATACGTCACCAAAATCGAGTCTGAGCTGTTTCCGTTTCAAATAGAATATATCCCACCCATAATGGCAAAGGCAGCCAACATAGATAGTACATCCAGTTTGAACATTATGGCAAAGGCGAATACAAAACCAACTATTCCAAATATCCTGGAAACCCTGAATGAGGGACGAAAATCTGTACTTGCCCAACTCTCAAGGACATATGCTAAATTAATAAAACCGTATGATGCCAGATAGAACATTGTTACAATACCG
>Ga0307376_10005274_pt1 | contig 11670 bp, 18 predicted proteins | sample TR2MG_FD_202536 | JGI IMG/M metagenome (GOLD analysis project Ga0307376, IMG submission 202536) | Soil microbial communities from Risofladan, Vaasa, Finland - TR-2 | ecosystem: Environmental > Terrestrial > Soil > Coastal area > Acid sulfate soil | place: Finland: Risofladan, Vaasa | collected... | reverse complement strand
ACCTGGTATATGGGCGCGGACGAAGAATTGGGATATATTGTTGCTAGACCGAATCCATCGTTTTATCGCCCGAAATTTTTACGTGCGGCATTTACTGAACAAGGGTTTTTAGATATGTGTAATTATGCGTCAAGGGAACAAAGTGGCCCCGTGTTTACCAACACGCTTGACGCTAAAAATTGGATTGCGTCTGAAGGATATTGGACAACATACACGGGTGGTACTGCACCACTAACAGAACTGTTCAGGCTTGATGTGACAGGAACGACCGTAAACTTTTTACGAGTTGCGGGTACGTCGTTAGATGCTGGGGACGATCCTCTATGGGATTTTGGTGACACCACAACTGCTGACACCATAAATTCAACGTTCAGTCACACTTATACGGGTGGATATGTTGCCCCAGCTGAAAAAACGATTTCGTTTACCACAATAAATCCAAATGATGCTACGCTATTGTATGCATATGGTGGTAGTCCAGCGTCGCCAAATTCTGTCGTTGATATTGTACTTTCAGGATTTACGACGTTAGAAACACTTTATGTTCAGAACAATCCTTTATCCGTGTTAGATTTATCTAATAATTCTAATTTAAAATATCTGGCCATTGGAGGCACCCTTTTGACAAGTTTTGATGGGACCGATACTCCTGGCCTATTAACTCTATCGGTAGGCCCTAATACGAATTTAACGAGTTTAGATATAACTAATAACCCTAATCTAACATCATTAACAGCAGACGGTACGGGATTATCATCGATAGATGTATCTAATAATACCGCCTTAACTACTTTAGTTATCTATAATAATAGTATATCAACATTAGATATATCTAATAATACTGTACTATCTAATTTATACGCATATTCTACAAACCTATCTACAATAGATTTATCCAATAACACAAGTATAAGCACGATTGTTGCAAATTTATGTAATATTAGTTCCATTTCATTTAATACGGGTTCCACCTACGCAAATTTTAGCCAAATGAATATATCTGATAATAATATGACATCTCAAGAAATTAATGATTTAATGGATCTGATGTGGAATATGAGAACTAAATTTACAAGTGGATTTATAAGTAATAATTTTGCTGGAAATAATGCTGATTTAACATTTCTATCTACTCATAATTTATTAGCGTTACAAAAAGATTATGGTTGGACAGATTTTGGTGCGGACTATAATATACCAGATGGTATTATGGAGTTTGGTTGGACATCGGCTGGGCCATCTAATAATAATGTTAGTAATTATTTCCAAACAAATTACACGAACTCACCATCGAAAAGAGCAATATATGGAAACACAATTACCTCTGCTAGTGGATATACCGATTTAACTATTGATGTTTATGCTGAGACGAACTTGAGTAATTTTCAAAGTAGTAATGTACAATGGTATCTTAGATTAGAATATAAGTTAGACTTTGGTGATAGTTACACAATCCTAGACACTACAACATATTCGTTTACGGGAAATACAAGTGGAATGGAACTTCAAAAAACTATCAATCAGACTATTGGCGGAATAATCGGATCCGACGGATTCGTACTCACATATGAAATAATATTAACTGACAATAGAGCTGATAAATCAGAAGTTGGTGGTGACCTTATGACATTACGAGTTGTGCCAACATTAAATAGCCCAAACCAAGAAGCAGGTGTTGTTATTTATCCATATGGAACACAAGTTCAAAACTTTTATAGAACCAAATGGGGAGCATAATTATTTTAACTCCTAATTTTTCCCTATGACATATTTATTGATATGGCAACAGCAAGACCTTTCGCTTTTAATACCGGATCTACCGTTTCAGGAACAACACAGATTGGAGATTTAGGTATTGGGGTTGCCGCCCAACCATATTGTAATCGTCCTGGTGACGTAACATGGTATATGGGTGCTGATGAGGAATTGGGATATGTAATTGGGTTGCCAGTTCCAGGGGAACATCGACCAGAATTTTGGCGGTCAGACCCTACTGACGAATCGTTTTTATCATATTCTAATTATATTTCTAGGTTAAAAGGTGGTCCTATATTGACAACCACTTACGAGGCGGTTGGGTGGTTAAATGGTGAGGGATATTGGACAAATTTTATTGGTCCGACCCCGACACCTACACCTACACCGACGCAATCACTACCAGCGGGATCCGCAACGCCAACTCCAACGATAACTCCGACTCCAACGATAACTCCAACGATAACTCCGACGATAACAGAATCGCCAACACCGACACCTACGCCAACACCATCTACATCTGTAATTGCATTTACAAAATGTGTTGAATGTACTCCATCTTTCCAAAGTTATGAAACCGATCAAGTTGGTACACTAACAGTTGGCCATGTTGAGTTAGGTTCAGGGACTCGTGGTGACTATTTAATTGATTGGAACTTAAACAGTACTACGGGGACTACGATATTTAAGTCAGGGAATTCGGGGAACACAGATCCGTCAATTCAGGCGCCCCATCCAATAAATTCAGAATTAGTACAAGCGGGAGAGTTATACCCTGTTCTACGTTATATAGAAATTGATTCAACTTTCTACACACCTTATGTTGGAATGTCTGGATATTCATTCGCTCCCGATTTAGCTGATTGTTTACCATCTATTGGTGTCATAGCGATGAATTGTTCCAATGGAGATACTGGGTCCACATATCAACATGAGATAACATATGTAAATACAGATCAACCAAGTTCAGTTGCCAATAGACAACTTAGATACGATCTTAACGACGATGGTTCGACCACACATTTTGGTTGGGATTTCGATGGGTATAATATTGGTGATAGGTTGATTATAAAATATATATCGGATGATGGTGATACTGAGACGGTTCTTGATGATTGGGTAGTTGGTTTAGATTGTACGGGGACGACTTATAACTCATTACCTAAATTAAGCCGTAGCTCGGCCCTTAAATCGGTAACCACGGTAACAGGTCAAACATATGCTGCTGGAGATTATGCGTTATTTGAGGTGTATCCGGGTTATAACGATCCGGGGGCTACAGATACTAATTGGGCCTTAGCAATTAAGTGTTTCAGTACTGAAGCCAATCCGTTTAGTTATCTCTACGCATATCCTGAATGTAACGATATCATTACTGGTGATACAATGACCTTAGTTTATAACACAGGACAATGTCGTTATGATTTCACATTCTACATGGTATCTGGTGGCACTGGTTTAGGTGGTGGCAGTGATCTTGGAAGATATTTGGGGATAAGTAACTGGTACGGACCTAGTTGGCAGGAGGAACAAACATTAACCATTTCAGCCTCAACGGGGGTGACATCAAATACTGGGAATGGGTATCAAGGATCTGACTATCTTCTAGATGGATCTCTAAACATTGTAGTTTCTGGAAGTACCCATGAAATGGTATATACATTTACGGATGCAACCGATTACTATGTCTATAAAGATAGTTATACGGGTGCGACCAACTCTGCGAATTGGGCTACTTGGGTGGCCGACGATGAGGATCTTAATCATTATAAACCCATATTTGCTAGTCAAAGAATATCAATGACCAGTGGTGATACATATACAACCATTGGTCCATATTTTGCACACGAAGCGACATTCACATTTGATGATGTGAATTTTAAAATCACAATTGATACGGTAGGCAAAACAAATAATTATCCTGTGGATGATACGTGTAATGGTATTAATGCGTTCCTAAATAGTCCTGTTGCTCAGATAAACACTTGGTATTCAGGAACCACAGATTCATATAATACGATCTGGGGACGACCGAACATATTTGCATTTTGGCATTACACACCTAACCTCCCAGGTAATTCGGTGACACAATGGAAGAGGGGAATGATTTATTCTGGTTTATGCCAAACATGTGGATACGATTTTACAGATCCAGATTGGTACTCAACTAATTCATATCCGAGTGATAGAACAAGAGAGCAATGGATATTTAACAATATTGCAATCCAAGTTGTTATCACTGATATGGGAGATGCTGAAAACAATTTTGAGGTGTATAGTCGACTAGATGAAAACGGGGTGTATAATTCCAGTTCACCCGTCCTAATATATAAAGTGGGAACGTAGTAATTATTCTAGTTCCACATACCTTTTTCCATTGATGAAGACTGAATGTTCGGGGTATAAACAATCTCTATGTTCTTGTCTCCATACCTTATGTTCCCACCAATTATCAAATCGGGTTCTTTTTTCGGAATCAGACCAAGGTGCGTCGTTATGAGGTTCAACTAAGTTTGCACAGAACGCCTGGTAACAAAGTTCTCTTGCTGTCGTGATTGGTTCGTTTTTCATTTTATAAATCCTATTACTTTGTTTGTGTTATAATTTATATTTTCCAATATTTGATCTTGAATAACACGAAAAATGTGGATCGTGGCATCTCCATCGTGATAAGGATCACATCCAGCAATATATTTTATGGTTTTGGGTGGTAATGCTAATCTTTCCATGTTGTTTTTGGTAGAAATGGTTTATAATTTCCACTTGCGACTATTTTCCATTCATCATCTGTGAGACCTTTTTTCCATTTGTCCCAGAACATATACCATTTCCAGTAGTCACCGTTTTCTTTATCATGGGCAGATTCTGGATCTACGCCAAACCTATCGAGATTATCAACGGTGAATTTTTGGATTATTCTGATATTGGTCATATCTTTTAGGATGGCTTCCTTGGATTCTTCTGGAACTCTTCCATCAGCAAGCTCATGATTCATTCTAAATAGAAACATTCCACATTCATCTACTAAAAAGTAAGTTGTGGGTTCATCCATTGATAGGATATCTTTCTTGTCCTGCTCGGACATTGTTGTGTCTTCGCTCATCGTAATAATTTATAAGTTGAGTTTTCTGTTTTAAATAAAATATGTTCATTGGTTTCTTCAACAATCTCTGTGATGGGAGTTGTCAACCAGTAATCTCGGTCAGAATAAGATCTTGCTGTAACGCTACCAACAAGTAACGCACAACCCACGATTGGTTCATGTCCTTTCACTTCTTTGAATTTTCCGTCTTCAGTCCATTCGATGGCTTCGACTCTTGCTCCACCTTCTTTAAATTCTTCTCTCCCGTCGGGGTGTACTTTTACTAAGGTTGCCATGCTCCAAATATTGATTTAAAAAATGTTCTGAATGGTTGGTTTCTCATTTTATTGATTTCGAGATTTGCTTCTCGTAATTTTTTTGATGCAATTAGGTATCTTATTCTATTTGCTTTCGCCGATTTTTCTAATTTGGCGTATTCTAAGACCGTCTGGTCGAATATCTCTATTAAGACACCATTGTCTATGGCTAGGGGTGTATTATGTCCCCTGAGTCTCTCTAATGAGTCCAGAGGGACAATCTCAGACCTTTTAAGCTTCATAGTATTCCCATGTCCCATATTTAAGCACAAAACGAGCTTATCTTTTGGATAATTGGCTGTACCTTGTTCCATCAGCGTGGTATGACCAGCTTGACGAGTAATTTGGTAATAGGTACTAATTTCTTTTAATGTCTGTTTAATTTCCATACTGACTATAAAAATAAACAATTTTGTTTACTTTTCCAAATATCTATTGATTTTTAATGTATTTCACATATTTTTTTATCTTCGGGTGTCTCAATAATTTCTCTAAAGTATTAAAGCTCCTACCCAATTCTTTTTCTGAAATTATATTATGGATCTCTCGGTGACAATTGTATTTACAAACGTTAATACCCTTTGCCAGATCTTCCCGGGTGTAGTTCTTCTTAAACCATTTGTTTTTATGAAGACATACAGGAATAAGGTGGTGGAATGTCAATTCATTCTCCCGACCACATAATTCACATTTACCTTCCATTATCCCAATTTTTACTCATACGTCGTTTCCATAACCAATATTTTATTGGATTGGATAGACCGAATTGTTTTCTACAAGATTTATGAATCCCAAAGATGGGTTTTCCCATTACAAGTTTAAACCTTGATTTTATTACCCTAGGTTCAACCTTTACTGTTGTTAATGTTAAATTAATTTCGTCCATAGTCTAATCTATTGAAAAATAATTCTGGGTTTAGTATTTCATCTGTTGATGGTGGTTCATTACTCATTAATATTTTCACCCCTTCTTTAAACCCTATTGTGTCTAGAAACACTCTCACATATTCTGAAGAATATTTGTAAACATATCTATATCTGTTAGCTGGGTTCGTTAAGTCGGTGGTATTTTTTGGTGTAGGAAATCTCTTAGGTGGAATTATTTCATCCATTTGAGTAACCATATATTCGCAAACACCTTCTTCAATAAAGGTTGCCCCGAATAAACTTGGGTTTCGGATGATCCAAATTCCGGTTTGGTACGCCCGGTTAACTCTGATACTATCATAGAATTCCATTTCTCGACCGATCTGATTCATGTAGTGGTGGGTCAATTCGTGAAATACTGTTCCTTTAACAAATCTGTTACTTTCTCCGATCATTGATCGTCTGAATTTTGATAATGGTTTTAATTCGTATGCCACAAAATTAGTATCCATATCAATGTACACTTCACCGTTCCAATAATTTCCAAGTTCTAAAGTGTCGTGTCCGACATAATCTGTCAAATCTTCTGCGAATATCCAAACATCTAACCATAGTGTATCCTTGACATATTCTTGATATTCTTGAATAAGTTGATATTCATTGTCTTCAACATACATTCCAACTCCTTTTGGGGTTGGTCTCCCGTATTTTGTGGGATATTTTTCTATTGAAGATAATGGGGTTAAAATTAATAATATACATATCAAAGTTTTCATCTCATGGTCTGTCCAATTTCAATTGGTTTCCACGGTGTTTTCCTTGGCGATTTATTCTTCATATTGGTCACCTCCTAGTCCTGTTGAAAATCCACCATCGTTCATCGATTCAGAATCTTTTTTTAATTTTGATCTCCAATTATCTTGTGGCCAATTAACAACCTCACCACATATTGAACAGATCTCAGTATCTTCCCAATACTGTCCAGGTCTTGTTGAATATGTACAGAATTCAGTTTCAGGATGATCACACGTTTCTCTAAGATCTTTTAGTCCGTCGTTAGACTCTTTTATTTGTTCAAAATAAAACAGTTTCAATTTCCTCATCGCGTCGTATTCGGCTTGGGTGAATTTCATTTTGCTAGGTTTATATTTGTGTATTCTGGATCTTCGGTTACTTCTTTAAGACACCATGAAGGTGGGATAAATTTATAAGCCTCTTCGAGGGTATCAAACTCAACTTCACAAATAATGAAATCGTGATCGTCAAATACATCAATCTCATAGTAACGATCTGTTTCTGGTTCTATTTCAGTATAGAACCGAGTTTTCTTGAGACTTGTTTTAGAATATTGGATTGCGTTTAGATAGGTTTTTTCGTCAATATCGACTTCGATTTCTGGCCGAGACATCATTCCTTTTCCTTTTAAGGTCATGGTGTATGACCCCATCTCATTCCTAAATCGGATTAGCCAATCATCTTCGATGTCGTTGATATAGTGTTGTTCTATTCTGTAACCAAAATTTGTGAAAGAACTAATCTTATTTTTATCAACTAACCATTTCCTTTCGATTTCCATTATTTTTTAAAGTGAATTTGAATAAAATGTATTTGATAATTTTGCTTGAACAGCAAAATCGGTTTCATCCTGAACGTATTCAAGGAATTCATTTTGTGAGAGTTCAACTTCATCACGAACATCCCATTCAAACATCTGAAGAATTTTATCATAGTTATCTTTATTGTTAACGGGGGTCACAAGATCCAATTTGATGTCTAATGCACCTTCTTTGGCTCTTGAAGTTTGAACGGTTAGTTGTTTCAAAGCTTCTGCTTTATAAGCAACAACAGCTTCGTTGAATTCTTTGACGTGAATTTCTTTGTTCTCTTTGATCTTTTCGATCAGGGCTTCTTTTTTAAGAAGGATTGTTCTGTTTCCTAAATGTCTCATTTTTTTACTTTTTATTTCCGGTGAATAATTCACCTGTTAATTTATCGTATGATTCGTAATTTTGTAGTTCAAAGTCGTCAATTGTCAGTGCCGTTATATCAGAAAGGGTAATTATGTCCTTTTTGATGACCATCTGAGGTAGGTATTTTGGGTTCCTGGCTATCTGGTCCTTAACAACGGGTATATGATCCATGTATAAATGGACATCGCCACCGATCCATCTCGCCTTTCTTGGAACCATATTTGCAGACTTGGCAATAATCATTAATAAGAGTGACATCGATGCGATATTGAATGGGACTCCGAGGAAAGTGTCACAACTTCTCTGGTACATATTCAGGTTGAGATAAAATCTTGGAACACCGTGATTGTCACAAATTCTGTGGAGTTCTTCATCTTTGTCAGATGTTTGTCCTAGAGGTTCGTCCCATTCATATTCTTGGAATAATTCCCATCTATCTTCGATTGAAATAGGTTTAACGATGAATTGATAAAGGAGGTGACATGGTGGTAACGCCATATCTTTGAAGTCGGCTTTATTCCAACCATCAAGGATATGGTAACGACTCCATGGATTGGCTTTCAATCCATCGATAAGTTCCTGTATTTGATCGACGCCATTTTGATTTCTCCATTGCCAACCATAAACTTTCCCAAGGTCACCCACGGTATATGTTATTTCTTCTAAACCAGGCCATTTCCATGGATATTCACAATTCGAGTCTTGTTTTACTTGTTCAATGAATTCTTCTTGGGTCATGTGTCGTAGACCACCGAGGTCTTTTCCTGCTTCTTCCCACCATTTGTTATACCAACGATAAGCGTCACCGTTCCATATGTTAACTCCGTTATCTACAAGGTATTTGATGTTAGTCTCGCCCCGGAGGAACCAAAGGAGTTCATGCACGATTCCTTTCCAAAACATCTTCTTTGTGGTGAGTAATGGAAACCCTTTACGTAAGTCCATGGTAATTTTACCATATTCTATTCCCCACGTATTGGGCATGTTCGCTCGGCCACTTTCTTTTTCAACCCCCTCTTTGAGGATCTTCTTGAGTAATTTGATGTATTGCTTCATTTAAAAGTTCTTTAAATCGTCGATGGTTAATCCCTTTGTTAATTCGTTCCATCTCTGGATTGTCATTCCGTTCCCGTGTTTTCTCAAATATGATTTAAGACCAAAGTGTTTTGTTAAATAAGCGGATAAAGCCCATAAAACAAGCCCAAATAATCCGAAGAACATATATTTGACAACATCAAATATTCTGTCTCCGAATATAATCATTAACGCTCCGATCAGTACGATACCAAAAAAGATGGTGTAGCCAATCCATTTAGTATACCACCTGTAAAACCATTTGTAGTATTTTGGAAAATCATAATTCCTTATGATAGTTTTTTCTTCTTCTGTCATAATATTTCGTTTTTTATTTACATATATCTTTAGCCCAATCCCATATTTTCCCGAAGTCAGCCCATTTTCTTTTTACATAATTAAGAACTGCGTTGATGATGACACCAGGTTCAAGTGGTTGCCACCATGGGAATTCAAATTGTAATGTTTTTTCAAGCCAATTTTTGAGTCTGAAGGATAGCCCACTAATTAAATCAACAATGTAAGCTGGGACTACAATAACGACACCACCAGCTAACATTATTGTGTTACCTACCATAGATAACAAAGCGATTATAACACCTAAAATACATTTCATCGTTCTTATTTTAGTTCTTCTTCGTCTTACTAAGGATTTCTATTTCCATTTTAATACGTTTTTTATCTCCCTCAGTTAAAGGGATCATTTTGGAAGTGGTCTTCCCGTTCACTTTTTCGGGTTTAGTACCTCTAACGAGTTGTTCTTCAAGAACCGCTTTTGCGTTCTTTCTCCTGTTTTCTACTTTTACACTCATTTCTTTTGTGATATAATTCTTTTTATGTCATCTCTGACTTTCATTAGGACTTTCCCCAATAAATTCAACCCATCCCAATTCTCTTCATCGAGAATTTCTTCGCTGTCATATTTCAATCCGACACCCCATATCTTATCGACTGGGGATCCCTCTACCAGGACTTTATCGCCCGTGGCCAGGAGTTGTTTAAACAATTCATCATCCATGAATTTACGTTGACAGGCGATATACATCATATCCTCTCTAGCACCTTCCCAATCTTCATTGTTAAATCCTTTGACCTGTCGACCTAATTTCTTTGCGACTGCGGGTTCTTGACCTTCTGTGGCAATCCTGTCAGCCATTTCATCGTCTTCAAAATATTTTGCTTTCAAGAACATGAATAATTGTTCTGAGGTATGGAAATCGATTCCAGCGAATTTTATTTTGACTGGGTAGAAATTGGATAAAAACGACCCCCAGAAATAAATGTGGGTGTTTGTTTCTTGTACATCTTTCATATTTGTGTTTTTTCTTTTGGGACTTCTGATGAGTGATGTGTTAGGATCGCCCATTCACCAAACCAAAACCTTTTGAAAACGAATGTGAATCTGGCTTGGGCTTCTTTTCTTTTGTCCGGATCTTCTTTATCGTTTAAACAAAATGTATAATTTCCATCGACGCAAATTCTTCGACAACCCAATTTTCGTGTGTTATGCCAAGTGACAACCCCTAGAGGTTTTAGTTCAACAAATTCATCAAAATATGATTTAATTTCACTTAACCCGACGAGTGGTTCTGTTGCTAATGTACCCAATAACACACCACTATTTGAGTATAATGATGTTATTAACGCTGAGTTATAACCGTGAAGGGTGTTCAACCAATTTTGTACTAATAATAAACCTTTATCCATTTTAAATAATTTGGGGGACATGGAAGGACTCGAACCTACGACCTACCGGATTCCCGGGCGCTCTAACCAACTGAGCTACATGTCCCGCCCCCTCACCCATGCTGCGCAACACGCTGATCGGGGGTATCGCCTTCCGATTGCCTAGGACTTAGGTTGACGAAGCATTATTAATGTGGTGGGAAGGCAGGCGATGAAGCCACTAGCTCTAGAAACTACATTCGCTATTAACGAATGGCGGTTACCAATGTCAATTAGACATAGGTTGCATCCCTCCCATGTATTTTTCAAAGAACTAAGAAAATATACAATAAAAAAATGAGGATTCCAAATTAAATTAGCCCTTTTGCTCTTTTTCTGTCAGTTCTTCTTTTAACAAATTCGTTGCGATAGCCTAATTCACGCATGATTACCATTACAACATGGATTTCTTTTCTTTTAAGTGCCTTACTAAGTGTTGAGAAAGTGTTCTCGGTTCGCCATTCTCCGAATTTATTACCGAAACCAATTGTGTTTCGGACTTGCACTTCATATGCATCCTTATTTTTGACAATTCGAACCCTTTGATTTATTTTTCTCCAGATTCGTAAATTTTTATTCCATTTCTTTTTGATAATTGCAAGTTCTCTCTCACTTCTTTGTGCTTTCATGACTTCATGTTTTCATGTCATTCTTTATTTGGTCGTGAATGGTATTGTTCTATTAATTGTGTTTGAATATCTGGGATATCAAAGGTGATATCATCATATATTGTGGCCATCGATCTATCCACAGGGATCGGGGCGTTTATTGGATTAACATGAATGTTTAATTCATGTGCTTTTATAATGGCACGAAGTAACTCGGCCTTATCTAATGTATTTGGTGAATGAATATGCCTCACACCTTTCCAGTATTTATC
>Ga0307376_10005273_pt1 | contig 11671 bp, 10 predicted proteins | sample TR2MG_FD_202536 | JGI IMG/M metagenome (GOLD analysis project Ga0307376, IMG submission 202536) | Soil microbial communities from Risofladan, Vaasa, Finland - TR-2 | ecosystem: Environmental > Terrestrial > Soil > Coastal area > Acid sulfate soil | place: Finland: Risofladan, Vaasa | collected... | reverse complement strand
AGATGTTCAAATCGTAGCTTGGGTTGTGGCGAATCCATCAAAATTGATAGGGTATGCGATAGGATACTATGTGGTCGGATTAATTTGGTCCTTCATCAAGTGGTATCTGTATTTGATTGATGAGCGTAATCATTGGAGATTGAAAAAGCAGGGGATCACAAGCGAAGAGATCAAGAGCTGGATGCCGTCCTTCTCGGGTTCTAAAAATAAAATCGCAGTGTGGATCGGGTATTGGCCAATTAGTTTCATTATCACTTTGCTTGAAGGAGTGTTCGAGAAGTTCGCTAAATATTTACGAGACGCATTCACCAGAAGATACGAGGCTATCTGGAACTCTGTGATTAACGGGGTGGATAAGAAATGAAACTATTATTTTTGATTCTATTGTTCATCCCAATCTCTGGAATCGCGAAAACCGAGTTGAATCTAGAGTTTGATATTGAGGTGCAGAGGTTCCACAAAGACCCGGAAGGTAATACATGGGTTTCAGAGCAGAGAACCAATTTTTTTGGTATCGGCGGGATCCAATTTCATGCCGATGGGAGTCAAATATACCGGCTTATTATTACAGCCAAAAAGCCTTATGATCTAAAGGGTTCTTTCAAGGTCAGAATGCCGAATCGCGTCGATGGGGTAGTGGCTCTTGAGAACTCAACCAAGGTGAGCATAATCTTAGGCCCCCAGGAGGGGTGTAAGGTAGCAGAGGACAGGTGTAAGCCAATTACTTCTCAGGATGTGGGTAATCTGGAGCTTATGTTGGCTCTTAAGAGGGCCAAGAAGGTTAGTTTGGGAATTATTTTATTGAGGCCTTATGAGTCATCCCCGAGTCCAATGGTAAGAACTTCTTTGAGTCATCGGGACAAGCCATTGCCTTGCGGGTCCAAGGTAGAATCAGGATGGTGGATATTCGCTTCTAGCACTGGGGCTCATTCTGACCCATTGAACGGGATTTCTCTTTGTGTGAGGAAGCCAGATGGAGAATTCGAATGCGCCAAAGAAAAAGAAGAGAAGATCAGAGTCAAAATGGGAACCACCGGGATATTTCAATTTATTACATGGGATGGGGATGCGAGTTACGCCATTTGTGAGGTTGAAGCGGTTTCTTAAGAAGGTCTTATGGGTAATACTATTACTTTCCTTATTGTTCGTATTGGCTGGGCAATTCTCCAGTGGCAGTTTGACAAGGCGAATAAGTCAGCAAGGGCTAGAGAGCTTACAGAGCTTTTTAAGCAGGTAGAATCTGATGGTATCGTATTATTTAATCAGCTTGGCTCAGAAATGAGTCGCCAATCTAAAACAGAATGGAAAGATATTGAAATACGAGGAGATGACAAGGAGTCAGCTTCAAAAACTGATGTGGGAGCATCTTGATAGATGCTTGTCGTCAGAGTCGAAAGGTCTTATTAAAACTGGGAGAGTTGAAAGAGTTTTGTGGGATGAGGTGTTGTGGGAGTTGGCTGGTTGGTTAAAAAGCAATCCAACTGACGGATATACCGGCGGAGATTTTATGAGAGACTTGAAAAATCTCTAATTTGCTGGTCTCATAGGGGTGTTCAAGATGGAAAAAGGGATATGTCTCTGGTTCGATGCCAAGAAGGGTTACGGCTTCCTACGTGGGGACGATATTGATACTGATGTCTTTGTGCATTATTCAAATATTGTAGCCGATCCTGGAGAATTTAAACTTTTGGAAGAGAATGATCTGGTTGAGTTTGAAACTTTTTTAGCAGAACGAGATGGAAGGGATCGACTCCAGGCCAAAAACGTCCGCAAATCGGAGATGAACCAATGAAATATTTTAAGACCAGCGAGATAATTCTCTCCGAAGATACCGCGTCAGTCCCTAAGCAAATAAGATTCAAAGAATGTGAAGAGGTCGTAGATTTAAACCTCTTGAAGGAGGGCGGGGGGGATACCAAAAGTTATCCCATCGGTACTGCTGTAATTGATATGGGTCAAATCGCCGAAGGGCGATGGCTTTACGTTAAGGCTTCTGAGGATATTGATTTAATCATTGATGGTTCTGCCACTCCACTAAAGCTAATCAAAGACAAACCCGTGGACATGTGGCATAAATTCACAAGCGTTTCAGTCACCACCACGGCAGTCACAAGGATTACAATCGCCATTGCGGGAGAGTAATGAAGCCCGAAATATTGAGATGGGTAAAGATTGTAGTTCTTAGGACAGTGCGTGAGAAGCGCCTAACACATTTGGATGTCGATACTCTAATCTCCGCTGGGTTCGAAGGTTATTCCCAGTCACTTGGCAGATTTGACGAAAGCCGTGGTGTGGCTTTCAAGACGTTCGCAGAATATCGCATCAGAGGTGCCGTCCTGGATGAGGTCCGCAAGATGATCGGGGACGAGCGGTGTAAAAACAAGAGGCCGACCCAGGTCTCTGATTTCGATTTCACTAGGTTGGGGGACGACAACCGAATCTCAAATGTTTTTGAATCTCAACTAGATGTGGACAAATTCTTCGCTATGATCCCACTTGATGCAAGGGATACGAAGGTGCTCAGATGCAGAATTGATGGGATGAATCTTAAAGAGATAGGTTCGGAGTTTGGTTTCTCTGAGTCCAGAGCCTCCCAGGTCCTTGCGACAATCAAAAGACAAATCTATCCGTGGTTCCGAGAGTATTTGGGAACGAATTTCCGATTAGTAACTTATCGATGTCCAGAATGCCATCACGACAACGAGGCTGCTGAGTTTAGTTCCAGTTTCGATTGCGAGAAGTGCGAGGCTGATGTGACGGTAAAGGATGGCGTGACGAGCCTCAAGTTTGGAGAAGGCAGTGCGTGAAACAATTTCAGACATTTCAAGCCTTTTAGACGGGATGATCGAGAAGGCTGAGAAAAAAGAAGAGCCTCAGAAGATCAGAAAGGCCTTATCATTCAATCCGGCTACTTTGACTCAAATGACGCATGAGTCGATGTTCTACAACCCATATCGAACCATGTCTGACGGGACATTCCTCCCATACACCCCTGAGTATTGGGCTGACCAGGGGAAAGACCCTGATGACTACTATCATGAGCGAAAAATTTATGCAGAAGCGGGTTACTACCATAAAGCTCCAGTGGATCAGATGGTTTGGAAAGTCAGTAAGTCTTTAAAAGATTTCAGGAAGTCGCTCGCCAAGGCAATTAAGAAAACCATTGATGGTGCCTTTTGAGCCAAAAATCTAAAGACTCCGATATTGAGAAAATATACGGAACCAACTGGGAAAAACTGACTCCAGAGCAATTCCAAAAACTTTTCAGTGGTGGGAAAATGGATAAATCTTTCAAGGGTGGCGAAATGAATGGACTCGATGAAATTTGCGACCTGATTAAAGCGGGTCAAGGTGCAGGTTCTAGAGGTGGAAGGGTTATCGGCCATACCAGATCCGGGAAGCCAATCTACGCATCTTCCGGTGGGAATATTAAAGCGCACGAAGGATTCTCGAAAGAAGATCATTATGACGCTTACGCCGCCCACGCACATCACGGTACAGTCGGAGGTCGTAAGGCGAGTGAGAGGTCAAAAGATTTCCATGCTAAGGGTGCTAATTTGAGCTACCGGGACCGTGTGATGGATAGAAAGAAACATCTGGAGCATGGGAAGGGAGTGGCAGGTGGGGCTAGTGCTCCCGGCATGTCACGCGGAGCGGCTTCGAGAGAATTGGCGGATAAATCGTTAGATGATCTTTCAGATCTCGTCAAAGCCAAGTACATCAAAAAAATTGGGACAGGGAAGACTGCTAGATACATTTATAAGCCTGGGGATGTCGTGAAGGTCCGCGACAGGAAGGGCGGAGGAGAGCACCACGTCAGGGTGATTCACCCCGAGAAGGGTGGAGGCGGTTTCTATTATCACCACTCAGACTCCAAGGGGAATCTCCCTCCAGACCAAAAGCACTGGCACGACAACACAGACACATCTGGTGCAAACTTCGTAAACCATTCCAATATGTTATTTGGAGGAGATCACGAAAAAGTAGGGCATAAGCCAATGGAGTCCAAGGGTTCGGTCGGGGAACATTCGTGGGCTAAGACCGGGCATAAGAAGATTGATGATTACATGGGGAATCTTGATGGTCGTCATAAGATTTTTCAAAAACACGCCACCAGTCGACAAAAGGGAGTCTTCACTCGAAACGAAAACGCGAATCGTCATTCAAGGAATGGTGAGATGGTCGGCAAATTTGCAGAGCACATGGCTTCTGGCGCAGACCCAAAGGAATTCAGAATGAAAAAATCAGAACTGGATGAGATGGTTGATTTGGTCAAAGGCGGCGAAGGCTCCAAGGGTGGAAATGTTATTGGCCACACCTCAAGTGGTAAGCCAATCTATTCTGCTTCGGGGAATCGTGGGCATAAAGAATTTGACCATAAAGATCACCACCAGGCATTTATAGCTCATTCGCGACTTGCAAGTCGTAAAAGTGAGGAGTCCCACAACCTAGGGAACAAGGATGGGACCATCTCCCACAAGGACATCGCAAAAAAGAAAAAACTTCAAAAAGAAATAGAGCACCATCGTAAACACGGCGACATGCATATGGGTAGGGCCGAAGCTCACGCGACAGTGTCTGGTAAGAAGGTCCCAAGCTATGACCAAAGCGTTGGGAAAGTTAAAATGGCTGAGAGCCATGACCAATGGACAGAGCGCACTGGCGCTAGGAAATCGGAGCAACCAATGACAGACATTTTCAAAAGTTTAGGGATTCGGGTTGGGGATGATAACCAGAACCTCATCAATAACTCTTCGTTCCAGGTTATCGAAAAAGGTGGAGATGACGGGACTTCTAGGATGGGGAGACCCGGCAATGCGCGAGACATGCTAACGCACGGCCTTATGAAGGGCGGATACACACCAGACACTTCGCAGGCTAGGTCCCCAGTCGTGACGCTGCCGGTTGTAGCCCAGTCGGGGGACTATAGTGTCCCGGAATTGAAAGATGGTTGTGGCGAGAATTGGCACGACGACAATGACAAAGAAGTCGAGGAACTACTCAATACGGTTGAGGAAATTGATGTTCATGAGCACGGGGAATTCCCAAAGGAAACCAAAGTGGTTGACCAAAGGAACCGCAAAGTTGCAGGCGTTCGGACTGGTAAATCAATGAGTAGTGAGGAGTTGTTTTTAAAGTCTTTCCAAGAAGAGGAAGATCTGGAAAAAGGATACAAGGGCGGATATATCAAGGCTAAAAAGGAGCCGAAGGACCCCGCCGAAGCGAAAAAGGAGAAGCAACAACGTGAAGAAATGCTGGCAAACTCTCTCAATGAGTTATGTGACCTCCAAAAAGGGAAAGAGGGAATGTGCGGACAAACCAAATCCGGCAAACCCATCTACACCAAAGGAAATCGAAGCCTCCACGCAAACTACGAGGGAGATGACCACAAAGACGCCGCTTCAATGCACATGAATCTCGCTAAGATTGCCAATAAGTACGGCATGAAGGGTGGAGATCATCATCGAAGCCAGAGCATGAAGCATTGGGAGAAATACGGCTCTTCAAAGAGTCTTGTGATTGAATCGGATTTAATGAAGGGTGGTCCTGGTTCTGGTAGGCGTAGGCATAAAGTCGGAGACAAGGTTCTTTACGGTGGGACACATCATACGGTTACAAAATTTGAAACCATTCAAGAGCAAGAAGCGAAGAATCCTAAATTCTCACCGAATGGGGCTTCTATAACGCTAAAGCATCCGAAGGGAGGGGTTATCGTTACGAACCCCGGCAGTGACCCAGCATTCGGGAAATCTATTCTCGATGAGGTCGTGGACTTGGTTAAGAGTGGGCACACCTTGCCTAAGAGTACACCCGTGAGGAAGAGCGCACCCGTGAACAAAGGGGCACACGTTATCGCAAGAGGACCCGGTGGAGTTCAATTTGAGTTCGGAATGATCACTGGCAATCCCATCGCAGACCGGGGAACGGCAATCTTGAATGAGTGCCAGGACCCAACTCAAGCGGGAATCGCGAAAGGCCAAAGACAGGCGTATAAGCGGGCACTTGGAGAATGGTGCGAAAAAGGTGCGCCGATGGAGGGCCAGACAGGCCAGGTGAATTCTGAGTGGGCAGACCAATTCAACACTCCAGTTGATGAACAAATGAAAAAGGCTCAAGCGGCTGGCGCATTGAATGAGAATCCGTATCAGAGTGCCCCCGCTGGTGATGGTGGAACATTCGAAAATAATCGGTTCTCAGACACTGAGATAGTAGTCGGTGGGAAGGTCGTTAAGGCCACTTCGGAGACTGATGTTGCGATGATTAAGGCTATGCAGGGGAACATCACAGCACAGAGTCACGGGGTCATCGCGGACTTGACTGGAGGCGGAGTCATCGCAGATCTTAGGTCAGGTGTTTTGACCGATGCGAACGGGAGAGAGCTAGCAAAGGCTAATCCTTCGCCGATACAAAATAGCCCGGAACCTCAAGGTGCGAGTACAACACTTAGCGCCAAAAGTCTGTAAGAGAGGTGTTTGATGGGGCTCTTCAGGGAAACAATATCGAGAGGTCTAGAGTTTATCAGGGAGGACATTGTCCCTCTTCGATACGACCTCATCAAAGCTGGAATTTTAAATCCAGAGAAATCCGCCTACGATCAAAAAGCCAACCTTACCGACCCCACGAATTATGGGACGATGAATTACGGCTACAAGGAGAAATGGTCACTTCTAAATTATCAAAAATCTAGGCAAATCACTTATTCTGACCCAATCGTCGCAGCAGTTCTCCAGGTCCGCATCAATCAATTGGCAGCGTTCTGCTCTCCTCAGTCTGACAAGTACAAGTTGGGCTATAAAATAAAGCTGAGAGACAGTAAAAAGAGGCCAACTAAACAGGAAGGAGCTAGGGCAGAAGAATTCCAGCAATTTCTTTTAAATTCTGGTGTCCCAGAGAGCTTCGAAGACACGCCAGAGAGAAGACGTAGGGACAATTTTGAACAGTTTATTCGAAAGGTTGGCAGAGACACACTCACCTTCGACCAAATAAATTTTGAAATTACTCCAAGAAGGAATGGGCTTCCCTATTCGTTCCAGGCGGTTGACCCTGAGAGCATCCGTATAGTCCCAGACGAAAAAGAGAAGGCGGAGTATTTCGGTGGAAGTGGGAGCGAGCAGGAATTCTTTAATATCCTGCCTCCAAGCGGAATCAGGACGACCAAGTTTAATGAATTCAAGCCAAAGCACCCTAGATACGTGCAGCTTATCCAAAATGTTCCACACCATGTCTTTGACGAGTGGGAAATGGCATTCGGGGTTAGAAACCCTAGGACCGACTTACTGAGTCATGGTTATGGATTGTCAGAAATTGAGATGTTGGTAACGACGGTGACTTCGCATATGAATGCGGAGAGTTATAATCGTCGAGCCTTTACCCATGGGACCACGGTAAAGGGGATCCTGGCTTTTGAGGGCAATGTCCCTCCAGATCAACTGGAGGCGTTTCGACGCCAGTGGTATATGCAATCCACTGGAGTAACCAATTCCTTCCGCACCCCCATCATGGCTTTGCCTAAAGAAACCAAAATGAATTGGCAGTCTTTAGATAGGACGAACAGAGAGATGGAGTTCGGCAAGTGGATGGAATATTGCATTAAAACCATTTGCGGAGTTTTTCAGATAGATCCATTAGAGATTGGATTCGATATCTCCAAGCAAACTTCTGGCTCTCAGGGGGGAACCGGGGGGATAAGTGGGCAGGATCACCTTCAGCGGGTTCTTTATTCTCAGGAGAAAGGACTTCGACCCTTACTGAAGCACATACAAACTTTAATAAATGACTACATCGTTTATCGCTTAGACCCCAATTTCGAATTTGAATTTGTAGGATTGAACGCCAAGTCAGAGGACGCTGAACTAAAGCAGGCTGGCGATCAGGTCAAAACCTTTAAAACGGTGAATGAAATCCGAGCAGAAAATGATTTGAAACCAATCCCTCCGTTGGACGACATCAAATCACTCGGGGACATCATTCTAGACGCTGGATGGATTCAGGCTTTCTCCGGCGCTCAGATGAATGCTCAAGGTGAAATGGACGGGATGGGAGAGCCAGGGGACGAGGGCGGCGATCCTGGCGAAGATCAGGCGGATCCTGAAGATGAGTTGGATCAAGAAGATGATTTGGAAAACAAGAGCATTGAAGAATTGGATAAAGAGTTGGCTGGTCTCCAAGAAGGCTCAGCTCAGGGGAAGCCAAAACCAAAGCCCAAGCCAGTAAAAAAATCTTTAATACTTGAGTTATGAAAATACTAATCGAAGGAAGCCAAGAGGAGTTCGACGAGAAGCGTTTGGATATCTTGAAGGCTATCGGCGCAGGCAAATTTGAAATAACCGAGAAACCAGTCCAAATGAGAAGGGCCTTCTTTAACGCGCAGAATCAGATGATGGATCATTGGGATGCAGACTTTAAGAATATGCTCGAAGAATTAAAAAAAGATATTGAGAAGGTGATTGATGGAAAACTTTAGTTTCTACATAGAAACGGATTTCCAGAAGTCTGATGTGGAGCTAAAGGTTTCTTCTGTCGCTGTGCGAAATGGGGACTTCATCCTCATGGGTAAGCGCAAGGATAATGGGAGGTGGACTCTCCCCGGCGGACATCATGACCGGGGAGAGCACCAGGATGACGCCGCTGTTCGCGAATTACTGGAAGAGACCGGCATTCGCGCACCATGCGAACACATGGAATCCCTCGGTAAAAAAACTGTCTTATGCGGCGACGGTAAGAAGAGAACTATCTTCGCCTATCAGTATAAAACAAATGGCCCCAAAGCATCTGTAAAATTTGATCCAGACCAGGAGATAGCGGGGTGGGAGTGGATTGATATTTCAAGTGGTCTGCCTAAAAGAGTTTCGGACAATCAACACGCCAAGAAAAATGTAGTCTTTGAATATTTGGGATTACAGAAGTCAGAGTTGACTAAGGCGGACATCGAATTTCTTACATACGACGATTCGCTTATCAAGGCGCGAACTCATAAATACATCGACAAGAAAAAAGTTGGCGACCATTGGGTTTACACTTACCCAGATGACAAGACGGATAAGAAGCACCACAGATACGAAGAAGAGGACGCACGAAAAAGGCTGATTGCTATCGCCAATATGCTTTATATAAGGCAGAGGAGTGACCCGAACACAAGGGACGAATCGGGGCTAAATTCTTATGACATGGGGACGTGGGACAGAATCTCTGACGGTGGTTCTTTGTCGGTATCTGCATCTGCTAAAAAACTACGTAAATTATTAAAAAAGTATAAGCGGCAGATCAGCGAGAATCCGACGACATTGGCGGAGGAGGCGACCGGAACGAAAGAGTATGAATTGTTGGGCTTGTCGGATGAGCATCCAGACACAGAGATCATGCCCATGCTGCATGAGAGGTTCAAGTCAGTAATTTTTAAGATGACTGATCCGGTGCCACGCTCAAAGTGGAACGAATACAAGGCTGTGATCGACAAATACAAGGTACAGGGACTGAGATTCGATGGCGCATCAAAAGAGTGGTACGTGCCTAAAGACAAGATCTCGACATTTGATTTTGAAGGATTCTCGAAGGACATGGGCGCAGTCAATATCCCGGTCCATCCCTTACCGGACCTAATGGCAGTGAAGGAGGAGGGCCGTAGGGTGGCAGAGGCGGTTGCCACTGGCGATTTAACAGCTTCTCAGGCTATTGAAATGATTCAGAGGAGAGAGATTAGGGAGGGCTATGTAGCTGTAAGACGCAAAGAGGATGGGCGTTATGAAATTTTTTCTCCATTCAACCAGGCGTTGGTCGATCTATTCTCTAACAGGACGGGTCAGCTAACTGGAATCACTGAATACAATCCGACCACGAAAGCCAGAGAAACTTTAGATTTAGAACTCGTCGAAGAAGCAGTGGATAAAATAAAAAGCCTACTCCCGAGTTGGAAGGTTGTAACAGAGGGCGTTGAAGAGGCAAAGATTGCACGGGACCAATTATCGGCGGAATTGAAGATGCCGATCCCAAAAGTGCAAGAGAAGATGAATCCAGAGTTTAAACTATTCCCCTATCAGAACGAGGCTGTCAGATTTTTAGAAAAAACGAATGGGAATGCGCTTATTGGCGATGAGATGGGCTTGGGGAAAACGCTTCAATCTTTGGCCTATGTCGCCGCCAATAATAAAAAGGTTCTCGTTGTTGTCCCAAAGGTTGTTCGTAGGACGTGGATACAGGAAGCAGAGAGGTTCTTCCCGGATTATTTTAAAGGCAACAGCGTAGAGCTTATTTCTAAAAATTTACGGACAGACGGGATGCCAGATCTGACTGGGGTTCGGATTGCGTCGGTCAATTATGAGAGCTTAGAGAAGTTTCTCCCAGCCATTCGAGAGGCTGGCTTCGACACCATCGTAGTTGACGAATCTCATAGGATTAAGTCTCCGAGAGCGAAGATCACACGGACACTTATGGGGATTCGTGATTTATTTAATCATAGAATTTTATTATCAGGCACAGCCGTAAAGAATAAAAAATCAGAGCTATATACTCAAACTGAGTTCATTCGGCCAGGATTGTTCACAAAAGATGAGCTTGTGGCGGGCACTATTGGCGGTGTGTGGAACAAATTAAAAAGTACGATATACCTCGCACGACAAAAAAAGAGTGTATTGCCAGATTTGCCGGAAAAAACCACGCTGGTCGCAGAACTAGAGGTCCCAGGGATGCCGGTGTTCCCATCGAGTATCGGAGAGATGAGCGCGGCCAAGGTGAGTGCGGCCAAGGCCAAGGCACCAATCACAAAAAACTTTGTTCAAGAGATCCTAGATTCGTCTGATTCTAAGGTCTTATTGTTTTCTGAGTCTAGAGAGGCCGCCGAGAGGTTATCCGCTGAGTTGGGCGATGTGGCAATCTTACACCATGGGCAGATGTCAGATGAGGCCAGAGAATTCGCAAAGGCGGAGTTCCAAAGAGAGGGCTCTCCTAAGAGAGTATTCGTTTCCACCAGGCAGTCTCTCGCGGTAGGGGCGACATTGACGGCGGCGGACAAGGTTGTGTTTAACGATCTCCCATGGACGGCTGCTGATATCCGGCAGGCAGAGGATCGTGTTCATCGGATTGGACAGAGAAATTCTGTGAATGTCTATTGGATGACAGCGAAAGATAACGAATGGGACGCAAATATCACAGATATTTTAAGACGGAAGTATGAATTAAATAAAAAGATTAATGAAGGTAAGCAGTTAACGAAGGAAGAGCGAGAGTGGATGAACAAGCCAGTATCGCTAGAAGAGATAAGGGCACAGATTAGTGGTGGGATCGCAGGCCCAGTGAAAAAGAGTTTTTATATTTTAAAGGACGCTAAAAAGAATGTAGTTTTCGAGCACTTAGGGCTGCAAAAATCAGATTTGTTCAAGTCTGGAGTGAAGTATCTTCGCAAATACAGACACGGTAACAAGTGGCGTTACATTTATGTAGATAAAACCGGCAAACATCGTCAAATGCATCCAGATGCTCAGAGTCATCTAGAGGAGCTGGCAGGGCTGGGCCATAGAAACGCAAAAGATTTAATTGCAGGCGCGAAAGACATCACCCCTCCTAATAGCGATCTGAAGAGCACCAAGGAGAGAACGGCGGCGACAATCGCAGGGATTGGCAGGGGACATCTCGGCTCTAAGATCCAGGGCAAGTTGGGCAGTAAGTGGCTTGGTAC
>Ga0307376_10005271_pt1 | contig 11674 bp, 10 predicted proteins | sample TR2MG_FD_202536 | JGI IMG/M metagenome (GOLD analysis project Ga0307376, IMG submission 202536) | Soil microbial communities from Risofladan, Vaasa, Finland - TR-2 | ecosystem: Environmental > Terrestrial > Soil > Coastal area > Acid sulfate soil | place: Finland: Risofladan, Vaasa | collected... | reverse complement strand
AAAACAATTCCAATTCCAAAAAATAATCTAATATTCCTCAACAACTTCCAACCACTCAATAGAGAATTTATCCTGTCATCCGATTCCTTTTTAGCTTTAGATATCAATTTAAATCTTTCGATTAAGAATATAGGGAAAAAGATAATAGCCATGAACATAACGGTAATAGTAGAAAAGGTAAAAGCGTCAATTATCGAAGGTCTCGAAAGTGAAATAATTGGTTGTAGTCCTATTAAAACTACGCAAATAATTCCGTTAATTAATCCCTTTCTAAAGTTATAATTTTCCATTTTCTGCGAAGTGAAACCAAATTACCTCTTAATTTCCGAATTTAATGAATTACTTATAAAAGTTAAAGGGGAATTAAATATATAAGTAAATAGTAGAAAAAAGATAAATTAGGTATAAAGAAGATTCTACTTCCTTATGGGGATAAATAAAGATTGGTTCCTTGAAAAAATAAATAGTTTCTTAGAAGTTGATGAGAGTAATAAGATGAAAATGGTTGACAGCTCTCTCATTTTTGATCCCGATGTAATTGTTGGGTTTGTTTCAGGAAATGATCCGATTTTTAATGATTATAAGAAGATTATTGGCGAATTTTATCTCACACCATTAGAAGCGTATACGTGGTATTGTGAAAAATACGGCATTCCAATATCAACTGAACATTTAAGCGTAGTAGCTTATATTCTTCCTATAAACAAGAATACAAAGAAGGAGAATTTCGAATACTCAAAAGACAATCCCTCAGAGAGATGGGCTAATACGCGTTTATTCGGAGAACAAGCTAATATGAAAACCCAAACACATTTAATTGACGAGTTAAAAAAGTTAGGAATAAATGCGATGGCACCTACTCAGGAAAAACGCTTATTTAAAATCAACCGTAAGATTTGGGCTTCTAACTGGTCTCACAGGCATTGTTGTTTTGCGTCTGGTTTAGGGTCTTTTGGTTTATCAGATGGTTTTATCAACGCACGGGGAAAAGCAATGAGGTGTGGCAGCATAATTGTTGATTACGATTTACCCTCTGACATTATTAATAGACCTTCAGATCCCTACGAATATTGTATTAATTGCGGAGATTGTATCAAGCGTTGCCCCGTTAACGCGATATCTTTTGAAAGCCGTCACGATAAAATTATATGCTCAAAACATGTTATGGGAACCGTTCCATATATTAAGGAAAATTATGGAATTAATATCTACGGTTGCGGATTGTGTCAAGTAGGCGTGGCTTGCGAAAATGAAATACCAGAGAAATAATTAGAATCCCTAATTATTTATTATAAGTTCCAAATTTAGGAAAGCTTTTTAATTGATCAGAATTAAAGACGGGTCCATCTTTGCAAACAGTAATATTATTATTTACTCCTATGCAACAAGAACCGCATATTCCTAACCCGCATTTCATTTTTCTCTCTAAACTGGCTTGAATTTCAATATTCTTTGATTCTGCAAGTTCAAGAACTTTTTTCATCATAACTTCGGGTCCACATGTAACAATCAAATCGAAGTTCTCCTTATTAATTAGATCTTCTACGGGATCAGTTACAACACATTTCTTACCAATAGATCCGTCTTCAGTAGTACACATCGTATTTGGAATCAATCCCAACAATCTCTCAGCGAATATTAACGAATCTTCATCTTTAGCTCCAATTGCTACCTGTACATTTGCTTTATTTTGTTTTAGAGTTTCTATTAAGGTAATTAAGGCTGCGATTCCCATCCCTCCTCCTACTACAAGGATATTCTTCGAATCCTCATAATTAAACGAATTTCCAAAAGGTCCTCTAATTCCAATTGAGTTTCCTTTAACCAATTCAAATAATTTGGATGTTCCCTCTCCTATTTTTTTTACAGTTATTTCAATAAGGTCTTCATGTATATTCGAGATAGACATTGGTAAGAAGTCAATATCAGGGAGCCATAATATGACAAACATTCCTGGTTTGTAAGAGTCCGCAATCCTCGAGTTTCTAATCGTAAAACTTTTGATTTCGGGGGAATGTTTAGTTATTGATTCTATCTTGACTATATCAGTTTTATTTCTGGTTAGATCCAAAATGATTTCTTTCATGTTGTGTTCTAAAGGCACTATTTCGATGAACCCTTGTTCAATGGCCAAATCATAAACTTGTTTACCTCTTTCTGTTCTCACAATTAGTGTATTCCACCCATCTTTACTACCATACTTTCCAATTGATAAATCCGCGAAGGAAGCTGTGTAATCAGAACAGGAAAAGCAAGCTTTTCTAATCGCTTTTTCGTATAAATAATTTAGTGGTATTTCTTTCACAGTCGAATCACTTATAATTTTCATCTTAAAGTTGTCTTTATCGGTGTCTATTTTGTCGATCTCACTCGATTTGACCCCAAATTCCTCAAAAACCATTTCTAATAATTGGTTATAATAAGTTCCGAAACAAAAAGTCCCAATGGTTAACGATACTAAATCGTATGCTTCGTAGTCAAATGCGGGGTGGTTTTGTAGTTTTCTTAGAGCTTGAATTTGACAAGGAGTCCCTACTACAGCAATATCAACGCTTTCTTTATTAATGGCATCTCCCAAAAGTGAGAGTAAAGGACCTTGACTTGGTTTATATCCGGCTCCTTTGATTATATCCTGTGAATTCTGGGCTATCATTGGAAACGGTCTAAAGTTATCGTCTTTATCAGTAATAATAGAAGAGTCAACTAAACCGTTTTCCATAGCGAACCATAATAATCCTGTCAAAGGTCCCGCTTTAGCTGGTATGATTTCTCTTGCCTTATCTGTGAGTTTTACTGAAACAATTTCGAGATAATGTCCCAAAATTTTATCATGTTTTTTTCCAAAAACCCACTTATCTAATAATGATAAAGGAATCATTTCAATTTCTGTCTTTGGACAGAGATTATAGCAAAGTCCATAACCGTCTTTACATGTATTTATTTCTTTACAGGACCCATCTTCGATTGGGATTTCCTTTTCTTTATCAAATTGAATGTTTGCACAGAATGCCCCACAAGCTCCACAGTACACACATTTCCCAGTTTGAATTATTTCTTCAGATAACTCTTTCCAACCTTTTTTAACCTTCCGAAAATACATTCTAATTGTTCTCCTCCTTTAGTTGGTTAAGAAAATTCATTGCTTCTTGTTTCCCTAATTCAAAGGCTTCTAAATTTTTATCTAAAGTAGAATTCGGAACAAATTTTTTAATAGTTTCTAAAGCTGATTCTTCGGAAAAGATTCCCGAAAGTACCGTAAAGAGACCAAATAAAATAGAATTTCCAAACACAATATTCCCGAACTTCTCGACCGCTAATTTTTGAACGGGAATGCCTAAAACTTTATTAAATTTTTTTGCAGTATTGAATTTTTTAATTGTAGAGGGGTCCCATACTAAATATCCTGTGTTTTCCTCATTCTTTACAAAATCCCCCTTAACATCATTAGCAGATTCTTCTGATAAAACGATTAAAAAATCGTAAGGTTTTAGAGCTTTAGGGTAATCAATAAGCTCAATATTTTTATCTAAGTCAATAACTACTTCTGCCCAACATTTTCCTCCTCTTGCAGCGGCTGAATAAGCTTCAGTTTGCGTACCAGCAAATCCTTCATAGATTGAACTTGCCATTATTATCATTTTACTGAGGGTAATAACTCCTTGTCCACCAAATCCACTTATGCGAATTTCATAGCGAGTCACTATTTCATTTACCCCCTCTTGCTATTTTTTGTATTTTACCGTATTCTTCTGAATACTCGGGTTGATCTGGTGCGTATCTAAACTCTCCAATAATATATTTGTTAAATAATTCTTCTTCATTCATGAACTTGGCTTGGTTTACTCTTACACTAATTCTTTTTATCCAATCAATCATCTTGCCTGCTGTATCCATCTTCTCTCCTTTTTCTCCCAAATATTCTGCTCCAAGGTTATTTAGATTTTTACTCCCAAAGTAGGTAACGCAAGGAGTGATTAATTCAATCACAGAGGTTCCCTTATGTTTTAATGCTTTTCTAAAATATTTCATAAAAGTGCGTGGATGTGCAACTGTTGTTCGAGCTACATAAGTTGCTCCCGCAGCCAAAGCCAGTTTAACTCCATCACTTCTATTCTCAAACATTTTATATGGAGTAGTTGTACTATTGGCACCAAATAATGTCGTAGGTGCACCCTGCCCACCTGTCATTGCGTAAATACTATTATTGAAAATTAAAATAATACAATCCAAATTTCGACGGCATGTGTGTATAAAATGGTTACCTCCGATACCCAAACAATCACCATCACCAGTAAAAATTATTGGTTTCATTTGAGGATTTGCCATTTTCATACCTGTCGCTAAAGCTGGTGCACGGCCGTGGAGAGACAAAACTTTTTGGGTTGCGTAGTGTACTGTTAATAGCATTTGAGAATAGCACCCTATACCAAGGATTAGTGGATATAGTTTTGGATCAAGTTTTTCATCTTCAAATAGTCGGGTAAAGATATGCCCAATGATTCCATATCCACAGCCTGCGCATAATCTAGACGAATAATTACCTAATAGGTGTCCAGCGTATGATACTAAGACATATGGATTTTCTGGTTTCTCGTTTGGATACATAGGCCCTATTCCCGACATTATTTAGCCACCTCCTTTATAACTTTTAAAATATCATTTGGATGGTGAATTTCACATACATTTGGAATCCTAATAATAGGGGTGTTAAGGTCAGTAACCCTTTCGACTTGTTCTGCTATAACTCCCGTGTAATTTAATTCTGGAACTATAACCACTTTGGCATCTTTAACCGTTTCTTTAACTTTTTCGTCTGGAAAAGGCCAAATTGTTATCAACCTAAAAATTCCAACTTTTATCCCTTCTTTTCGAGCTAAATCAACAGCCCGATAACTCGCTCTAACAGGCAGTCCATACGCTATTATGATTATTTCAGCATCATCCAATTTATAAGTGTCCGTAAGAGCTATTTTATCAATATTGCTTGTTATTTTTTTTATCATCATTTCAGTAAATATTTGAGGTTTAGGAGTTGGCATACCTTCAAGACTATGAGGCTGTGAGAGGAACATAGGCGGACAATAGTCAGTACCCATAATCGGTGGTTTAGGGATAATATATTTTCCTGTACTTTCATCTTTATAAGAAAATTTTCCAGTGATATCTTCAGGTATTTCCCGCTTGATTACCATCTTTTCCACTTTTTCCTTAGATGGTATTTTAACTACTTCGTGAAGATGCCCTAGATAAGCATCTGACATAATGAAGACAGGGCAACGGTAAGTCTCTGCAAAATTAAAAGCAACGATTGTTAGATCATATAATTCCTGACAGCTCATAGGTGCTAAAGTAATAACTTGAAACTCACCGTTTCCAGCAAATCTCATTAATCCAACATCGTTATGATGAGGTTCGGTTACATATCCTGTTCCTGGACCATTTCGTTGTACATCACAAAAAACAAAGGGGATTTCTAGATTTGCTGCCATAGAGATTGTTTCTGTCATCAAAGCAATCCCAGGACCCGATGTTGCTGTCATAGCTTTTGCTCCGACTAAAGATGCTCCAATAACTGCATTGATTGAAGCAAGCTCGTCCTCCATTTGCATACACACACCTCCAACTTGCGGTAATCTAGCCGCTAAATGTTCTATTACTTCTGTACTTGGTGTGATCGGATAACCTCCAAAAAAATTTAATCCCGCAGCTAACGCACCCTCAGACATTGCTATGTTCCCCATCATTAAATATTTGCCTTCTGGCAAGTATCTCTTATTGTTTTCCATATTTTTATTTTCACCTCATTATGTTTTAGCTTTTTTTGCCACATTTTCTTTTTTAGATTCATCCAAAATATAAATACACCAATCTGGGCAACCGTATTCACATCGTTTACATGCAGTACAATATTTTGCTTTTCCCTCTATAACTCGTGGAGTATACGCAATTCTCATATTTAACTCGCCTCCCATCTCTAAAATTCCCGTTGGACACACATATACGCAAGCTTGGCAACCTCCACACCTATTTTTATTTAGGAATAGCGAAAAATTCTTCTCCTTGTTTTCTAATAATTTTGGAATATTGAACCAACTCAGTTTTTATCTGATATTTTGTTTAATATTTTAATAATTATAAATTTCAATCTATTCATTATTAAGCATTTTCAAATTAAATGTTAAAGTTTATAATTTTTAAGAATTTGAGGATTTTGAATCGATAATAGAAATCAGTAAACAATTTTAATATCAAATATCTATTTAAAATTATTTAGAAATTAGAGAGTTACGATTAAAATTGACTAAATTAATTTATTTAGGATGTTTATCAAAATCTCGTTATCAAGAGACGTGTAAAAATGCAATTAAAATTATTAATTACCTAGATCCAAGTTATACAGTTCTAGATGATGTTCCTTGTTGCGGGGCTTTATCTTATCATATCGGAAGTGACATTGAGTTAAAGGATCATGTGGAATTTGTTAATAATTGGTTCGAAATAAATGATGTCTCTGAAATCGTGACAACCTGTGCTGGATGCTATAATTATTTAACTAAATATTACACCCAATTTATAGGAAAAGATTTTAAAGTTAAAGTTAAGCATTTCCTTCAATTTTTAGCTGAACCACAGAATTTATCAAAATTAGACTTAAAATATTCTGGTAAGAATTTAAAAGTTAGTTACCACGATGCTTGTCATTTAAGAAATGCTGTTATTCCTATCATTGAGGAACCAAGACAAATCCTAAATTCAATCGAAAATATTGAAGTCAGGGAAATGGAAAACACTAAAACTAATAGTATCTGTTGTGGCGCTGGAGGAGGTGTTTATTCAATATTTAAAGAAAATAGTGATTACAATTCAAAATTAATTTTTGATCAATTTAACCGTGGTAAAATATTGCTAACAGCATGCCCATTTTGCTTTACTGCATTAACCCGAATCAGGGAAGAGCACCAAATAAAGAAACTGGTGATCAAGTTTGAAGATTTTATTGTAAACATTATGGAAGGAGCTGATCCATTAAATGAATGAAAACGGAAAAGAATTATATGATAAAGTAAAGAAAAGAATTGAAACTTCCCAGGAAGAAGGGACGTTAGAAAAGCAGTTTGGAGATTTCTGGAAATTTGCTTGTACAATAAAAACCAGACAACATGATTTAAAGTATTTGTATAATGATTCAAGTCGAGAATTCGTGGATCAAAATCGTGAAAAATTGATTAAGATGCGAGAAGACTTCGTTGATCATATGGAGTCATATGTTGAGCAATGTATCGAAATTATGCGTAAGAAGAATTTTATTGTCCACTATGCAAAAACAAATGAAGAAGCTCAAAAGATTTTTATGCAGGAATTAGGAGATGCTAAGATCATATATAAATCAAAATCAAACGAAGCTAAAGACATAGGGATTATAGATGTTCTGAAGAAGAATGAGATCAAAATTAAGGAAACTGATTTAGGTGATGTGTTGGTCCAACTATTCGAATATAAATTACCAAGCTTTCAAGTAGGTCCAGGTGCTCATTTTACTGAAGAAGAAATAGCTAACAAAATAAAGGAAATATATGGAGTAGAACTCGAACCTAAAGCCCAAGCTATTGTTGATTATTTTAGAAACACTTACAGAAATGAATTACTCAATGATGTAAAAATCTCATTAACATCAGCGAATGCTATATCTGCTGAAGATGGAACGATTGTCTTAGGAGAAAACGAAGGAAACATCAGTCTTATTACTAGAGCAACTGAAAAGCATATCGTGGTATGTGGTATCACAAAAATTGTTCCTACTATATTTGATGCAATATTAGTGACTAAGTTACAATCTCGGATTAACAATGTTTCTTATAATTACATAAGTCTCATTTCAGGACCCTCGAATACATCTGATATACAAGGTACAAGTGTTCAAGGCATGTATGGAGCAAAGGAAGTAGTTGTCATCCTTGTCGATGATTGGCGAACGAAAGCTGCCAAAGAAAATCTCATTTACCAGGACTTCCTGAAATGTATTGGTTGTAAGACCTGTATTTATCCATGCACTGCTTCACGAGCATTTGGAAATATTTACGGATCAAAGTATGGTTTAGGTGCTACTGCTATAATACGAGATTATATTCATAATGGAATCGAAGCTGCTGTAAGTGATGGTCTCTTTCTTTGTAGCGGCTGTGAGAATTGCTATATCTGGTGTCCCGTTTCAATAAATTGTGGTGAGATTTTAAAAGATATGAAAAAAGAAGCAACAGAAAAAGGATTAGCTCCCCCATATCTGGAACAATATAAAGAGAAGATTTTTAAAGATAAAAATCCGTTTTTATAAGGTATCCTATTTTTATTTGCAATGCATATATTGAAACGGTGATGCTGTATTTCTCCAAATCGCTATATCATTAAAACCTAATTTTTCTGCTTGAGTTTTTTCTCCATTCAAAGCCTTTTTCATTCTTAACCACAGAACTTCTGCAAGTTCCTCTACGGAATTTTCTCCTTTAATTATTGAACTAACATCAACATCTATGTTTTCTGCCATCCATTCACAAGTTTTTGGATTCCCGCATAATTTTATCACTGGAACCACAGGATTTCCACAAGGACTACCTCTTCCTGTCGTCATGGCAATAATATTTGCTCCTGCTGCTGCTAATCCCGTCATGGATTCAACATCCAAACTTGGTTCGATCATTAACCAAAGTCCTTTCCCTTTAGGTTCTTCGGAATATTGAATTAAACCCTGGATAGGAGATTTTCCTGCTTTTGCTATTGATCCTAAACTTTTTTCTTCTATAGTTGTTAAACCGCCTTGAATGTTCCCAGGAGTAGGTTGTACTCCAAGAAAATTAATGCCTAAATCTTTTAGATTTTCTAAAAAACCGGAGAGTAGCTTATGTATTTGTTCTGCGACACTTTTATCAATTGCTCGTTTAATTAATAAATGTTCAGTCCCAATCCATTCTGTAAATTCTGCTAAAATAGAAGTCCCTCCAAATTTAACAATTCTATCAGATATAATGCCTAAGGCTGGATTCGCTGATATTCCAGAAATTGAATCTGATCCTCCACATTCTAATCCTAAAACGATATGGGAAAAATCAAATGGTTCTCTTTTCATTTGTCTTGCTTCCTCAGAAATTCTGTTCCCAAGGATAATGCCTTTTCCTATTGCAGCTGGTGATCCTCCTTTAACTTCTTGTAAATCAAAATATTCAACTGGTTTTTTTGATTTTTTGATATTTTTAGCTATTAATCCACTACTGATATTTTCACATCCTAAACCAACAACTACAGCTCCAAACACATTAGGATTTTTTCCTAAACCAATTAAAGTATTCAATGTGTTGCTATAATCAGGTCCAAATTGACCACATCCTAAAGGATGAGTAATAGGCACAGCATCCTTAATTTTACTAGCGATTTGCTGAACTACATGATTTACACATACAACAGAAGAAATAATTGCTATTTTATTTCTAATTCCTACTTCTCCATTCGGTCGTTGATATCCCATAAATTCTTCATTCATATTTTCACAACCTCCTTGAGATACTGACTTGTAAGATTATGGATATGTATCCAATCTCCTCTATTTATATCTTCTGTAGCAAACCCTATAGTATGGCCATATTTTTTAACCAAATCTCCTTTTCTAATGTCTTCTAAAGCAATTTTATGCCCTAAGGGTATATTATGGTTAATAATAATGGAACTTTCCCTTATTTGAATTTGTGAATCTTTTGATATATCTTCCAGAGCAGTAGCACAATTATCATCTTGATTCATAATAATATAGTTTTTCGATTGTTTTAGCATGATTTATCTCCTATTTTTATACTTCTCCGTTATAATCTTTTTAAACGTTCTAAACATATATATTATTTAATAATAACACTTAAAACATATTTGTAAAAATTAAAGCATAGGAGTTAAATAAAGTTGCCAAACGGATTTTTAGGTAAAATTTTATGGGTGAATCTTACTAGTGAAACATTTAAAGAAGAAGAACTATCAGAACAAATTTATCGTCAATACATCGGAGGATATGGTCTAGCAACCAAACTTATTTATGAAAATATGCCTCCAAAAACAGATGCTCTTAGTCCTGAATCTGTATTCGGATTTTTTCCAGGATTATTAACTGGTACAGTTGCACCATTAACAGGTCGTTTCATGGTCGCAGGAAAATCTCCGCTAACAAAAACATGGGGTGATTCAAATTGTGGGGGTTATTTTGGTCCAGAAATAAAGAAATGCGGATATGATGCAATTCTGATTAAGGGAATGGCAGTAAGTCCAAAATATATAACAATCATCGAAGACGATAAGCAAATTTTAGACGCTTCGGACTTATGGGGTTTGGATGTTGTTGAAACCGAAGATAAACTTAAAACTAAACATGGAAGCGTTCAGATTGCTAGCATTGGTCAAGCAGGTGAAAATTTAAGTTTAATATCTGGAATTGTTAATGATAAAGGTAGAATTGCGGGAAGATCTGGATTTGGAGCTGTTATGGGATCTAAAAAACTTAAAGCAATTGTTCTCAAAGGAGTAAGAAAGATTGAGGTTGCTGATAAAGACGCTCTTATCCTACATACAAAAGAATATAACGAAGGTATAAACGCTGCTACCGTGGGTGGAATTGAGGGCTATAGGACATTAGGAACCACAATGGGAAATGAAATTTTATTTCAAATAGGAGATACTCCCGCCAAGAATTGGGGCGGAACAAAAGAAGATTTTCCGCCTGAGAGATTATCTAAAATATCAGGTATTGAAATAGATAAGTATAAACAAAAACCATACGGATGCTTTTCATGTCCCGTTCGTTGTGGGGCAATCATGAAAGTCCCAGAAGTGGATTTAGAAGAAACTCATCGCCCTGAATACGAAACTTGTGCCAGTTTTGGACATCTATTACTCAACGACGATCTTATATCAATATTTAAAGCGAACGACTTGTGTAATCGGGCGGGAATTGATACTATTTCTGCTGGGGCAACGATTGCATTTGCAATTGAATGTTACGAAAATAATTTAATTTCTAAGGATGATACTGACGGACTCGAATTGACTTGGGGAAATTCAGAATCTATAATTTCGCTTTTAAACAAAATGATTAATCGAGATGGTATTGGTGATTTACTTGCAGACGGCTCTAAAATTGCTGCAGAAAAACTAGGCAAGGGTTCAGAATATGCGATGCACTCAATGGGTCAAGAATTGGGCATGCATTCTCCGAAATATTATAAAAATATGGGAACTACCTTTGCTTTCGATCCAACACCAGGTAGACATACTACAGCAAGTTTGGATTTTTTTATAATGGGACCGATAATTAAACCAAATGGATTATTCGAAGGGATTACATTACCAAAAAAATTTAAGCGCCCTGGTGATGATAGAAGTGAAGCTGAAAAGCTTTTTACTGCGATAATGCAATTTACTCATAGTCTTGGACTATGTGAATTTGTATATGTTTTTCAAAAATATCCTCTATTAGAATTAGTTAAAGCAGTTGTAGGATGGGAATTAGACATCGCCGAAGCGATTAAAACAGGTCAAAGAATTCAAACTTTGAGACAGGCATTCACACTACGAGAAGGTATAGATATTATTAAGAATAAAATACCTGAAAGAACAGTAGCTGTAGATTATTTAGAGGATTATA
>Ga0307376_10005269_pt1 | contig 11681 bp, 7 predicted proteins | sample TR2MG_FD_202536 | JGI IMG/M metagenome (GOLD analysis project Ga0307376, IMG submission 202536) | Soil microbial communities from Risofladan, Vaasa, Finland - TR-2 | ecosystem: Environmental > Terrestrial > Soil > Coastal area > Acid sulfate soil | place: Finland: Risofladan, Vaasa | collected... | reverse complement strand
CAATTTACAGGATAGCTGGGTATACACCGCCAGCCTCGCCGGGCAGGAAACCAAAGGCACAGTTAAAGCTATCCTAGTTCCGCTTTCTGTATGGCTACTACAAGGGTCGAAGTTCGACTCCGTGCCAAGAGCCGCCGCTCAGCCAATGCATTTTGAAGTGCCGGTTATCGGCCACACTCGACCTTCAAGCTGAAACAGCTTAGCGACTGCTTTACTGCTGACAGCAGACCTTTAATCTGATGGGAATTTTTGAGCATGCGTGTCTCTTGCCGACCCGATTGCGCCAGTCGAACTTCTGATTTCGTCGCCCGAAAACTGAACCTCGTAACACGTAGCTTCCGACGCATATCGGATTGTCGTTTTCACAATAGCAGGAAGCTCAACGTTTCCCCTATACTGCGATGCACGACTTAATGCTTGCTGTCGACTCGTTTATGCGGCAAGTTTGTATTATGCTCTAGCCGCCAGAATACGATGAATTTCCGGCACACATGAACCACAATTGGTTCCGGCTTTCAAACAGGTTCCCACCGCTTCCACGCTGTCCAACCCCTGCTCCCGAATCGCATGCAGGATGGTATTTTCCCCGACACTGAAACAGGCGCACACGGTGCGGCCGGTATTGGCTGCCGATCCTTTCGGCGGTCGCGCCGTCAGGAGTCCCGCAAGATCTGTCGGATCGATCGTTGCCTGCTTGAACAGGCTGGCCAGCCATTCGCGTGCCGGCAGGCGCTGATCCGGGGCGATGAAGAACACCGCTTCCAGGCGGCCCTCTTGAATACATGCGGCGCGGTAACGGCCCATCGCGGCATCGCGGTATTCGATTAAATCACCCGAACAACCGAGCGTTGCTTCTATCCACTCATGCCAATTCTCCGGCACTACCCCACCGGCGATCTCGTGCCGCCAATAGCCTGATCCCTGCGTGCAGGCACAATAGTTTACTTCCGGCAACGCGAGGCGCTCGCGGGTCAGCATGAATCCCTGCCAGGCAGGGCGATAGGGTTCGAGATACACCGGCGTGTGCTTCAGTTCCGGCTGGCCGGAGATCGGGTCGGTAATCGCTGCGGTCAATGCATTCGCACGCGCCGATTTGGCAAACGAGTCGCTCCAGTGCATCGGCACGAATACCGAACCGATACGCTGCTCGTCGCTGACCTGCACGCGTGCCAGCATGTGGCCGTTGCGGCTGCTCAGGCGCGCAAGCCCGCCGTCCTGCAACTGGAAACGTTGCGCATCGCGTGCGTGCATCTGCACGAAGGGCTCGTACGAATGCGAATTCAGGCGCGGCACCTTTGCCGTGCGCGTCATCGTGTGCCACTGGTCGCGCAGGCGCCCGGTGTTCAGCACCAGCGGGAACTCGCTATCCGTCGCCACCGCGGGCAGCTGCGCCGCAACCGCGATCATGCGCGCCTTGCAGCTGGGCGTATAAAACTTTCCGTCGGCGAACAGGCGCTGCGTACCTTCGGGATTTTGATCATTTACCGGCCACTGCACGGGTTGCAACGCGTCATATTTCGCATCGTCGATCTCGGCCAATGCACTGATGTCGAAAGCCCGCTCGCCTAAATTTTCAAAACCGGACAATTGCGCATGCTCGCGAAAGATCTGCGCAGGCTTGCAATAGGGGAATGCCTCGGTGTAGCCCATGCGCTGCGCGACCTGCGTGATGATCCACCAATCCGGTTTGGCTTCGCCCGCCGCCGGCAAAAATGCGCGCTGCCGCGAGATGCGCCGCTCGGAATTGGTCACCGTGCCGTCCTTCTCGCCCCAGCCGGTTGCGGGCAGCAGGATATCGGCGCAGGCCGTGGTGTCGGTGTGCTGCACGCAATCGGATACCACCACCAGCTCGCAGCCTTGCAAAGCCTCGCGTACCCTGTCTGCGTCCGGCATGCTCACCGCCGGATTGGTGCCCATGATCCACACCGCTTTGATCTTTTTTTCGGCGATGGCCTGGAACATGTCCACCGCTTTCATTCCCGGCGCCTGTGCGATGTTCGGTGCGTTCCAGAATCGCTTCACCAGATCCACACTCGCCGCATCCGAAAAATCCATGTGCGCCGCCAGCTGGTTGGCCAGCCCGCCGACCTCGCGTCCGCCCATCGCGTTCGGCTGGCCGGTCACCGAGAACGGCCCCATGCCCGCTTTGCCGATCCGTCCCGTCGCGAGGTGCACGTTGATGATCGCATTGCCCTTGTCCACGCCACTGGATGACTGGTTGATGCCCTGCGAGAACACCGTCACGGTGCGTTCTGTTTTTGCGAACAGCCGGAAGAATTCGCTCAAATCTGATTCTTCCACGCCGCACACCTGTGCGACTTTCGGGGTCGAGCTGACCGACTTCGCTGCCTCGAATGCAGCGGCGAATCCCTCCACATGCGCCTCGACAAAGGCGAGGTCGAGCGCGTCCTCGCGACGCAAATGATGCAGCAGGCCGTTGAACAAAAATGCATCCGCGCCGGGCGCGATCGCCAGGTGCAGGTCGGCGATGTCGCAGGTCGCGGTGCGTCGCGGGTCGACCACTACCACTTTCATTTCAGGGCGCGCCGTCTTCGCCGCCGCGAGGCGCTGGTAGAGCACCGGATGCGCCCAGGCATAGTTGGAGCCGACCAGCACCACGAGGTCGGCCAGCTCGACATCCTCATAGCACACCGGCACCGCATCCGTGCCGAACGCGCGCTTGTGCGCCGCCACCGCCGACGACATGCACAGCCGCGAATTGGTATCAATGTTCGCGCTGCCGATGAAGCCTTTCATCAGTTTGTTGGCGACGTAATAATCCTCGGTCAGCAGTTGCCCCGAGACGTAGAACGCCACCGCATCCGGTCCGTGTTCCGCAATGATGGTCTTGAATCCATTGGCGACACGATCCAGCGCCTCGTCCCATGAAGCGCGCTGACCATCGATGATCGGATAAAGCAGCCGGCCTTCGTTGTCCAGCGTCTGATCCAGCGCCGTGCCCTTGGAACACAGACGGCCGAGATTGGCCGGATGTAGCCGATCACCCGTGACAGCCACAGCGCCGGCCGCAACGTCCATCACCACACCGCAGCCGACACCGCAATACGGGCAGGTGGTGCGAACGGTATCCGAAATGGCCAGGCTGGCTTGCATGGCTATGCCGCTTTGCATGCCCCGGCCTTGACCTCGAGAAACACCACGCCATGTGCAACCCGTACCTCGTGGCGATGCGCACAGCCTTGATCGGGGGCGACCGCAACACCGGATTCCAGGTCGATCACCCAGTTGTGCAGCGGGCAGGTGACGCGCTTGCCGTGCACGATGCCCTGCGACAATGGTCCGCCCTTGTGCGGGCACTTGTTGTTCAGCGCAAACACCTGGTCGTCCACGCTGCGGAACAGCGCGATCTCGCCATCGTCCGTCTGCACCACCCGTGAACCCTGGCGCGGGATATCTTCCAACTGTCCGATTTGTAACCAGTCCATTTCATTCTCCTTCATGCGATCGTCGCCAACGGTTGATATTCGTGCGCATCCATTCCTTCGGCGCGTTCCTTCCACGGATCTTCCTGCGAATATTTTTGCGACTCGAGGAAGCGCGCATACAGTTCGGCGCGTCCCGCCGCATCGTCGACCACATGCTGTTTCACGTGCGCCAGCCCGACGCGTTCGATCCACGGCGCGGTGCGTTCCATGTAGTGCGCCCCCTCGCGGTACAGCTGCATGTAGGCGCCGCAGTATTCCAGCACCTCTGCCTCGGTCGCGACCTTGCACAGGAAATCGGTGACGCGCACCTTGATGCCGCCGTTGCCGCCGACATGGATCTCGTAGCCCGAATCCACGCACACCACGCCGAAATCCTTGATCGTCGCCTCGGCGCAATTGCGCGGGCAGCCGGACACCGCGATCTTGAACTTGTGCGGCGTCCACGAACCCCAGGTCATCTTCTCCACCTTGATGCCCATCGCGGTGGAATCCTGCGTGCCGAAGCGGCACCACTCCGCGCCAACGCAGGTCTTCACGGTGCGCAGCGCCTTGCCGTAGGCGTGGCCGGAAACGAATCCCGCCTCAACCAGCTCGCCCCACATCTTGGGCAGGTTCTCCTTGGTGATGCCGTACAAGCCAATGCGCTGCCCGCCGGTGATGTGCACGGTGCGCACCTCGTGGCGCTCGGCGATCTCGGCGATGGCGCGCAATTCAGCAGGTGAAGTCACGCCACCCCAGATGCGCGGGATCACCGAATAGGTGCCGTCCTTCTGGATGTTGGCATGCACGCGCTCGTTGATGAAGCGCGAGCGGCTGTCGTCCCGGTACTCTCCCGGCCAGGCCGCCATCAGGTAATAGTTCAGCGCGGGGCGGCACACGTGGCAGCCGTCCGCGGTCTTCCAGTTCAACGCCTGCATCAGCTCGGGGATGGTTTTCAATTTCAGCTTCGTTATAGCCTCCTGCACGTCATGGTGCGCAAGCTCGGTGCAGGCGCACAGCGCCTTCTTGCTCGGCTTGGCCGAATAATCGCCCAGCGTGTTCGCGAGTATCGCCTCGCACAATCCGGTGCACGAGCCGCATGAACTGGACGCCTTGGTATGCGCGCGCACCTCTTCCAGCGTGAACAGTTTCTTGTCGAGGATGGTCTTGACGATGGTGCCCTTGCTCACGCCGTTGCAGCCGCAGATCTCCGCCGAGTCCGCCATGTTCGCGACGTTCGAAACACCGCCGCGCCCCGCGTCGCCGATATGCATCTGGCCGAACAGGATGTGCTCGCGCATCTCCGACACATCGGTCTCGTCGCGCATCATCTGGAAATACCACGGGCCGTCCAGCGTGTCGCCGTACATCACCGCGCCGCGCAGCTTGTTGTCGCGCAACACCAGTTTCTTGTACACGCCGCGCGCCGAATCCTGCAGCAGCAACTCCTCGTCGCCCGGCTTTAGGTTGAAGTCCCCCGCCGAGAATAGGTCGATGCCGGTCACCTTGAGCTTGGTGGAAACCGCCGAGCCTTCGTAGCGCATCCGCCCGTATTCGGCCAGATGGTTCGCCGCCACCTTGGCCTGCTCGAACAGCGGCGCGACTAGCCCGTAGCATTGCCCGCGATGCTGCACGCATTCGCCCACCGAATATATCTTCGGGTCGTAAGTCTGCATCGTGTCGTTCACCACGATGCCGCGCTCGCAGTGGATCTTTGCCAGCTTGGCCAACGCGATGTTCGGGCGTATGCCCGCCGCCATGATCACCAGGTCGGCCGGGATCTCCTCGCCGCCCTTGAAGCGCAAGCCGGTTACATTTTCTTCTCCGAGGATCGCCTCGGTCTGGCGCGACAGATAGAATTTCAGCCCACGTTTTTCCAGCTCGGTCTTCAGCAGGCCGCCGCCCACTTGGTCGAGTTGGCGCTCCATCGGCCAGTCGCACAGGTGCACCACCGACACCTCCATCCCCTGCAACGACAAACCGTTCGCCGCTTCCAGCCCGAGCAACCCGCCGCCGATCACCACCGCGCGCTTTGATGTTTTCGCAGCAATCAGCATCTTCTCGACATCATCTATGCTGCGATACGCCAGCACGCCGGGCAGGTTAATGCCGGGTATCGGCAGCATGATCGGGTTGGAGCCGGTCGCGATCAGCAAACGATCATAGGGAATCGCCAGGCCGTCTTCGCTCTGCACCACGCAGTTCAGGCGGTCTATCTTGGTCACCAGCTTGCCGGCATGCAGCGTGATGTTGTGTTCCTCGTACCAGCTCCAGTCGTTGAGCACCGTGTCCTGAAATTTCATCTCGCCGGACAGCACCGGCGACAGCAGGATGCGGTTGTAGTTGGGCTGCGGCTCGGCGCCGAACACCGTGATCTCGAATTCGTCCGGCGACATCTTGAGCAATTCCTCGATGGTGCGCATCCCAGCCATGCCGTTGCCGATCACCACCAATCTGGTTTTTTTGTTTGTCTTCATATCATCCTCGCAATAAAAAAAGCGTCGTCCAGCACTCAATGCTGAAGCGACGCCTTTGTCGGTATTTATCAGTACCCCTTCCACCCGTCGTTGGGCCAGAAGAGTTTCTCAAGTATTACTCAGCAAGTCCTGTGCCACTACGGTTTTACTGGGCTTCCGCGTGGCATGTGCCCATCAATCGCATCTATTTGGTGCGCAATGGCGCACAGTCATATTAACTTTGGTGCGTAACCGCACTGCTGTTCATCCTACATACACATCGAATCTAGCCGCATATCCCATCGGGTCCTTGCCATCCCACACCGTACCATCCATCAATCTTGAACTGCGCATCACATCAGCGGGTACGGCCACGTTAAGCTGCGCTGCGGCTTGTCGATACAGCTCGATGCGGTTGATCTGCCTGGCGACGGCGAGATAGTCCGGGTCTTGCTTGAGCAGCCCCCAGCGCTTGAACTGGGTGAGGAACCACATGCCGTCCGAGAGATAGGGGAAGGGCGCTTTGCCGTCGTTGAAGAACTTGATGTGATGTTGGTCATGCCATGTCTTGCCCAAGCCGTCTTCATAGTTGCCCAGGAAACGCCCCGCGATGACGTCGACAGGTGCATCGACGTAATCGGGGCTGGCGATGAGTTCCGCGACCTTGGCGCGGTTACCCTGTGTGTCGATGAACTTCGCCGCATCGAGCATGGCCATCACGAGTGCGCGTGCGGTGTTGGGATTTTGCTCGACGAACTCGGCGGTGGCGCCCAATACTTTTTCGGGATGGTCAGGCCAGATGTCCTGTGACGAGGCCACCGAAAAACTGACCTTGTCGTGGATGCCGCGCGCATTCCACGGCTCGCCCACGCAAAATCCATCCATGCTGCCGAGCCGCGCATTCATCACCATCTGCGCGGGCGGCACGGTGATGGTCATGATCTCCGAGATCGGGTCGATGCCGTAACTGGCCAGCCAGTAATACAGCCACATCGCATGGGTGCCGGTCGGGAAGGTGTGCGCGAAGGTATATTCCCTGTCGCGCGACTTGATCAGCTTCGCCAGCGACGGGCCGTCGGTCACGCCCTTGTCCTTGAGCTGGCTGGCGAGCGAGATGCCCTGGCCGTTGTTGTTGATGGTCATCAGCACGGCCATGTCTTTCTTCAGCCCGCCTATGCCGAGGTGCACGCCGTACACCAGGCCATACAGCGCTTGCGCGGCATGCAGTTCACCGCTAACGACCTTGTCGCGCACGGCCGCCCACGAGGGCTGCTTGCAGGGAATGATCTTGATGCCGTATTTCTCGTCGAACTTCATCAACGAGGCGATCACCACCGATGCGCAATCGGTCAGCGGGATGAAGCCAACCTTGACCTCTTTGAGTTCCGGCGCATCGCTGCCGGATACGAAATGATTTGCTGCGATGGATTTTTCAGGTTGTGCCATTTCGATTTGCTCCTGTGTAATTTCGCCAACGATTATTTTCTGTCGTGCGCTTTTGCCGATCTGCGATCAAGCCGCTAGTTTATAGAGCAACGCCAGATTGGCCAGCAGGGAAATGATCGCGATCCATTTCCACACCAGCAGCGGGTCGCGCCCCAGCAGCGGCGTGGGCGGCGGCGGCAGGATCGGCCTGCGTTCGCCTACTTCCAGTTCGTGCAGCATTTCCTCGGCGGTCTCGAAACGCTGCGCGGGGTCGTGTGCGACGGCCTTGAGCACGATGTTCTCGAGCCATTGCGGGATGTCCGGGCGATAGCGCGTCGGCGGAACCGGCTCGCCGAAGCGCGGGTGCTGGAACGGTTCCACTTCGCCATAGGGATAGCGCCGGGTCAGCAGGTGGTAGAGCGTGGCGCCGGCGGCGTAGAGGTCGCTGCGGGTGTCGGCGGCTTCACCGGCAAACAATTCCGGGGCCATGAAGCTGGGGGTGCCGGGATTGCCGGTGGTCTGCACGCCAGTCACCGCGCTGGTGGCGACACCGAGATCGAGGATGCGCAGCTTGCCGTCGTCGCCCTGGTGCAGGTTGGCCGGCTTGATGTCGCGGTGCACGATGTTCAGGCGGTGCAATGCGCCCAGGCCTTTTGCAAGGCGCAGGCCGATGCCGGCGACATCCGCGGCGGAGAAGTGCTGGCCGCTGTCGAGCTTTTGTTGCAGCGTGGCGCCGGGATGCCAGCTCATCACGTAATACAGACAACTGCGCCTCTCTGCCGGGACGGGCAGCACCTGCGGAAAATAATGCGCGACCACGCGCTTGCCCAGCCACTCTTCATTGAGCAGCCCGTTGTAGCTTTCGATGTCGTTGGCGAGCAGCGGCTGCAGGGTCTTGAGCACGAACTCCTGCCCGTTGAGCAAATTCCTGACGCGGTAGATCAGGCTGGCGCGCGATTCGTACAGCAGCTCGATCACCTCGAAATCATCGAGCTGTTCGCCGGGCTTGAGGCGCGGCGGCAAGCCCAGGCGCTTGGCTTCTTCCAGCAGGTCGGCGAGATTTTCTTCTCCGGGCTGCTCGATGCGCACCACCAGCGCGGTGGCGTTATCCTGGCTGCCTTCGGCCAGTGCGCGCTTGACCAGGTTGTCTGCGGCCAGCTGCGGGGTTTGATAGAGCTGGATGGTCTCGTGTATGCGCTTTTGTCCGAGGCGATCCCACACGCCGTCGCTCATCAGCGCGAACACGTCGCCGGCCTGCAGCTCGCCCTCGGCATAATCCACCAGCAGCTGCTGGTCGAGGCCGATCGCGCGCTTGAGCACATGGCGCATGTCCGGCCTGTCCCACACGTGGTCGGTGGTGAGCTGTTTCATTTCGCCGTTGCGCAGCAAGTAGATGCGGCTGTCGCCAACGTGCCCCAGCGTGTAATGCCGGCCGCGCAGCACCAGCAGCGAGAGCGTGGTGGCCATGCCGGACATTTCATGATGGCTGCTCGCCTGCGAGATAACCCAGCGGTTCAGCGCCGTGAGCACCTTGTCCAGCGCGGTGGCGACACCGAGGGTTTCCGGCGTAGCATAGTAATCCGACAGCACGCCGCGCACGGTCATTTCCGCCGCCTCGCGCCCGCCGGCATTGCCGCCGACGCCGTCCGCCACTGCGAGCAGCACGCCCTTGGTGGCGAGCTGCTCGCCGGTCGGCGTGGTCGCCCCGAAGAAATCCTCGTTGCGCTCACGCTGCCCGGTTTCGCTGGATTGGCCGAGGGTGATTGTTAGCGGCATGTGATCAGTCTAATCTACGGCGCGAACCTATACCTTCGCCAGGGTCAACGCCGATGAACCCCAGGTGGTTCGCCAGCGGGTCTTGACGCCCATCAATCCGACCAGTGCGAGTATCGCCAGGCCGGCGAAGATGAGGAAGCCGATCTGGTAATTACCGGTCAGCTGCTTGGCATAGCCCAGGCTCGAGGCCAGGTAGAATCCGCCCACGCCGCCGGCCATGCCGACCAGGCCGGTCATCACGCCGATCTCTTTGCGGAAACGCTGCGGCACCAGCTGGAAAACCGCACCGTTGCCCATGCCGAGCGCGAGCATCGCGACGACAAACGCCGCCAGGGCCAGCCATGCATTGGGCAGGCCGACACTGACGATCGCCAGGAACACGCCCGCCAGCAGGTACATTACGGACAGCGAGCGGATGCCGCCGACCCGGTCTGCCACCATGCCGCCGAGCGGCCGCACCATCGAACCGGCGAACACGCAGGCGGCGGTGAAGTAGCCGGCGATCACCGGGCTCAGCCCGTATTGCGTATTGAAATAGATGGTCAGCGAAGCCGCCAGTCCGACGAAACCGCCGAAGGTCACGCTGTAGAAAAACATGAACCACCATGCGTCCTTGTCCTTCAGCACCTTGAAGTAATCAGCCAGCGATTTGGCCGGCGGGCATTCCGGGCTGTTCTTCGCCATGATCATATAGGCGATGAAAACCACCGTCAGCGGAACGTCTGCCATGCCGAGCACATTCTGCCAGCCGTAATAGGTGGCCAGCAACGGCGCAAACAGCGCGGCCAGCACCGTGCCCGAATTGCCGGCCCCGGCGATGCCGAGCGCCGTGCCCTGGTGCTCCGGAGGATACCAGCGCGAGGCCAGCGGCAGTGCCACCGCGAACGATGCGCCAGCCACGCCCAGCATCGCGCCCAGCACCAGCACCTGGTGGAAGCTATGGACGCCAAAGCCCCAGGACATCGCCAGTGCCGCGATCACGATCACCTGGCCGATGGCGCCGGCCAATTTTGGTTTGAGGTGATCGACCATGATGCCCATCACGATGCGCAACAGCGCACCCGACAATACCGGCGTCGCCACCATCAAGCCTTTTTGCGCCGGGCTGAGCCCAAGATCGCTGGCGATCTGCACGCCGAGCGGTCCCAGTATCACCCACACCATGAAGCTCAAATCGAAATACAAGAACGCCGCGAACAAAGTCGGCCTGTGTCCCGCCTGCCAGAATCCTGATGCCATTTTGATAGCTCCTTATAAAATTTACTGCTCTGCTGCCCGATCAATAACCCGAAAATAAAAAGGCGCCCGGCTGCGCATACACGCAGCGGGACGCCTTTGTCCGTTCAAACTTGTGCCGGATCGACATTGATCCGGTTACAGCAAATTACTTTGCAATACCTGTGCCAAAATTTCGGAGAGGGCTGAAATCACCCGCCATCAAAGGGTTTTGCCAATAAACAAGGTTGGCGTATCCATCAGTCCCGATGTGACAACCGCAACGCTTTGGTGCATTTCCCTGCGGTTGTGCACCCGGATGCAGCATTCAGGAACCCAGCTCCTTGGCCATGATGATGGCCTCGGCGATCTCGGACAGACGTTTGCCCTTGTTCATCGCCATGTTGCGCATGCGCTTGTAGGCATCCGGTTCGCTGTAGCCATGGTCCGCCATCAGGATGCTCTTGGCACGATCCACCAGCTTGCGTTCCGCCAGTTGGTTCTTTGCTTCCTTCAATTCATCGCGCAGTTTCTTGTGCTCGGCGAAACGGGCTGCCGCCACATGGATAATGCCACTCAGATCATCGGCCTGAACGGTATGCGCCACATAGGCGCTGACCCCGGCGCGCATCGCTTCCTGGATGCTGCGCTGGTCCTTTTGCGCGCCCAATACCACCACCGGTTTTTCCAGCGTGGAGGACATCAGGCTGATCTGCTCCAGCGTGTCCCGGCCCGGCGCATCGGCATCCACGATGATCACATCGGCTGAAGCCGCGCTGATGGCATGCTCGTCCACCTGCTCCCATGCCAGCAGCCCGACGACATCGAACCCGGCCAGTTCCAGACTGGCCTTCAACCATGTAGCACGATCTCGTACGTCATCAATGATCAGGATTCGTTTCAATCTAAGCTTCCGCATATATTTACTGATACACTGCAATAAACGAGCCAATTCCAATTCAACGAGAACTTATGGTGTATTTCTGTAGATCGAGAAGTTCAATGCACTAGAACAGTGCGCTGCGCTTAAGGGATTGGTAACTTAATGGAATAGTTTTAGGTGGGAATACTATTTTTAATCTGAATATGCTTTATTAAGATGAAGTAGATAAAGTAGATATAGCACCCTGGAATTTTATTGCGCGAAAAAAAGACCGTCATGAACGACCGTACTTGGCTGGTCAGAGACCATCAAAATTTGATTGTAATCATACTGCGAATGTCTGCAATGTGGCTGCGGATTCAACCCGTCGATGCAACAAGTTGGTTAAATCGTTCAGCCGGGGTTTCATAGTTTAGCGTCTTCCTTGGGCGTTCATTTAGCTTCCTCGCCACTCCATTTAGCTGTGCTTGCGTGTATCCGGAGATGTCCATACCTTTTGGG
>Ga0307376_10005268_pt1 | contig 11683 bp, 14 predicted proteins | sample TR2MG_FD_202536 | JGI IMG/M metagenome (GOLD analysis project Ga0307376, IMG submission 202536) | Soil microbial communities from Risofladan, Vaasa, Finland - TR-2 | ecosystem: Environmental > Terrestrial > Soil > Coastal area > Acid sulfate soil | place: Finland: Risofladan, Vaasa | collected... | reverse complement strand
TAAAAATAACCCGCTGATTCTCCTGTACGGTACAACTGAAGGAGAAATCTGTAAGGACTGTGAAAATCTTTACAGGCGTGAAAGGACCAACAAATGGTATAAATGTTCTTTGAGACGATGTAGTGGGTCCCCGGTAACAGATCACAGAGTTAACTGGCCAGCCTGCGGGAAGTTTGTTAAGAGAGAAGGAGAATTGCAGATTTGTTATTTACATTAGAATGATGGTATTTTGTTACTATAATAAAATTACAAAGGATGGATTTGTTTCAACAAATTTACGCAATATAAGCCAGTATTCGGGAATCAAGTATCCTACATTGGCAAACTGGTTTAGAAATGGAAAGACGAGATACGGAGATGAAGACATAATAATTTTTAAAACAGAAGTTGTAAAAGGTAGTCAAAGATTTAAGTGATGAACAAATTTGTAGACAGAGAGTTGACAAAGCACGAAGGATTCTTGGAGGTCCTTTTCTTTAAGAAATTGCGCATCGTTTACCAGTGGCAGACAGATACGATGTGTCATAGTGCCTATAACTCAAAATATGGAGGGAAAAATCTTGATAAACTTATCCTTGATGGAAAAGTCCGTGTAACAGTATTTTCTATTAACTAGATGAAAAAACCACTGAAAATATTTCTTATAATAATCGCTATTGCACTATTCTTTTTAATGATGGCAGTTACTGTCTATCATCAGACGGATGGTGTTAGGAGTGAACAATACCGTCACAGATGAGGCCACAGGAATATTTTGATAAGATATTCTGTATAAACCTTGATGAGCGCAAGGATAGATGGGAAAGGTGCCAAGAGATTTTTATCCAGCACAATTTAGATGTTCAGAGGATGCCAGGAGTATATGGAGCTTCGGGTTGGAACTCCAATAATTATCCGCATCCTAAGAAAGCATTTGAAGGCGTAGCCGGAGGAACACAGGCGCACCTTAATGTCCTTGACTTCTCATTCAGAAACGAGATACAGAAAGTTCTTATCCTTGAAGATGATGTGGAATTCGTTGAAAATTTTATCGATCTCTTTGATTCCCTCAGTGACTTTATCCCTGATTACTGGGAAATCCTCTATCTCGGTGGAATGTACCGTCCCCGTGGAATGAAGGTTTACCGGGTAAATGATCATATTGCCCGTGTACAGGATATGATGTCCACACATGCTTATGCAGTAAAATATCCTCTTACAGGATTAATATATGGAGATGTTGTAAGTACCTATCCTGTCCTGCTAGATTCCATGGATGGCTATCTCACGAAATTTCAGAAGATTCATGAAGCATACGCTTTCACTACTCCCATGGCCTGGCAACGTGCCGATCATTCATCTATTCAAAAAGCACATAGAGATTACGTAAATATTTTCAAGAGTAAACTTATATAATGAAAGTACTCCTTATCAATCCTCCATTTTATCGCTTCATGGGACTGGAACAGGATTATGTTCCACTGTCCCTACTGGCAGTAGGAAGTAAAATGGTAGAACAGGGGCATGAGGTACTACTTAAAAATATGGAAGTAGGATATGATATGTTTTATAAAGGGTACAGCGACAGGGGTAGTAACTACCATAGCTATCTCGATGCACTAAAAAATAACGAACATCCAGTATGGGCAGAACTTTCAGATCTGATAAAAAATGTAAACCCTGATAAAATAGGTGTAAATATTCTGAATGTTAAATATCAGTCTGCACTAAAAATTCTTGACATAGCCCGTTTCCATGGAAAATCACTTATCGTTGGCGGTAACCATCCTACAATGGAACCAAATGTCTATGCCAAGGATATCACGGTTTTTGAAGGTGAATACGAATCCTCTGGCAAAAGAATGATGAATCTGGATGATACACCAATGCCTAACTTTGATATTCTCCTGGACAAATATTCCCCCAATGGTTATGCTCATATCCTCTCTTCACGTGGATGTCCATTTAACTGCCGGTTCTGCGCCTCAAAAAATATGTGGGACAGGAAAGTTACTTACAAGAGTGTTGACCGTATCCTGGAAGAAATGGCAATGGTATATCGCAAATTCAAACCAACATATTTTACTTTCTGGGATGAAGTGTTTACGATAAATAAATACCGTCTGAAAGAATTCTGTTCTGAATATGATCTTCCGGTAAAGTGGCGCTGTGATACCAGAGCTGACTCTATTACTGATGAATCAGTAAAGATGATGAAGGATGCAGGATGTGGCCAGATGTCCATAGGTGTAGAATCCGGAGATAATAGTACCCTTAAGTATATAGGAAAAAATGAGACAACGGATGATTTTAAAAAGGCCGCATCAATTCTTAATCGCCACGGTATCCAGTGGAAAGCATATATGATCGTGGGATTCCCCAAGGATACCGAGAAGAGAATACGTAAGTCCATAGATTTTGTTAAGTCATTAGAACCGTTCCGTATCACACTAAGTTTCTTTACCCCTTATGAAGGCACGGATCTATATAATGAAGTAAAGGCCCTGGGACTGATAGATAAGTTTTATGATAAAGCTATCTACTCTCACCAGAGCCCACATAACTATTTCTGTCCAAAGATCAAGCGACTTCGCTATGATCAACTTAAAAAAGAGATAACAAAAGAGATCGATCATTATAATAAAAAAGCACTAAAAACATGGAAATAAGTGAACGTGGATATTGGATAGGCAGCGATATGAGTATACATCAGTTTGACCGACCTTTGGCTGAACGGATACTATATATAATAGGATATCAAGAATATAGAGAAATTGTAGATATTGGTTGCGGTGATGGATCCTATACAAAATTCTTAAATGACAGTGGATTAAAGTGTTACGGATATGATGGTAATCCGGATACTTATAATGCGACAGGTGGCCTGTGCAAAGTTCTTGATTTCTCTAAACCTGTTGATATTAAGCCACTTGATGTTGTTCTATGCCTCGAAGTAGGAGAACATGTTCCTGTAAAATACCAGGATATACTTATTAAAAATATTACTGATTGCGCTAAGAATATGATTATCCTTAGTTGGGGAGTTCCTAACCAGGGAGGATTTGGCCATGTAAATTGCCGCACTAACAATTATATTGTAAGAAAAGTAAGAAAATATGGATTCTCATATCACCCTATAGAATCCTTCGGACTGAGAACACATAGCACTAAAACCTGGTTTAAGCATACATTAATGGTCTTCCATCGTGATAATAACAAAACTTAAAGGCGGATTAGGGAATCAGATGTTCCAGTACGCCATTGGTCGTAATTTAGCACATATCAATAAAGATGAACTATCTCTTGATATCTCCTGGTATAAAACATCCAGACAATGGCCATATCCTTTTCATTTAGATAGATTTAATATTATAGACTCAAAACATCCAAAAAGTGGATATCCTTTGATAGAAAAGACTTACCAATATAATGCAGAAATTTTTGATAATATTAAAAAATGGGATAACTATACTCTTGAAGGATACTGGCAGAGCGAAAAATATTTTAAAGATATTACCTCTATAATACGCAATGACTTACAATTAAAAAAGAAATATATGTCAGCTAAATATTCTAATTATTTAGAATTAATTAATAGTATAAATAATTCTGTATTTGTACATATAAGACGAGGTGAGAGAGTAACTGATAAAAGGCCAAGATTAGTACATGGTTTAATAGAATCGTCTTTCTATGATGAAGCGATAAAGTTCATGCAGGATATTATTCCTAATTGTACAATGATTTTTTTTACAGATAATTATAGTTATACTTTATCAAAATATTGTGATAATGGATTAGTTATAGAGTCTCTTGAAGATTATGAACATTTATCTCTTATGAGTAAATGCAAACATGCTATTATTGCTAATAGTTCATTTAGTTGGTGGGCGGCATGGCTCATAAATAATCCTAAAAAAATTGTAGTAGCACCATCAAAATGGACCGTGGATATAAGAAACTCTAATTCCGACATAGTACCAAATGATTGGAAAAAAATAGATTTACAATTTTAATTATATATTATGAAAACAAGTTTATCAGATGTAGATTTTTATAAAAATGCATGTAATCTTTTTGTTAATGATGCTAGGGCTTTTAGTACTTTTAGAAGTAATACCCAATACAGGCGTGTACTCGAACATGTTCCAGAAGATAAGGGTAAAGAATATCTCGATATAGCTATGAAAAATTGTCCATGGCTTATTGATCGCTTGGATGATATCAGAAAAAATGATAGTGTGGGATCTCCCCGTGTTTATGGATACAAAGGCTATGGTCTATTTTCTCCTACAACATTGAGATATTTAAAGGTCATGACAGATATCTACAAGGATCTTGGATCAGCCGATATGGGAAACCATGTTATTGAAATCGGTGGAGGATATGGAGGACAGGCAAGGATCCTTGGTGAATTTATGGAATTTAAAAAATATTCCATTATTGATCTTGGAGTAGTATGTAGATTACAGGAAAAATATTTATTCCATTTTAAAAAACCAGATCCTCATTGGATAATGCCAGAATGGATTGAGAATATGAAAAGAGATAAATTTGACTTTGTAATAAGCAACTTTGCTTTTGACGAACTCTTACCAGAAACGCAGAAAATATATTTTGATCACGTTATCAAAAATTCTAAACATGGATATTTATCTGGAAGATTTTCTGGAAAAAATATTTATAAAGATCATATGACAATCGATAAATTTAAAGATTGGTGTGATATAAGACCTTATACTCCTAACCCTGGTATTGAATGTCAAATAATAACATGGTAATAAAGACAGATGAGTATGATTGGGATAATTATCCTGTTTTGTATGAAAGTACAATAAATAAAATTTTAAATAATTTTAATGTACTATTAACAAATGATAATTATGAATTAGTTAATGAAAAAATTCATATGAAAGGAAAAGATATTCCATTACATTATAAACATGTATATGAAACTATTCTTAAACTTAAACCTGAAAATGTATATGAAGTTGGATGTGGATGGGGAAATCATCTGGCAAATATAAATATTTTATCTAATAATAAAATTGGAACTTATGGTTCAGATATATCACAGATTCAAATAGATAAATTACGAGATATTCATCCTGAACTTACAAATTATGTTGACGTACTTAATATTACAAAAAGATCTGTTTTATCTTATGATATTATTTATACTATATCTGTATTGATGCATCTAAGTGATGATAATCTTGAAAAAGCTATAAGAAATATTACGATCTCAGCTAATAAATATATTCTTCTTATGGAGAATCCAAGAAGAGATTATAATGCAATTTTTAAAAGCATTAATCCTATTGGTTGGGAAAATGCAGAGATTACCACAACTATAGAAGGTTATTCAAAATTAATAATAATAAAAAATGTATGAAAATAGTTTTCGTTTAGAAGGAACAGTGCATTTACGATTTGATGCAGTACAGGTTACAGAAAACTTCCGTAAGCGTGAGTTTGTACTATCTGTAATGAGACCAGGACAAGATACTACGATTGACATGGTGCGCTTCCAATGCGTCCAGAATAATATTATGTTACTTGATGATGTACGTGAAGGGAATCGTGTAATAGTATCATTTCGTGTAACGGGCAAAGAATACAATAAGGATGGAAAGAAAATATTTTTCACCAATCTGGACTGTACAGATATAGATATTGTTGATGATGAAAGTACGGAAGATCATACCCCTGGCAGTATCCTGGCAAAAGATATTGAGAGTGAAATAATTCCGGCAAACGGATTTGCCGATAAAAAAGATTCTACGTATGACAAAGTTGATGAAGAATTCGATGATCTCCCCTTTTGAAAATATATCACATACAGCCGAGGGAGCAGAAATTAATTATAAAAAAATGAAAGACCCAAGAGAATTCCCGGTACGTCCGGTAGATGATTGGATAATCGTAGATAAAATAACGGTTAAATCTAATCAGCAAAAACTTGCCGAGAAGAGTAAGATAGATTTAATAGGAGGAAAAGCTCCTATGAATATCATGGATCTTGAGCGTGAAAAAGCTACAGATCTTGCTAAGTATGAAAATGCAGAAGATAAACTTCTGGAGATGTGGGATGAACATCCAATGCAGGGAATAGTTAAAGCTATAGGTCCGGGTCGCGCACTCGAAGAAGGGGTAGTTATTCCTGTCTCCGTGAAGGTAGGTGATCACATATTTATCCGTGGTAGAACCGGTGAACCAATCGTTATTAATAAAAAAGTTTACTGGATGCACAAAGCTCATGAGGTATTTGCGGTGTTAAAAAAGACATAATCCAAAACCTTTAATCTGATTCACTGTGAATGGGATTATAGGTTTAATGGTATTTTATATTATCTTTGTAATAGCCTATTTCACTGCAGAAACAGCGCATCTGATCGTTCTCGAAGAGTCAAGCAAGGAACCTTGTTTGGCTCTTTTCTTTTTAAAACCTATCTTTGTATTTGATAAAACCTATAATTTGATTCACTGTGAATGGGATTATATGTGGTTGAGATTATATGTGAATGAGATTATATATAATGGCATTATAGGTAATGGAAGCTGAGAGTATCCAGATAAATACTACAAAGGAGAAATTCTTCCTTGAATACCTTACTCTAAAACGCCCAATAATTAATGCAATTCTCACAAAAATCAACGGGCGCAAAACAGTTTTGAATGATATCCCCATGCGCGTTTTGGCAGAATTACTTTTCCTTAATGATAAATACAGTGATTTGCCGGACGATAAAAAATGGACAATTATATTCAGTCCTGAATCCAGGGAGTATGTCACAAAAAAGTTAAGGATGGAAAAACATTATCTATATGTTTATTTCACTCAGCTCAGAAAAATCAAGGTTCTTAATGGTAAGAAAATAAATAAACTGTTTATAGTAAATGCGGTAGATCATGATTTAAGTTTTAAATTTGTACTCAACGGACAAGATGGAAAGCAAGTGGACAAAAAAGACGATGCATGAAATCGGGTTAAATCACATGTTGAAGGATGAAGTAGTAAGAGATATTGTCGCCAGCCAGTTTGAAATATTAAGGGACAATATAAGAAATGCCGATCCTGCAAATAAAATCGTTCCAATTATAAGATTAACGGAATTGATTACCTTTAGGGTCAAGATCAATAAATTAGAAGCTTTTAACACCAGAAGCCGATATATGAAAATCCGTAGAGAAAAAAATCTGAGGTTAAAACCATCTTTGGATACATTTTATAGAAAAATATAATGTTTATATATAAGGACGGTAAACCGACTATTGAGCCAAAGATGCTATTCGTTCCTGCGTTTCGCAAGATATGGGAACGCGATAAAAGTGCGAGTAAGAATAAAGCAACTAAAGAACTTGCATTTATATATTTTATGGCAGATTGGAAATCAGAATACAATACTTACGGACTAGAGAAAGAGGAGCTCATAGCAGAGGATATTATGGGTGATCCTAAATATCGCGCTGATGACAGTATTATTGAGGCAATTGGCAGATATGAAGAAATGCAGGATACCTATTCTATGAGGTATTTGAAGTCCTTACGTAAACAAGTAGATCGACTTATTAGCTGGCAGGAAAATATGACAGCTGCAAAGGATAAAGATTATGATGCAAAAGCCGTAACATCTGCTATGGCGAATATTGAAAAATTTATGGAGCAGATAGAAAAGTGGGAGAAGAAGGTCCTGGCCGAAGAAGAAACCATGCAGATCCGCGGAGGCGGAAAAGTAGGGATTTTTGAAGACGAAGATAAGGCCACATGGATCGGGAACAAGAAAGGAAGATCGGCCTAAGTAAGACCGATAAGCACAGTAATATTAATGAATTTCGTACTGCAGCTCTACACTTTGAAGAGTTTGGTAAATATACGAACTTACCCGTAAATCATCATCCAGGGAGTTCGTATTACAGATTCTGGGAAGAGGAAGCTCGTAGGTGTGTATATGGTTATGATATTGGCCGGGACAAAATACCCGGCTATTTTTATTGGTACTTAAACTACTGTCCAATATATATCGCTGAAGCAGAGGGACAAGATGATTTAAAAGATCTTGAAGCTCTCATGGAAAGGGAGAAGGCTGATCGTATACTTGCATTCCCTAAATTCTGGGATGGTGATTATGACTACTACCATTATCTTGATGAAGCCGAAGAGATGGCCGAACATGCGTCTGTCATTAAAACCAGGGGTCGTGGTTATTCATTCAAAGGTGCGTCCATGTGTGATCGTAATTATTACCTGATACCTGGATCAAAATCATACTGCATGGCCGATGATAAGGAGTATCTCATAGAAGACGGGATCCTTACAAAGGCATGGGATATGATGGACCATATAGAAAGCCATACTCCATGGGGAAAACGAAGAGCGAGGCACGATAGCATTATGCATAAGCGGGCCTCTTATTATTTGGAGAAAGGTGGTCTCAGGATAGAGAAAGGGTTTAAATCGGAGATTATTGGAGTAACACTGAAAAATAACTGGAACAAGGCCCGTGGTAAACGTGGTAAACTTATTCTGTTTGAGGAAAGTGGGAAGAACCCTCACCTGCTCAAAGCCTGGAACATTGCCCTGAAATCAATGCAGCAGGGTCGTCTGACCTTCGGACTAATGTGTGCGTTTGGTACTGGTGGTACGGAAGATGTAGACTTCATGAGTCTGGAACAACTGTTTTATGAAGGTGGTGGATATAATGTTCATATGATTCCTAATATCTGGGATGAAAATCCTGGCGATGCCAAGTGCGGTTATTTTTCCTCAGTGCTGAAGAATCTCGAAGGAACCATGGATGAAGATGGTAATTCGGATGGATCTCTGGCAGAACAGATGATTGACCTGGAGAGAGAAAATATTCGTAAAGAAACAAAGAATATGGAAGCCATTATTCGCCATATTGCAGAGGAGCCCAAAACACCGGAAGAAGCTGTTATGCGTATCGGCGGGACTATCTTCCCGATAAACGATCTTAAACAACAACTGGCAGAACTCAGGGCATATCCTGAAAAATATGAAGAGACAGAATGGATAGGGAAACTTAGCCTGGACATAGAAGCTAAAAAAATAAAGTGGGAGATTGATCCGGATGTCAGTCCTATCCGTAAATTTCCTTTGCAGGATAAACGGTTTATAGAAGGAGCAGTAGTTATTTACGAACATCCTGTTCTGGATTCTGAGGGGAATGTACCGTTTGGTATATATATATCATCCAATGACCCATATGATCATGATGAATCTACAACAGATTCTCTTGGATCAACTTTTGTTATGAACCGGGTTACCGATAGAATTGTTGCTGAATATACAGGCCGGCCACAGACAGCAAAGATGTACTATGAAAATGTACGTAGGCTGTTACTTTATTATAATGCCAAGTGTAATTATGAAAACAACATGAAAGGTCTGCACACCTATATGGAGTTTAAAAATTGTACTTATCTGCTGTGCGATACACCGGCAGTAGTTAATGATAAAATCTTTGATAAATCTTTGCTTAACCGCAAGAAAGGCACACCGGGTACAGATCCTATTAACAAATGGGGGCGTGAACTTATTCTTACCTGGTTATTAACACCTGTTGAGCCAGACAGTGAAATAATGAATCTGCATAAGATCCGTTCTATTCCACTTCTGCAGGAACTAATTTACTGGCATAAGGAAGGGAACTTTGACCGTGTTTCGTCACTGGGTATGCTTATGATACTTCGTGATGATATGGCCAAATGGATCCCGGAGATGGAAAAAAAGAAAGAAACTGTTAGTCCATTTTTTATGCGTCAGTCAATATTCCGTGAGAAGTTTTTGGAGAAGAAAGATCCGTTTGCTGAGATTCATAAAATGCGTAAACTCAGGAGGGGTTAAATTGGAAATATGATTTATTTTTTGTATTATTTGCATAAAATGTGTTAATACCATGACTACATTTATTAAGCAGTTTCCTCAACAGAAATTGCTAATGTCTAAAAAGACAGAGGAATGGGGAATAGAATGTATAGAAGCGGCACTAGGAATAATTACTCACGATACTTCAAAAATACGAAAGACAAAAGCAGCCAAGAAGATCAACTATGATCTTGCAAATGGTATCATAAATGAGGATGATATTGAAAATGCATTTAATCCAATGGGGATTCGTGGAGTTCAGTTTCCTGCTAAAATACAAAACTATCCTATAGAATTATCTAAGTTTAACGTGCTCAAGGGAGAGGAAGCTAAAAGACGATTTGACTGGCGTGTAAGAGTAGTCGATGAGGATGCCGTTTCGTCCAAAGAAGAACAACTCAGGGAACAGATCCACAGCCTTATTATCTCTGAACTACAAAATCCTGAATACTCAGAAGAGCAGGCAGCACGAAGATTCAAAGAATTAAGTCATTACCAGGAATATGAATTCGGGGACCTGAACGAAGTTATGGCTTCAAGGGTCCTTTCTTATTTCTGGCATACTCAGAAGTTAAGAACAACATTCAGTGATTCATTTTATGATGTACTGATTGGCGCAGAAGAAACTTTTGCAGTAGATATTATACACAATGATCCGGTGATTTCTAAACGGAATACATTAAACATTTCTACATTCGGATCAGGAGAAGATTATCAGATAGAGAAATCAGATATTATCGTAGAAGATGGTTATCGAAGTGTTGGTAGCGTCATTGATGATTTCTGGGATGTTCTCTCTGAAGATGAAGTCGATGTAATAGAGGAAGGGGCACGAACCAGAACAAATGCCTCTGAAATTGTCCTTGCCGGACCGGAAGATCCAAGAGAAAGAACAATCGATTATTCAAGCACTCAGCTCATAACCGTTGATGGAAGAACAGGAGTATGGGGATATGGTGGAGCATTTGATGATGATGGGAACCTTAGAGTATCAAGAGTAGTCTGGCGTTCACGGAGAAAGATGGGTGATTTGAAATATTTCGATGAAAATGGAGATGAACAGCACACCTTCATTGATGAGAATTTTCCTGTAAGTGATTATAAAGATCGTGGATGGGAAGCTGAATGGCACTGGGTCAACGAATGGTGGCAAGGATATAAGATCGGACATGATATATATGTTAAGATCGAGCCCCTTCCCCGCATCGGATCAACAATGAACAATCCTTCTTACTGTATGCCGCCATATGTAGGCACAGTATTTAACATCAATTCCAGCGAAGGAGTTTCTTTAATGGATCGGATTAAGCCGTACAAGTACTTATATAATATATATATGAGGCGCACGGAACTTGCATCCGCAAGAAATAAAGGCGTGATAGCTGAACTTGACCTGGCAATGATACCCGATGGATGGGATGAAGAACTTGTCATGATGTATGCTGAAGCCAATGGTTACATGATTACGGACTCATTCAAGGAAGGCAGCAAGGGACAGAGTATGGGGAAACTTGTATCCACTGTACGTCAGCGTGGGCTGGATGTCATTAATCTAAGTTCTGCAAATGTTATCAAGGCAAATCTGGAACTGGCCATGTATGTAAAAAATGAACTGGCAGAGATCTCCGGAGTATCTCCGCAGCGCGAAGGACAGATTTCTAACCGAGAAACGCTTGGCGGCGTAGAGCGCAGCGTAACACAATCTTCGCATATTACCGAAGAATGGTTTCGTCTGCACGACAATACCAAGATCCGTGTTATGGAACTTATCCTGGAGACAGCTAAATACTGTTGGAGGAATCTCACCGGTGAACA
>Ga0307376_10005266_pt1 | contig 11685 bp, 11 predicted proteins | sample TR2MG_FD_202536 | JGI IMG/M metagenome (GOLD analysis project Ga0307376, IMG submission 202536) | Soil microbial communities from Risofladan, Vaasa, Finland - TR-2 | ecosystem: Environmental > Terrestrial > Soil > Coastal area > Acid sulfate soil | place: Finland: Risofladan, Vaasa | collected... | reverse complement strand
GTTATTATTGCATATCATCCAATGATTGCTCCGGTACTTATATATGACAGGTTCAGCTCATTTGGTTTGTCATATGCACGACCGGCAGCAGTTCTATTCATTATTGTCGCCCTTATAGTATTTACTTTATTAAGGCTTCTTTCAGAGAAGAGAAAGACAACTTTCCCTAAAAGAGAATATGCTGATTCTTAAAAATATATCAAAGAAACTGGGCAACTTCCAAATAGATGATATCGATATGAAGATTTCTGAAGGGACATATTATGTGCTTCTCGGAAGGTCTGGTTCAGGTAAAACTCAATTGCTTGAGTTAATTGCAGGATTGAACAGTCCTGACAAAGGAGAGATCTGGCTTGATGGTGAAAATATAACGAAAAAGAAATTACAGATCAGAAATATTGGTTTAGTCTTTCAGGATTATGCAATTTTCCCGAATATGACTGTCTCAGGTAATATTGCTTATTCGATGAGTTCAGGGAAAGTAAAAAAAAGCCATTTAAAAGAGAAAGTAATAAAGATTGCTGAAGAGCTGAATATCTCCCATCTCCTTGAAAGAGATATTCACCATCTTTCAGGTGGAGAGCTGCAAAGAGTAGCACTTGCCCGGACTCTTATTACATCTCCCAGGTTATTGCTCCTTGATGAACCGATGGCATCGATTGATGCAAGCCTGAAGGATGATATAAAAAGATTATTTCGACAACTTAATAAACAAGGGCTCACAATTATCCATGTCACCCATGATTACAGGGAAGCGGTAAGTCTGGCATCGAGAGTTGGGGTAATACATAATGGCAGGATAATTCAGGAAGGAAATCCGAATGATGTTTTCAGAAGGCCGGTAAATAAATTTGTCGCAAGATACTCTGGTTTCAGGAATTTCTTCAGGGTTAAGTTCAGCAAGGAAAATGGAGAGTGGAAAGCAAAATGTAAAAATAATATGGTATTTAGCCTTAAGGAAGACTCATATCCTGATGAAGGTTTGATGATCCTTAGAAGTGAGGATATTAAGATATCTCATAAAATGCCTGCATCTTCCTTATGTAATTGTTTTAAAGGAGTGGTAGATGAAATTCTGCCATCTGAATATGGAATGGAAATTACTGTTGATGCAGGCGAAACTTTTTATATTGATGTTTCATCCGATACCTATAAGCAAGAACCCTTTTTTGAGTCTTCTGAGGTATGGATCTCCTTCCCTCGTGAAGCCGGAATTGTGCTGCAAGGGGCTAACTAAAGACAAAAAAAGTTGAAAAGATTCTTAAGTTGAAAAGTTTAATATAAAAGAGGTTTATATCTCAGGAAAAACTACATAAGGATTATGGAGAGCGAAATCAGGCCTTTGCCGAAGATAAAAGTTTAAAGTTATAGAAGTATGGATATTATTGAATTTGACGAGGCTTATAAAATTGTTATGAATTCTGCTTTTAGTACAGGTACTGAGACTATATCTTTTAAAGATTCTCTTAACCGTGTACTGGCAAGAGATATCAGAAGCGATATGGATATTCCTCCATTTAATAAAGCTACTGTTGATGGATTTGCCTGCCGGAAAGCTGATCTGGGAGTTGAATTGGAAATAATTGAGACAATTGCTGCAGGCATTAAACCTGAAAAATCCATTTCAGAATCTCAATGTTCAAGGATAATGACCGGGGCAACAATTCCTGAAGGAGCTGATATAGTCTTCATGATTGAAGATTCACAAATAATGGATTCTGGTAAGGTTAAATTTACAGGATTGTTTTCAAAGGAAAATATTTCTTTCAAGGGGGAGGATATAAAAAACGGAGATACTGTTCTTAAATCGGGCAAACTGATCAGACCTCAGGATATTGCTGTTATGGCAACAGTCGGTTGTACTTCAGTAATTGCAGGTAAGATGCCTGTGATAGCGGTAATAAGTTCTGGTGATGAGCTGGTCGAACCTTCAGAGAAACCAGGTATTTCTCAAATTAGAAATACAAATGCTTACCAGCTTCTTGCTCAGATAAAGCGATCCGGCGCAAATGGAAAATATTTGGGAATAGCCAGGGATGATGAGGAGGTAACATACAATATCCTTATGCAGGCAATATCTGAAAGCGATATTGTACTTATTACCGGAGGTGTATCAATGGGCGACTTTGATTTTGTCCCATCTGTAATTGAAAGAGCAGGGGTCAGAATACTCTTTTCAAGTATAAAGGTTCAACCAGGAAAGCCGACAACTTTTGGTGTTCATCCTGATACACTGGTATTTGGACTTCCAGGTAATCCAGTCTCCTCTTTTATTCAGTTTGAACTTTTAGTAAGACCATTAATATACAAAATGATGAATTGCCATTGGGAACCATTGACTATTAATCTCCCTATGCAGAGGAGCTATTCAAGAAAATCCACTGATCGCCAGTCATGGATACCGGTTGCAATTACACAGGAAGGAATGGTTACTCCTATGGAATACCATGGATCAGCCCATATATCTGCGCTGACATCAGCTGATGGGATAATTGCTATACAGGTTGGGAAGAAGACTTTAGAAAAAGGAGAGATAGTAAGTGTACGACAGATTTGACAGAAATATAAACTATTTGCGTATTTCAGTTACTGACAGGTGTAATCTGAGATGTATTTATTGTATGCCTGAGTCGGGTATTAAGCTTCTCCGTCATGAAGATATTTTGACATTCGATGAAATAAAAAATTTTACTGAAATTGCTGTAAATCATGGTGTAAATAAAGTCCGGATCACTGGTGGTGAACCACTTGTCAGAAAAGATATCACGATTTTGGTTAAGATGATTTCTGAGATCAAGGGGATAAATGATCTTTCCATGACAACAAATGGAGTTCTCCTGAAACATTTTGCGTATGATCTGTACGCTGCAGGTCTTCACAGAGTAAATATCAGCCTTGATACAATTGATCCTGCCAAATTCAGGTCAATTACAAGGATAGGGAATATCAATGATGTTCTTGAAGGTATAGAAGCTGCAAAAAAAGCCGGACTTTCTCCAGTAAAAATTAACTGTGTAATCGAAGCATCAAAAGAGGAACCAGAAGCTAAAGCTGTAACCAGATTTTGCGGGGATAATAATCTGGAAATAAGATATATAAAGCAGATGGACCTTATAAGAGGTCATTTTTCGATGGTCGAAGGCGGTACGGGCGGAAACTGCTCATTATGTAACAGGTTAAGACTTACAGCTAGCGGTAAGCTTATACCATGTCTCTTCAACAATATAGAATTTGACATAAGAAATGTAGGCTTTGAAAAAGCTTTGAAACTAGCAATTGAACTAAAGCCTGAATGTGGATCAATAAACGAAACGGGTTCATTTTATAATATAGGAGGTTAACCAGATATGAATAAACTGTCACATACCGACAATAAAGGAAAGGCTGTAATGGTCGATGTAGGTGAAAAGGAGATCCAACTTAGGGTAGCTAAAGCCAGTGGCCATATAACCCTTGCAGCAGAAACCCTTAATATTATTAAAGAAAATTTATTAAAGAAGGGAGATGTATTGACAGTTGCTCAGTTGGCTGGCATTAATGGAGCAAAACAAACATCCGCTCTTATTCCTTTATGCCATAATATTGTGATTGATAAAATTAAGGTTGATATATCTGTAGACAATGACGGCGTAAAAGCAGAAAGTGAGATCAGATGTACAGGGAAAACCGGTGTGGAAATGGAAGCATTAACAGCTGTTACTGTTGCGCTCCTAACGGTATATGATATGTGTAAAGCAGTTGATAAAAATATGATAATAGATAATATTAGACTCACTGAAAAAATCAAGAAATGATACTTCCTGTAAAATTTGAAGTGCTTATTATTACTCTCAGTGACAGAGCGTACAGAGGTGAATACCAGGATTTTAGCGGACCCGAAATCCGGGATAGAATTTCAGAATATTTATATTCAGTTGGTTGGGATTTTAATGTTGATTTAAAGTTGATACCGGATGATGCTGATATACTGAGCGAAGTAGTAAAGAGAGCTTCCGATAATTATAATATTATTATAACTACTGGAGGTACCGGTATTGGTCCAAGGGATATTACTGTTGAAACGGTTACTCCTCTTCTCAAAAAAGAGATTCCCGGCATTATGGAGTTTATAAGGATAAAATATGGAACAGAAAAACCCAATGCACTTTTAAGCAGGGGAGTAGCGGGAATTACAGGTAAATCGTTGATTTATACTCTTCCTGGTTCAGTGAGAGCTGTAAATGAATATATGACAGAGATTTTGAAAACTCTTAAGCATACTATATATATGCAGTATGGAATTGATACACATGAGAAACATTAATTGGAGAGACGGTTCAGTGTATTTGCAATAACTGACCCAATAACCCTGTCGTAACGATCGCGGGGGTTCCGGTAATAGATCATAACTATATAATCGTTCTCAGTTTCATAATGACTCCCTTCAAATATTGTTGCGGTAGAATCATCTGAACCATCTTTAAGAAGAACATATTCATAATTGTACCATCCCTGTTTAAGCAACATAGTACATTCATATTCAGTTCTTTCAAAGTTATATGTCATAATATTGTTGTTATTAAAGTTCCAGTTGTTCAAGCTGCCTGAGACATACATCTTACCTCCTGCAATTATCTCTCTTGAAGGAAGAGTGAAATAAACATAGACATAATCCGCATCGATCTCAGGTTTACGACCCTCCTGAAATGCTATGTAATATTTCCCGTTGAAATCCTGCCAATAAAAATATGGTTTGAATTCCCTGTCCTCTGAAGGATAGAGCAGAACATTGTAGTTTGGAATTATATAATCAATTTTCCTGACATATTCGGTCTGGTACCTAATACTTTTAATATCAAAATATCGGTATTCGTTTCCACCTCTAAAAATATTTCTATCAGATAATGAGTTGTATTTAAATTCATTATTGCCATAAAAATCGGGTTTGAGGTTTCTTTTACAATTGTCCCATCTGCCATTCTGCAGAATAAAGGCATATATATTTCTGTAGGGATCAATAATGTCAAGCCCGGTGTAATTAACTGTAAAATCGACCTGTTGATGAGTGTTATTATCTTTTGTCATTTGTGGCCTGTGTGCTGAAACATTTATTCTAACAGCATCCTCTGTTATAATAAATCTTTGTGTAATATCTGGTTCATCCGGCTTATCAGCTTTAAAAACAAAAAGAACATAATTGCCTGATAACTTTAACTTTACCCGCTCGTTTGGGAAGCTGAGTTTATAGTGATAATAGCTCACAGTTGTATTGAACGAAGCCTCATACTCTTCAATAGGGTTATCATCATATCCATCGAGATAATCGCCTTGGAAGATATCTGATCTTTTCCAGTCCTTATCACAATGGATGAAAGTGTAATAGTAGGTTTCTGCCTGGTCATCAAGCAAATCGAATTGAAAAATTAGCTTTTCGTCACTATTTAGCTTTACAATAGGATACGAAAGATTCCAGCCTTCTTTATAAAGTTGAACAGTTTTTATCTTTTCATTGAAGATATGATTCGAATGCAGAACTGATTCGGGATAACTCTGTTGTCCATAAACAGAGAATATAGAAGATAAGTAAGCAGCGATTAAAATAATTCTCATGAATGTTTATCTCAACATTTTTATTTCTGAGGATGTCTGTATTGAAATATTACCCGTTAAAAACTCGATTATTATCAAAAAAATATCAGGATGATAATTTTCTTTGCTCATCCTCTAATATAAAAACATTAAAAATAAATAAATGTTGTATCATATTTGGCACTTTTATGTAAAAGTGCGCAGGTATTTATATTTTTGTACTTCTTTTGTTAATTTATTAACAGAAATAGGAGATAATTTTTTTTAATTATATCATTTACAATGTCTTCATCAATAAAACTTAAAAAGGGGCTTGACATCAGGGTTAAGGGAGAAGCTGAGAAAATCCTTGCTTCTGAGGTTCAATCAACTCACTATGGTGTTAAGCCGGTCGACTTTCCCGGGTTGACACCAAAACTGGATGTTAAACAGGATGATAAAGTATTAGCAGGAACTCCTCTGTTTCATGATAAACTTAATCCGGAAATAGTTTTTACATCACCAGTAAGTGGTAAAGTGATTTCAATAGTCCGAGGTGATCGACGAAAGTTACTTGAAATTGTTATTGCCAAAGAAGGAGATGATTTCATTGATTTCGGAAAGTCAGATCCTGCAGTATTGTCACAGGAGCAGGTAAAAGAGACTATATTAAAATCAGGCCTTTGGCCAGCTATCAGGCAGCGCCCATATCATATAGTTGCCAATCCTGCCAGTGTTCCAAAGGCAATTTTTATATCCGGATTTGATACTGCACCCTTGGCACCCGATTACAATTTTATTATTGATAATTTGCCTGGTGGATTTTTAAATAGCGGCTTAACTGCTTTGAAAAAGTTTACTGAAGGGAAGATCAATCTTATCCTGAATGGTGAAGGTAAATCTTCTGAAGTATTAAAAGCGGCAGACGGGGTTGAAATATCTTATTTTTCAGGTCCACACCCTGCTGGTAATGTAGGGGTTCATATTCATCACCTTGATCCTATTAATAAGGGAGAGGTAGTATGGTTCGTTAATCTGCAGGATGTAATTGCAATAGGGCGACTATTTGAGGAAGGCAGATATATTCATGAGAGGATAATAGCACTTACAGGGTCGGAAGTTATTCGTCCACAGTACTATAATGTCAGGTCAGGTGCTTCTGTTTCAGATATTGTAAAAAATAATGTTGTTTCAGGAAATCTGAGATACATAAGTGGAAATGTTCTTACCGGAACAAAGATTGATTCTGATGGATATATTGGATATTACGATTCACAGGTGACAGTTATACCGGAGGGCGATTATTTTGAATTTTTTGGATGGATGATGCCAGGGTTCGATAAATTTAGTTTTTCCAGGACATTTGCTTCGAAGCTGTTTCCCCGAAAAAATTATATACTGGATACGAACCTGCATGGTGGTGAACGTGCTTTTGTTATGACAGGTCAATATGAAAAAATGGTTCCAATGGATATCTATCCAATGCAACTGATGAAAGCCATTCTTGCTGAAGACATTGACCTAATGGAGAACCTTGGAATATATGAGATTGCGGAAGAGGATTTTGCTCTATGCGAATTTATTTGTTCTTCCAAAGTTGAGATACAGTCTATTGTCAGGAAGGGCCTTGATCTTATGATTAAGGAGATGAATTAGTAATCTGAGATATTTATATATATGAATTCTTTACGAAAAAAGATTGACAAGATCAAACCCCATTTCACAGAAGGTGGAAGGTTTGGAAAATTACGTTCAGTATTTGAAGGATTTGAGTCATTCCTGTTTGTGCCGAATAAGGTGACATTTAAAGGATCTCATATACGCGACAATAATGACCTTAAGCGGGTTATGATAGTTGTGGTAATTGCTCTGATTCCTGCTTTCCTTTTTGGTGCATACAATGCAGGGCTTCAGCACTTCAGCTCAATAGGTATTGATGCGGGTGTATTTATGATGTTCTGGTTTGGATTCCTGAAAATACTGCCTCTTATAATTGTGAGTTATGGTGTTGGTTTGGGTATTGAGTTCATTGCTGCCCAGATACGAGGTCATGAGATTAATGAGGGTTTCCTGGTTTCCGGATTACTTATTCCTCTTGTCATGCCGGTAGATGTACCTCTTTGGATGCTGGCACTTGCAACCGCTTTTGCAGTGATAATCGGTAAAGAAGTTTTTGGCGGAACTGGAATGAATATTTTCAATCCTGCCCTTATGGCAAGAGCATTTCTCTTTTTCAGCTATCCGGCCTGGATGACAGGTGATAAGGTATGGATTGCAGGATTGACAAAAGGACAACACATTGTTGATGGATTTTCCGGAGCTACTCCTCTTGCATTATGTGCTGCTGGAGAGACATCCAAGATACCTTCGTTCATGCATATGTTTATCGGTAATATTCCTGGATCTGTCGGAGAGACTTCAACTCTGGCAATATTGATTGGAGCTTTTATTCTTATTGCAACAGGAATAGGTAGCTGGAAAATAATTGTAAGTGTTTTTGCAGGAGGCCTTGGTATGGGATTAATATTGAACACGTTTGCTGTTAATGCATTCATGGAGATACCTGCTTATTATCAGCTTGTTATGGGGGGATTTGCTTTTGGTGCAGTTTTTATGGCAACCGATCCTGTGTCAGGTACCCAAACAGAAAAAGGTAAATGGATTTACGGACTTCTGATAGGAATACTGTCTGTTCTGATACGTGTGCTAAATCCGGCTTATCCTGAAGGCGTGATGCTGGCAATTTTACTTATGAATGTATTTGCTCCACTCATCGACTATTTTGTTATTCAATCGAGCATAAAAAAGAGGCTTAAGCGAACTAGAATAGCAGTAAATAATTTGGCAAGATGAAAAACATATTTTTTTTAAACACAGGTGGTCCGCTTTTGCGGATAAGCCCGGCAAAGCTAAACACATTAATATATAATATTACTAACATGTGTGGTTCAAGCATACCTTATAATATCAAAATTATTTTATGATGAAAGAATTCAGTAACAGGTATATATTCATATTCTCATCGGTGATGGTGATTATTGTGGCAACACTGCTTTCCCTGGCTGCCACAGTGCTTCAGCCAAGACAGCTGAAAAATCTTGAAATAGAGAAAAAGAAAAGCATGCTGGAATCAATTGGGATCCCATCAATTCGTGAAACCACAGAAGATTTATACGACAAATATATTAAGGAAAGTTTTGTTATTAACATAAAAGGAGAAGTCGTGGATGGTGTAGATGCCTTTCCAGTGGATGTAGTTGTTGAACAGAAGAAACCACTTGAGCAACAATATCTTCCAGTATTTTTTGCCACTATTGACAACAGAGAAAAGGTAACCATCCTTCCTGTTCAGGGTAAAGGTCTATGGGGACCTATTTATGGATATGTCTCGTTAAAACCGGATTTGAATACAATCTATGGAGTTACATTCGACCATAAAGGAGAAACACCCGGATTAGGAGCTGAAATAAACACAACTTCCTTTGAGAGTATGTTTCCCGGGAAACAGTTGTATGAAGCAGGTAAATTTGTTTCAATAGGGGTTATTAAAGGAGGAGCTAAACCCGGAGATAAGCATGATGTAGATGCTATTTCGGGGGGTACAATTACCAGCAAGGGTCTTGAGAAGATGCTGCAGGACTGCTTGTATAAGTATAATGATTATCTAATAAATAACAGAAATAAGATATGAGTAATAACGAAAAGGAGCCATTATTTTCAGCCAGAAATCTTAAACTCCTTACCGGTCCAATCGGTATAAACAATCCAATTACTATTCAGGTCCTGGGTATTTGTTCAGCACTGGCAGTTACTGTTAAGCTAAAGCCGGCTATTGTCATGGCTTTGTCGGTTACCATAGTAATTGCAATCTCAAATGTAATTATTGCAGCAATGCGAAAATATATTCCTGACAGGATCAGGATTATAGTGCAGCTTGTTGTTATTGCGACATTGGTGATACTGGTTGATCAGTTTTTAAAAGCTTATGCATTTGACGTAAGTAAGCAGCTATCTGTCTTTGTTGGGCTTATCATAACAAACTGTATAATAATGGGGCGTCTTGAAGCATTTGCTATGGCAAATAAACCATGGCCTTCATTTATTGATGGATTGGGCAACGGAGCAGGATATGGTATAATTCTTATAATTGTTGCCTTTTTCAGGGAGTTTCTTGGATCAGGTACAATTTATGGTTACCCGGTATTGGAGAAACTTGGTTTATATTCCCTCGGGTATGAAAATAATGGAATGATGATACTTCCCCCTATGGCACTTATTGTCGTTGGACTTATCATCTGGTTTCAGAGAAGCAGAAACAAAGACCTAATTGAAAACAAATAGAGCAAGTTAGTTATGGAAAACTTATTAAATATATTCATTAAGTCGATTTTTGTCGACAATATGGTGTTTGCTTTTTTCCTTGGCATGTGTTCATACCTTGCTGTTTCAAAAACTGTAAAAACATCAATAGGACTGGGCGTTGCAGTAGTTTTTGTGCTTTTTATTACTGTACCTGTTAACTTCATGATTGAAAAATATGTTCTGAAGAAAGGAGCTCTTATATGGCTTGGTGAAGGATTTGGAGATGTCGATCTCAGTTTCCTGACGTTTATGGTCTTTATAGCAGTAATTGCCGCTATTGTCCAGCTAGTTGAAATGGTAATTGAAAAATTCAGTTCTTCCCTCTATAACTCTCTGGGTATATTTCTTCCCCTTATTGCAGTGAACTGTGCAATTCTTGGAGCATCGCTGTTTATGCAGGAGAGGGAATATGCGAATGTTGTTGAAGCAACAGTCTTCGGACTGGGATCAGGTGTTGGATGGTTGCTGGCAATAGTTGGCATTGCAGCCATCAGGGAGAAGCTAAAGTACAGTAATGTGCCTGATCCATTGAAAGGACTTGGAATAACATTTATTTTAACAGGTCTTATGGCCATTGGTTTTATGGGATTTATGGGAATTAAACTCTAACTGATATTAAGTAATTATGATTTTAGCTCTTTCAACTGGCGGTACAATATTATATAGTATCATAGTTTTCTTACTGATTATTTTGGTGCTTGTCAGTTTACTCCTTTTTGCAAAGGATAAGCTAACCCCAAAAGGCAAGGTTGAAATAAAAATAAATGACAGGGAATTGGAGGTATCCCCTGGTTCAAATCTGTTGTCAACACTCAGCGGAAATGGAATTTTTCTCCCATCTGCCTGTGGCGGAGGCGGTACCTGTGGCATGTGTAAATGTCAGATAACAGAAGGAGGAGGTTCAATTTTACCAACCGAAACAGGATTTTTTACCAGGAAGGAACAGCTTAACCACTGGAGACTGGGTTGCCAGGTTAAAATCAGGGAAAACCTGACAATTAAGGTGCCTGAGTCAGTGATGGGAATAAAAAAATGGGAGTGTGAGGTTGTATCCAATAGAAATGTTGCAACATTTATTAAAGAGTTTGTTGTAAAATTACCTGATGGCGAAGCGATGGACTTCGCTCCCGGAGGATATATCCAGATTGATGTTCCCAGGTATGAAACAATATACAGAGATTTTTTAATCGAAGAACAATTCAGAAGTGATTGGGATCACTACAAGATGTGGGATCTGAAAATTAAAAACAATGAAGAGACATTCCGAGCCTATTCTATGGCAAATTATCCAGCTGAGAAAAACCTGATAAAGCTTAACATAAGAATAGCAACACCTCCTTGGGATAATGTAAAGAATCAATTTGTGAATGTTCCTCCTGGTTTATGCTCTTCTTATATATTTTCGCGCAAACCTGGCGATAAAGTTATGATTTCAGGGCCGTACGGGGAGTTTCATATTAAAGATACAAACAGTGAGATGGTATATATTGGAGGCGGTGCTGGCATGGCTCCTCTTCGTTCTCATATTTTCCATCTATTCCATACCCTGAAAACCGGACGGAAAGTATCATATTGGTATGGCGCACGGTCTCTGAGGGAGGTATTTTATGAGGATGAATTCAGGGCTATTGAGAAGGATTTTCCGAATTTCACATTTAACCTTGCATTATCAGAACCATTTCCTGAAGATAATTGGACTGGATATACAGGCTTTATTCATAGGGTTCTGCTTGAAAACTATCTTTGCAAACATGATGAACCTGAGGATGTTGAGTA
>Ga0307376_10005264_pt1 | contig 11686 bp, 11 predicted proteins | sample TR2MG_FD_202536 | JGI IMG/M metagenome (GOLD analysis project Ga0307376, IMG submission 202536) | Soil microbial communities from Risofladan, Vaasa, Finland - TR-2 | ecosystem: Environmental > Terrestrial > Soil > Coastal area > Acid sulfate soil | place: Finland: Risofladan, Vaasa | collected... | reverse complement strand
TTTGTGGAAGTATATGTTAAGACAAATGAATATCCTGCTTCTCCTGATGTAGTTAAAGGACCATATCAAATATTTGATACAACAAAAAAGATAAACTTTAGGGCAAGAGGTAGACAAGCATCTGTTCGTGTATCAGGTACTAACAGTGGTTCATGGCGTTGGGGTTCTATGCGTGTAGCACTACAACCTGATGGTGAGCGTTAATGGCTAACTATCCTAATCTTCCTATATACTTACCAAGAGATGCAACTCCTCAACAAGTATATGATAGTATCATGTCATGGGCAAATCAGTTAGCACAGGAACTAGATCTGAGAGATAACTTAGTAGATGCTAGACCATCAACAAAAGTATATGCAGTTGTTACAGTTACTGAGATAGGTAGACCAAGCCCCGGTGATATTGCTTATTCTAAAGACGAAGAAAAATTTAAAGGCTATACAAGCGCAACAGGTTGGGTAAATTTAAACTAATGAACAGACAATCTTATTTTGATTTAGTAAATAGTAGTACATTTGTAAGTAATATCAATAAAGGTATTGTACAAACTAATGATTATTTTGGTACAAAAACAGCACAAGGGCTGGCATTAAACATGAATTCGTTGTATAATAAGAGTAATAGTAATTTTCAGGCAGACATGACAAAGGCACAATCTAATTATATGATGCCTAATAAGGTAAACACATAATGGCTTATATGGTAAATAGAAATGCCCCTATGAGTGGGCTTTCAAATCTTCTTGCTCTTCGTGGACGTATGGGTGACACGGAGTTAGTACATATGTCTAAACCAGAAATTAATATGTTAAGACGTATGGGAGAACTTACCATTAATCCTCGTACTGGTTTGCCAGAAGCATTTAATTTAAATGAAGCAATGTCTGGGCTGTCAGGTTTATCTACTGGATTTAAATCTGGTAAAGAAGCAATGCAGCAACTTATGGATTTTGGTTTAAATAAACTAGCTAAATTTGAACAACCTATGCTTAATCAGCCTGTAATGCCACAGGAAGCTATGCAACAAATTCCTGCACCTATGCCACAGCAAATGCCTCAACAGACGCCTATGCAGCCTACAGGCGGTTTAACAGCTGCATTAGCTAGAGGAAGACAACCAAATTCTAAATACTTTGAGGGTCAGGTAAAAGGACCGGGTGACGGTATGGATGACAAGATACCTTTTAAAGTAGAGGGTGATCCTAAAATTAAGAATGCATTATTAAGTGCAGATGAATATGTAATAGCTGCTGATGTTGTATCTGAATTAGGCAATGGATCTTCAAATGCAGGTGCAAAAAAATTAGACAACTTTATGGAAGAGGTTCGTAAAGATGCAAACGGTAAATCAACACAGCAAAAGGAAGTAAACGAAAACAAATTGTTTCGGGGGTTAATATAAAATGGCAGCAGATATAGGTACAACACCTGCATTTGATATCCCAAAGGATTATCAATCAGGACTAGCAGATCTTCTTAAAGAAGCTAAGAATATATATGAAGCAAAAAAGGGAGCAGGATTTCAAACTTATACTGATCCTCGTTTAGCAGGTTTTTCTCCTGAAGAACAAGCAGCCATGTCAGGTATTGCAGGTCTTGTTGGTGCTGGTCAGCAATATCTTGCTCCTGCTGCAGGTCTTACTGCCGGACTTACGCAGCAATTCACTCCTGCTATTGCTCAACAGTATATGTCACCTTATCAACAAGCAGTTATTGATGTAGAAAAACGTGAGGCAATTAGACAAGCAGAACGTCCTATGCAGGACATTGGTGCTGCTGCTGTTCAAGCAGGTGGTTATGGCGGTTCTCGTCAGGCTATTCTTGAAGCAGAAGCAGGACGTAATCTACAACAACAGTTAGGTGAAATTCAAACTAAAGGTCAACAGGCTGCATATGAAACTGGTCTTCGTGCATTTGAATCTCAGAAAGATAGAGAAAAAGCTGCTGCTTCTGGTTTAACTTCTCTTGGTCAGATTGCTCCTAAACAATCTCTTGCTGAACTAACAGCATTGTCTGGTATCGGTGAAGCACAAAGAGGAATGACACAAGCAGGGCTAGATATTCAGTATCAAGATTTCTTAAAACAACAACAATATCCATATGATCTTCTTGGTCAGTATCAATCTACTCTTTATGGTTATCCTTATCAAGCCTATGGTCAGCAACAGTATACGCCATATCAAAAACCTTCTACCTTCCAACAATTGGCTGGTGTGTTAGGTTCTGTTGGTAAGGTAGGATCTGCTTTTGGTTTCTTTAATACTGGCGGTAAGATTGCTTATCAATCTGAAGGTGGTCTATCAGGCATGACTAAGAAACTACAAGCAGGAAGTTCTGTAGGTAGTCCTTATATGTTTCCATTTTACACAGTATCGGGAATGGGTTTAAAGGATGAGCAACCTAGTTATATGTCAGAAGATGTAGATATGGATCAAGTTATGACATCTGCTCCTTCTATGACTTCAACAATGACAGATGTTATGGAAACTCAAGACACTGGTTCTGATGACATAACGGTAACTAAAAAAGATATTCTTGAAAAGTATCTTCAAAGTATGATGCTTGGTACAGACTTACTTGAAGAACAAAAAAAGTTTAGGCAACAGCAAGAAGAATATGCTAAAAAGAAATTAGAAAAATTAGAAAGAGAAGCAGGACCTATTCAGTATGGTTCTGATGTGTTACTTGGTATTGCAGGTGCAGATCCAAGAGATCCTTTAGCTACTCAAATTGCTACAGGTGTAGATTATGCAGAAGGAGAAAGACCTGATGTAGAACTTGCTCGTTATGAAATTCAAAAGGCATTAGCTGAAGGACGTATATCTGAAATTGAAGCACAGGCTGCTCTTGCTAAAACACAGGCTAGTGGACTTACAAATATTTATGAATTAAGTACTCCAACAGATTATTTAATAGGTTTAGATGTAACTAATGATCTTGTTAAATTTGCAGAAGGATTAGGTTTAGCACCTGCAAATGCTTTACCTGTTGTTAATTCTGCTAAATCTGAAGCAAGAAAAATTATTTCTGAAAATCCTTCTATGTATGATACACCAGAAAAACAACAATCACTTGTTGCAGAACTTATGCAACAAGGCTCTTCTTTAGCAGTAGATAAAGGTACTCCTATAGATAATCAATCGTCTGTTGATAAAATTGCGGATAATATTTTAAGGCTTGCAGATTAATATGGCACTATCTTCAAAGTCCCAAACTTATAATGATATTAAAAGTACTCTGTCTGGTATAAAGGCTGAGAAGGGATCTATTACTAAAGAAGATTTAAGTAATGTTGCAAGATCTTTTGAGATAGATGTTGCAGATATTACTGGTGCTGCTCAAGAAGAAAAAAGTTTATTAGCAGAAGCTAAAGAATATGGTGACATGTTTAATCTTGCACCTGATGATCCTCGTAGAAAAGATTTAGAAAACTATATTGCAGGTGACCCGTACAGTGGTGGTGCTCCGGGTCGTATGTTTAGAAGAGCATTAGGTGAAACAGTAGAAGCAGCAGGAAGACTTGGTGAAGCATTTATACCTGATAAAGTAGGTAAAAGTGAACTTGTAGAAAGAATGTCAAAAACATTTGACTATGTTATTCCTGAAAGTGTTCAAAGAGATATGCAAGGTTATCTAGATCCATATCATGGTGAAGGAGTTTTAGCAGGGTTAGAAGAAACTGGTGGTGTGTTAGCAAGTTATGCTTTACCTATTAGTTTAACTTCAAAAGCATTAACAACTACAGCACGTGCAACACCTTTTGTTAGGAATACATATGCGAGACTAGGGTCACGTGGAAAAAAATTTGCTAAAGCAGGTGGATATGGTGTTGCATGGGCAGCAGGTGCAACCCTTGTTGAAGACCCTAGAGAAAATCCATTTGATATGGTTAGGGCATATGTATTTGAAGATCCAGAAGCAATGAAACGTCTTCAACAACTAGCAGAAAATCCTAAAGATATTGAAGCAAAAGATTATCTTGATGCATTTATTCGTAATCTTGCTATTGAAGGTTTGTTTGGTGCAGGTGTACATTCTGCAGGTTCAATGGCACAGGCTCTTGCTCGTAGTTATAAACAAGGTTCTTTATCTTCTGTTAGAAATACAGTAACGCAGATAGGTGACACAACACGTGGTGCTGCTCGTCCTTATGTATCTAAATTAGCAGACATTACAGAAAAACCACGTAGACGTGTTGGTCAATACTTAGGTTCTCGTATGGGAACTGACGATAATTTTATAGCTTCACTATTTAAAAGAGAAGGAGCAGATAAAGTTGCTATTCTTCGTGCTGATGCTTTCGCACAAGACTTACAAAAATCTATTGATGATACATTACCAGAACAATATAAAACACAAGAATTTTATGAAGATGTAATTAACAAAGCATTAATGGGAGATAAAGACAGATTAACTCTTCTTCGTGGTATTGCTCCTGATGTTGCAGATAATGTTAGACTAATGAGAAATGAATTAGATACTTTATCTGCTCGTCTTCCTATTGGTGAAGGTAATTTAAAAGCAACAATTGATTCTAATCTTGGTGTGTATCTTAATAGATCATATCAATTTTTTGACAGCCCTGCTTATAGAAAAGAATTATCTAAAAAAATATTATCACGTCCAAATAATATACAGCGTGTTCGTTTAATTAATGAACGTGTAAGAACAGGTGAAATTACACGACAAGAAGGTGATGATCTTATTAATAATATTACTGATGATGTAGTAGAAAATGCTTCTGACTATATTGCTCGTCAGTTAGGCGTAGACAAAACCAATCCTATTGTTCAAGAAAATTTAGAAAAACTTACTAAGACAGAAGATGCAAATACATTTTCTAATTTTATGGAAAGCCTTGCAGGTAAAAATAGATATGCTTCTTCTAGTAAACCCTTAATGGGTAGAAAAGATATTGATGTAAGTATTCGTGATTTACTTGGAGAAGTAAAAGATCCTAAAGAAAACTTTAAAAATACTTATGTTAAATTGTCCACTATGAATGCTCAGTATGAATTCTTAGAAGATATTGCAGGTCAATTAAGTATACAATTTCAAAATAAAGTAAGACGTTTGCGTGAAGCAAATCCACAAATGACACAGGACGAAGCAATTGCACAAGTTCAAAAGACTATGGTTGATTTATCTTCTGATATAGGTGCAGATAAAAAATTAAACTGGGTATTTCAAGGTGCAGAAAAAGGTGATGTAGTGAATCCTTTACAAAATGTATACGCAGATAAGGCTTATGCAGATGCAATTAAAAATGGCTTTGATGTTAATCTAGATAGTATTAAACCTGTAATTTTAAGAAATATTTTTAGATATGCAGCAACTGCAAAAGGTTCAACTCAGTATGCTAAAACTGTTTTGAATGTGGGAACTCATGGAAAAAATATGATGGGGAATGTTGTTTTTCTTACAGCTAATGGTATACTACCAAAAGGAGAAACAATTCAGACTGCTACAAAAACAATTGCTGGACAACTTCGTAATAAAAATAGTAAAGAATTAGCAGATCAAATAGCTGAATATATAGAACTTGGTGTTACTAATTCTGGTGTTGGTTTAGGTATTATTAGAAGAAATCTTAATGAAGCATTTAGAAATCCAGATTCTTATATTTCAAGAATAACTCAAGGAAGTAAAGTAAAAGAAGCAGGTAAAAAACTTACTGAAATATATCAAGCAGAAGATGATTTTTTTAAGATCATACATTTTGAAAGAACAAAAGATTATCTTAAAAAAGTATACCCAAATATGGCAGATGATGCAATTAAACAAATGGCAGCACAAAGAACAAGAGATCTTATGCCTAACTATCAACTTGTTCCTAAAATATTTAAAATGTCTGGTTATTCTCCTTTTGGAGACTTTGTATCTTTTGCTGAAGAATCAATTCGTACTTCTAAAAATCTTGTTAAGTATACACTTAAAGATGCTTATAATGCTGGATTTAAAGCTAGTGATGAAAACTTTAATGCTGCGGCATTAAGACAGGCTGCAGCTACAAGGCTTGCAGGTATGACTGTTGCAGGTAGTCTTGGTACAATAGCACATAACTTAACTATGAGTGCTTTTGGTATTACAAAAGAGCAAGATAATGCTATGAATTTATTAGGTCCGGGATATAATGTTAATCAAGATAAACTTTATTATGGACCAGTACAACGTGATAAAAGAACTGGACATATTGTTGCTCCTAATGTTTCTTTAGGAGCATACGATCCATATAATATTGTTAAAGTAGGTGCTAGATTTTTACATGAAAGATTTTTAGATGGTGATCCAAAATCAGATTTTGAATTAAATAAACTTTGGACAGGAACTTTAGAACAAACTTTATATCCTATTGTAGGACCATCTATGATTACAGAAACATTAAGAGATATATATACAGGTAAGCAAGATTTTGATAGTCCAGAAAAAGGTTTTGTTGCTCGTGCTTTAAAAAATATTGTTGATTTATATGATCCAAGTTATATAAGATGGTATAAAAGAAGATCAGATTATGAAAATTCTGGCATGTCTGATAATCTTTATACAATATCAGAAGGTGATGTAGATATTCCTGCTTTATTAGGTTTTAGAAGAAATGTTAATGATATAAGTGTAGGTATAGGTTATAATTTATTCAAACCTATTAATGAAATTAAAAAAGCAGATAGAACATTAAAGAATGTTTTAAATAATCCTAATGCTACATCAGAAGATATATTGTCAGAATATAAGAATGCACAGAAGAAAAGGCTAGAAGGTTTTAAAAATCTTCGTGGCGTGTTACAATTATATAAAGATATGGGTTTTAGTATTGAAGGATTAACACAGGAAGTTACATTGGGTGGAAAGAAAAGAGCATTACAACCTAGTGAATTAGAATTAATTTATTCTGCTGATCAGAATATTTTTATACCTTCTCAATTAAAACCAAGGGAAACATTTCAAGGACCGCTTGCAGATGTTCCAACTGATCAGATTAATAATTTATATCAACAACTATTTAACTCAAGGATAGATCCAAATGACTAAGAAGAAAAAAGGTACACTTAAAGACATGGTAAAAGCACCACGTACAATTGACATTGATGGTCAGTTGCATATGCTTGCATGGATTACACCACAAGAAGGTAAGACATTAAAAGAACTTGGTGGTGCAGGTAAGAAAGGTCCTATGGGTATTCCTGCTTATCCACCACAAGGAATGGTAGATGCTATGGGTGGTTCTGCTACTGGTGTAAGTAATACTGGTTCTGGTTCTAATGTTTCAACTGGTGGTTCAAAAGGTGGTACTGGATTAGGTTCTTTTTATTCTCCAGATTCAGGAAAAAGTATTGATTCAAGTCGTCCAGAGTTTGGATTTGGTGGTGTTGCTGATATTGAAAATGTAAAAAACTATGTTATGGATGAGCAAGGAAAAATTGTTGGTGCTGTGCATGAAGGAAAAATGCCCGGTTTCTTAGGTGCGATTGCAAATGCATTAGGATTTAAAACTAATGTTTATACAGGCAAAAGTGGATACAATCCTATGACACCTAGTAATCTTTATGATAGAGATGGACCACAACGTAGAGATACTATAACTCCCTCTGTATCTGTAGCACCTGTTGAAGAAGAAGAAGAAGACACACCACTAACACAAGCAATGAAAGATTATTATACAATGGGAGTAGGAACAGGAACTAAACCTACTGAAATGACAGACATTATTCAAGCAAGTGAAAGTCCTATTGGTTCTAGATATGATAGAGAAAAAGGATTACTTTATCTTGAAGATGGAACAATCATTGATGTTAAAACTGGTCAAAAAGTAAATCAAAAAAGCCGTATCAAACCCTTACGCATTTCTGGTTTAGAAATGTTTAAGCCAATTGGTGGATAGTAATGTCAGCCGAACAAGTATTAAAGTGGAAGATACTTCCACGTTTAATGATGGTTGTAATGACATTAATGAGTTGGCGTTGTGCAGAGTGGTTTATGAAATTGGAAGACCCAACAGCAGCACAGTCAGCCTTTGTAAGCGTTGTGATGGGAGCAATGACAGGTGCATTTGGTATCTGGATGGGTGGAGAGAATAGGAAATGAAATATAACAGAGAACACTTTATAGAAAAACTTATTAAACATGAAGGTCTTGTTCTTCAAGTGTACAAAGATTCATTAGGAATTGATACAATAGGTATAGGTAGAAACTTAGAAGATCGTGGCATTAGTCCTATTGAATTTGAAGATATGAATATTCCAAACATAGAACACATATATGAGTATGGAATAACTGAACCTGATGCAATGCTACTAGCAAATAATGACATAGAGATTGTAGAAAAAGAATTATGTGATGCCCATCCTTGTCTTAAAGATCTAGATGAAGTACGACAACTTGTGCTTATGGATATGGCATTTAATATGGGTGTACCAAGACTTAAAAAGTTTGTTAAGATGTGGAATGCTATTCATGAAGAACGATTTGATTTAGCAGCAGAAGAAATGTTAGATTCTAGATGGGCTAGTCAAGTAGGAATGAGATCAATTAAATTAAGTAAAGCAATGAAAGAAGGAAGTTTTTAAATGGGTACTCCTAGTTCAATGACACGTACAGGAAAGCACGAGCCTTGGGAATTGCAAGTTTCTAGGGAACAGATTACTTTTCACCAATCAATATATAAGTTTGGATATAATGGTGATGTAAATGGAACAGAAGAAACTATTTGGTCACAAGGTGGTATCTATTCTTATCTTACTAGTGCTGCTCAATTGTATGTAAGTTCTAGTAGCACAGCAGATACTAATGGTGGAACAGGTGCTAACTCTGTAAAGATTATTGGTCTTGATGCTGATTATAATGAAGTAGAAGAAGACATTACTCTTACAGGACAGACACAAAAGATTACACAGACATCTTGGTTACGTGTGTACCGTATGTATGTTACCCTTGCTGGTTCAGGTGGGGAAGCAGCAGGAACTATTTATCTTGCTAATACAGGAGCAACTGCAGGTGTGCCTACTGGTACTGTTTATGCTTCTATTCTTTTAGGGGCAGGACAAACAGAAATGGCTGTGTATACAGTACCTGCAGGATATACTCTATACTTAGATGACGTTAACTTTACTGCTGCTGTTTCACAGGCAAACTCATATTGTCAGATTAGGTTTATAGTACGTAACTTTGGAACAAATATATTTCGTGAACAAATTAGAATTGTATTACAGTCTAATACCTTTATTGATAAGTTTAATTATCCTTTAAGGATACCAGAAAAAACTGATGTAGAGGCACGTGGTATTAGTATAGGAAGTTCTAACAATCCTATATCTGCATCATGGCAGGGTTTGTTAATTAAGAATGAAATACCGCCAGTATGATTGGTATAGTATTTGGTTATGTAATAAAGGGGAATGATTATGTGGACTGCATTAGTAGGACCAATTGCCGACTTAGCAGGTACTTGGCTAAATGGAAAAGTAGAAAAACAAAAAGCTAAGAATGAAGTAGCAGTTGCCACTGCAAAAGCAGAAGCAGTAGTCATGCAGAAGAAAGCTACTGGTGAGATTGATTGGGATCTAAAGATGGCTGATGCTTCTGCATCTAGCTGGAAAGATGAGTGGCTTACTATTATTTTTTCTGTGCCACTTGTCCTTAGTTTCTGTGGTGATTGGGGAAGGGGCGTTGTATCAGACGGCTTTGAAGCATTAGCAACAATGCCTGAATGGTATCAGTATACACTAGGTGTCATCGTTGCTGCTAGTTTCGGTGTCCGTAGTGCCACCAAGTTCTTCGGAAAGAAGTGATTCCTCGTCTGGACTTAACTCGTCAAAGTCTTCAGATAAGTCTAATGGATCAGGCTCAAACTCATTTGGGAAGGCTTGTTCCATTAGACTAAACATTTTATGAAACCCAATGACTTTCATAAGTCTTGTGATTTCTAACTCAAGAGAGTCTTCAGATATCTCTTCACTATCAGAGTTGTTACCACGTACACGTGACAGAAGTTCAAGTGCTTTAAGTGCAGTTGTACCATGCCCTGCGTTACGTGCTGTTTCATACTGCTTTTCAATCTCAGAAATAACATCAATGTCTGTTGTTATTTCATTCTGTAATTCTAGTATGCGTTCATGAACTTCAGTTTCTTTTAAAAGCCTGTACCCTTGGTTGTATGCAGATGCTTCTTTATACCCTGCATCCTTTGCCGCTTTCGTAGCGTTACGATGCAGGATATAGTTTTGACAGAACTGTTCTTTTCTTTCTTTATCTAGTTTAGGCAACTAACAACTCCGTATAATCTTTCTCTGTGCCACGAATAGAGTTCTTATACACCGCAGAACATAATGTGTTTGTACCGTGAAGAATAATACGCATCTCTCTTTGATTGTCATCAAATAACTTTTCACAATCCTGTGCCATGGCAAGTAGTTCACCTGTTGTCCAGAATATTTCTCCGTTTGTTTCTACTTTGAAATACTTTGGCTTGTCGTCTTTATCTTCTATGTTTACTCTTTCCTTTTTCATTTTTGCTGTTACTTCAGGAATAGAACAATCAAAACCAAACAACTCAAAGTTTCTAAAGCCAAGGATATGAGCAATAGATATTGTTCTCATTGCTGCACAAGTGCCACCTGTTACAAGTGTTGATCCTTCTTCGATTCCTGTATCTTTATTAACAACAAACTTTTCTTTTACTGAATCATCTCTAAGAGCATCAGAGTATGCTTGCCATCCCTTAATGTTTGCACCTTTAGTTATAAGATGTTTTGTAACAGAAGGATCTGTCATAGATGCAACAAGGAATAATGTCTTATCATCAACTGTTTTAAACAAGTCTTTACGTACAACGCCATGTGTACTTGTTCCTTCAATAGGACGAGGATCAAGAATGACACAGGCAAAAGGTTGTATACCATGCTCTAACAACTTAGGATAACTATGCTTAACACAGAACACTTTGTTGTTAGTATTCTTAATACGTTCCTTTAATAGATTAAAGTCAGTAGAAGAACCACCCGAAACAATGATTGCTGTTTCGTCATTGATACGACAATGCTTTAGCCAATTAAAATCTTCGATTAGTTTAGCATTGCTTTTAATATTATCAACAATCTCTTGTCGTGGTCTTGAATCTTTTGGTGTTACAATAATAGGCATACGTGTTAGTTTATCAGGTAGTTTTTCTACACCTTTTTTGTTTGCTACAAAACAAAGATGTGTAATACCACCACCAAGAACGGGGTCAGAACTAGGCAATACCACTTTAGCATATGCTTGTATCTCCTTTACGAGTTTATTTACGCCTAGATTATCTTCATGTGGAAGATTACCCTTTTTATCTGCAGTAAAATAATCATCAAGAACAGTAACAGGAATATGCTTTAGTAAGTCATAATCATTCTTTACTGTTTCATATGAATGACCGCCATCAATATATGCAAAGTCTGCATCTTTAATTCCTTCACATTCCTTCAAGGTTTTCTTTGTATCACCTTTGTATAATTCAAAAGTAAATATTTTATTTGTTTTTTGCATTACTGCAGAAAAATTACCAAGCCTTTTATCAACAGCTTCTAACATGTTGTGTGCCTTGGTATTCATTTCATATTTATCAGACTCTTCTGTAGCTTCCTCAAATAGATCAAAGCCAATGTAATGTACATGATCAGTATGTTCAAAAGCAGCAAGAGCCATCTCAATAGCACGTC
>Ga0307376_10005262_pt1 | contig 11689 bp, 13 predicted proteins | sample TR2MG_FD_202536 | JGI IMG/M metagenome (GOLD analysis project Ga0307376, IMG submission 202536) | Soil microbial communities from Risofladan, Vaasa, Finland - TR-2 | ecosystem: Environmental > Terrestrial > Soil > Coastal area > Acid sulfate soil | place: Finland: Risofladan, Vaasa | collected... | reverse complement strand
TTGCCATTGTAGCGAGCAACGAACCTAATTGTTCTAAAAATTCTCAAAGGATCGTCTTGAAACGTCTTGAAAGGAGATTCAGGGGTTCTAATGGTCCTGCTTTCGAGATCTTTTAATCCTTGCCCTGTAAAATCTTCTAACTCGCCAGTCATAATGTTGTAGAAGAGAGAGTTAATTGTCAAGTCTCTTCTAAAAGCATCTTCCTGTGGAGTTGCTGGTCTAACATCTGGGACCCTAGAGTCTCCATGGTACACTTCTTGTCTAGCCATAGCAAAATCTAGATCAAATTCTGTTCCATTTGAAATTGGGATTTTTGCTCCAGCAGTTTCCAAGTGTTTTGAGGCATCAGGATTTGCTTCTACGACATGAGGGCCTTCAAGACCAAGTTCCTTAGTTATCAACCTCGCGATTTTTTCTCCAGAAACGTTATCAATCATCAAATCGATATCGTCCGACTCTTTCCCCAGAAGTTTGTCACGAACCCATCCTCCTGCAACTCTGAGTGTTGTTCCAGGAGACACTTTGGAAACTGTGTTTCTCAAAATGTCAAAAAGTTCTTTTTCTTCTGCCGTTAGTATTATTTCTTTTTTCATTTCATTCCTATGCGTAATCAAAAAACCACTGATATCGAATTGTGCCAGCGATAAAGCTTTGTGCAATTGGCACGTTAAAATTTAAGTACATATATTCGCTTGTTAACCTGTTTAGATTAGCGACAGACACATTATGAGGGGAATTGACGCTTTTATTGCTAACTCCTGTAAAAAATGATTCAGGTACTACGTTAGCATCAATAAAAGATCTTGAGTCAACTCCGAAAGTAGAAGTTCCAAATACAATACCGCCTGTATTGATTAATGCAAGTCGAATATTTGTAATTGCGGCAACATCTGGAACAAAAAGTTGAACAATGTTGGTTTGAGACGATTCGAGAGGGGCAACCATACCGAATGATGATGCCTGAGCATCTAGAGTATTGATTGGAATTCGTTTTTTATTTTGAATTATGTAGGTTATTGGTGTCACTTTCTACCTCAATGGAGATGTTGTTGGTTTTTTCATCAACTCGTACCTTAATAATATTATTTCCTAAAAACAGCCCCACATACCTTGACTCAACTTGGATTTGATCAGATCCTAGCATCGCACTTGCGGTTTTACCTTGAATGTATTCCATATTAGATGGCAAAGTAATAACCTGTCCGTTGTTGTTTAGCTGTAGGGATTGGATTTTGTCTTTCACTAACTCCCAGTTAAGATCATCTTCGTTAATATATCGCCCTTCTTTGTCTATTGCTTCCCATCTCTTCATTTGTCAATTCTCCTTTGAATTATTGTTTATTATACCCTCAAAGATGTATAATGAGAAGAAAGATGGTGTGAATTTTGAACTATGGCAAGAATAAAATCGTCATATGAGCTGGCATGTGAGCGAATCATTGTGCCGAAAAAAAAGATGCAAATTAAAGAAACGGAAAATGATGATAACTTCAAAATGCCAGAATTTGTGGAATGCTGGAAGCACCCTGATGGGCCGCAAGAGTATGAAACGATTATTCTGGAAGAAGACGGATCAAATGGAACAGTGTCTTTAATTGAGCAGTATGATGCCCTATCGCAGAAAAGACCATTAGTGAAAGAAAGTCAAGAAGTTAGAAAAGAAAAGCCCATATATTCGGAGATGAAAGTGCAAGAATCTTATAGAGTTAATTTCGATCTTAGTAATAATCCAGGTGTTCATTGGTATGGGCATTTTACAAGTTATGCTGGTTTTAGTAGAATGAATAGAGCTTTCGCGTTCGGACTTTCAAATCGTGGGATAAGAGTTCGGACTGACATTCAAGAATCAAGCGTTGATGTGAATGGAGAGACGGAAAATCAGCTTAGAAAGATGGAGCAAACTTATTTGCCAGATAATGCTCCAAAAGTTTTTGGAGCAACAGTTCCCTTGAGCATGTTTCATAACGGGAAAAAGATTCTTTATACTATGATGGAAACTTCATGTACTCTGCACAAAGACTATGTTGGTAAACTCAACTTGTTTGATGAAATCTGGGTTCCAACTAATTTTGCGAAAGATTTGTTCAAAAAGAATGGAGTTCACCCTCCAATTCATATTATGCCTCTTGGGGTTGACGTTAATAGATATACTCCAACAAGAAAGGTTTTTAATTTCAAGAGTAGTGAAGACGATGAGCTTGTCGAAGGGGATTTCGTTTTTTTAAGCGTTTTTAAGTGGGGATATCGAAAAGGATATGACATTCTTCTGAAAGCGTTTATGGAAGAATTTTCTTTTAAAGATAGAGTTAGACTATTGCTTGTTTCCAGAGCTGAAGCGTTTAATAACCCGAATCAGATTGTTAATGATTTTAATGGAATAAGGCAGTCTGTCAATAAAAGTGACGAGGAACTGCCAAGAATTGATCTTTATGACAAAGAAATTAATGAGAGAGATATGCCTAGCGTTTATGGAGCCGCAGATGCATTCGTTTTAGTTTCACGCGGCGAGGGATTTGGATTACCGTATTGTTTTTTGCAAGGCACCCAGATAAATACTTCTATTGGACTAAAAAATATTGAAGACATAGAATTAGGGGATTCCGTCATTACACATACTGGAGACTCCAAGTTGGTGAACGAGCTACATAAAAATGTGGTAAAAACTTCGTTCGGAAAGGTTGAAACAATGTTGGGAGGGGAAATTAGTGGAACATCCAATCATGCATTTTGGCATGTTGGTAAACCTAAAAAGAAGGATTACAAGAATAAAGGGATTCATCTTTGTGATTTTTTAGATAATGTTAAACCTGAATGGACAAGAATTCATGACATAAAGAAAGGGGATTATTTACTTCGTCCGATCAGAAAAGATTGGAATACAGAAGTATTGAAGATAGATGTTAGAGATTATTGCAAAAACGAGAATTTAATTGAGGATGGGGATAGAATTTGTTCAAAATTTTCAAATGGACCTATAACGAATCAAAAGATAGCAGATCTAGCAGGCGTAAGTAAGCGTCAAGTAGAGCACTATAAGCAGGATGGAAGGCTTAGTGCTAGAGCGAGTAGAGAAATCGCTCTCGTTATGGATAAATTAGATGTAGGTGTTCAGAAGTCTTATATAACTAGAAAAATTGAGGTTAATGAGAAGTTTGCGAAACTATTAGGATATTATTGCGCAGAAGGGAATCCATTAAGTAATAATAGTGGAATTGAGTTCTCGTTTCACTCAAAAGAAATAGACTATCATACTGAAGTGTGTTATTTAGTTGACAAATGTTTTGGATCTACTACTAAAATAACAAAAAGATGCAACAAACACGTTACAACTGTTAGGGTTTGCAATTCTCTTTTGGCTCAACTATTTGTCTCTTTAGTTGGTAGGGGATCACATAATAAAAAAGTCCCAGAGATAATTTTGCGTTCAAATAAGAAAGTCATTCAGGCATTTTTAAATGGATACATTAACGGAGATGGGCACTCTAATGAGAATATAGTGTCAATAACAACTGCAAGTGAAAGCTTAGCTAAAGAGTTCCAGAGTCTTTTGCTTGATCAAGGAGAGATCTGCTCATTTAGAAAAGATACTCGTGACCTTTATAATTGTACAATAGGCAGTGGGGGGAAATCTGACTGGATAGAAAAAGATTATCGGACCCACAAGAGCAATAAGCGATGGAATGTTTGGAAAAATCCAGATTACATCTTTATACCAGTAAAGAGCGTCAAAATATATAAAGATGAACAGACGGTTTATAATTTTGATGTAGACGATAACCATTCCTATATTGCGAACAACTTTGCGGTACACAATTGCGAGGCTGGCGCAAGCGGTATGCCAGTAATTGCAAGCAATTGTTCTGGACATTCAGACTTCTTAAATGAGAGTAATTCGTTTTTAGTCGAGCCTGATGGTTACACTACTGCTCAAACCACTGGCCACATGAGCAAATTGGCCAAACACTGTCGTTTTTATGAAGATCAGCAGTTTCCAGAATTTGGTCGTGACGCTATCGAGCAAACAAAGCGACATATGAGATATGTTTATGAAAATTACGATGCTTCTTTGGACAAGGCTGACAAGCTAAGAGAGGATCTAGTTAAAAATTATACTTGGGATAAAGCGGTGGACAGAGTTTATCGAAGAGTCCTTGAACTTAATGGAGTTAAATAATTATGCAAGTTACTTTAAAATGCAAAGTAAGTTTAAGCAAGAAGATGAGGAATCTTTTGCAAAATGGCGGCAGTGTCGTTTTGACCGTTGATTCAATAAATTCAGGTAAAGGTGAGGGGCATCTTGTTCTTACCGATGATGGACCAAGTCAAGATATAACTGATCTAATGGGTAATGAAACAAGTATCATGCTTACCCCTATGAATGTTGTCGAAAACGAAAGAAGTACTCCTGTTGCAAACATTTATCAAAACGTTGGACAGCCAAATCCAGGGGTCTCTCAGGTTTTTAATCAGCAGCCACAATATCAACAACATTCTCCACAGTATCAACAGCCTCCGCAAGGGTATCAGCAAAGAAATGCTGTGGATAGATTGGCGGCGACTCAGCCTCCAGATCATGGGCAGAATAATAGGGCTTACTATACTCAAGAAGAGTTGCAAGTTCCAAGAGAGTTCCAACAACCTCAACAAGGACAACCTCAACAAGGACAACCTCAACAAGGGCAACCTCAGAATATGGGCTTTATGAATTACATAAAGAACTATCAGGAACTTTTTAGTGCAGTCAGTGAAAGTAAGAACAAAATTGCGGACATTCAAGTTGAGTCAATTCAAGAAGGGGACTCTATGGGCGTAAGAAGGCAGAAGGCTATTCTTCAAGAGCAAAAAGATATGCAAGAGTCTATCGGTTGTGACGCTTATGTCGTAAACGAAAAGTGCGCGTCTTTAACAATTAATGACATTGGGCTAGATCTTCCTCTGAACATGCCTAAAAACTTAGGTAACATATCCGCCAAGAAACTTGCTTCAAGTAGGCAGTTATGGGATTTGTTCAGACAGAATTATATTCGACTTGTTTCCCCTAACGAAGCAGACCATCTCATGAAAAATGCGGGAACAATGAATAGAACATATGTCCCTGAACTAGAGATATATGATTCTCACTATGACGCTGGAGATGCGATGCACGAATCTCAATCCCATGGAAGATATGCTGAAACTCAGATGATAGACCTTGAATCGTCTCACCTAGAAGGACCTTCTGAGGAGTTAAGAATGCTTCGTATGGCTGGAGGGGACAATAGATCAGAAGTCGGCGGGGGTGTTCAAAGCTTAACTGGAAATACAAGAAGGTCATTCCATGGATCAAGTAGCGAAATGGAAAACGCTTCACTTGATGATATCTATTCTGGAGACGAATGGTCGATTGACAATAGACACGTAGGTCGAGAGTCAAGAAGAAATAAGGCAGGATTAAAAACAGTGGCATCCAGACACTCACCAAGGAGATACTAATGAAGAATGTAATAGTTGTAAAGGTTGGCAATAACGAACGTCCTGCGGGACCAGAAGACATTAAAAACGTGAAAAAACAGTTCAAAAAACTAAAAAAGAAGAACGCATCTTTAAGTGATTTTGATATTTTCGTTACTCATCATGCTATTGAAATCTCAATAGTAGATGAAGAAGGTTCGGTAAGGATCTAATATGCTTTACCTTTCAAGACATGGATTAAGATTAAACAAAGTGGTTAGAGGATACAATGATGACCCCAACCCTCCGATCCATCACTCTGGGATTCAGCCACTAATAGAGAATTCAAAAGTCATTCAGAATCTTGATGCTATTTTTTGTTCACCTTTTATTAGGTGCGTTCAAACAGCTCACTATTTAAATCGTCATGACGCTCCTATCTATATAGAATATGGATTATCAGAAACTCTTAGAGCTAAATGGTTCGAGAAGGCGGGATACAATCCACTAAATAGGTTGCACAACTCTCATGATTTAGAATTGCATTATTATAACGTTGATTCTGAATATGTCAGTCAGATTTCTCAGAAGTTTCCAGAGTCCAGGAGAGATTCCAGAAAGAGAGTTTATTCTTTTATAGAGTGGTTGAAAAAATCTGAATACTGGGAGAAGGACGTTCTTTTGATCGGTCATGGATTCAGTATAAAAGATTGTTTGAATGCTCTTGGTATAAACCCTCCATTTCAGGGCTGGAGACGTAGCTATCCAGCGATGGGGCAGTTGTTCGTTATTGATAACTCAGAAAAAGATAAAGTTGACTTGACAGACGAAGTTAATAGGGTATAATAAGGGGAAATAAGGCTCCTATAGCTTAACGGCCAAAGCGCAGGACTCTAACCCCTAGAGATCTCAGTTCGATTCTGGGTAGGAGCACCACAAGGTAAAATTATGAACGAAGAATTAGACACTTGCAACATCTGTAATCGACAGAGGAAACTATCTTATAAAATTTGTAATTGGTGTTTTGAGGAATTAAATTCTTTTTCTAAAGAGAAAGAGATAACTCCTAGCGAGATCAAAAGTGATAAAATTAGATTAGTTATATATCTTTTTTGTTGCCTTATAATATTTCCTGCTATGATGTACGATTCTTGGATTGTTGTGGCAATGTCGTTTTTAGTTGCTATTTTTGTTGGAAAGAGTTTTAAAAAGGGTGAATAACATGTTGTAGATTTTCAAATCTGGATTCACATAGGTAGCTCGCGGTCCTCCGTGACGGATTTTTGTTGATTTTGTTTTATGTATTCAATCAAAGCAAACAGTCTGTACAAAAGGAGAACCTAAAAATGACTACGCAAGTGAATGAAAAATATGTTTTATCTGAAGAAGAAGTAAATCTGAGAAAGGCAATGAACTTTCTCAAAGGATGTGGAGTTGGTTACGCCTTCAACAAAGGCGCTAAGTATAAATCCACTAAAGAATACCAAGAAGATTTTGCCCAAGGTCTTCGAAATGCTAACACCAAAGAGATTAAGCTCACGGTTAATGGCCGTGAGCTAACTCGTCGTAGAATTGCGACTAGACAATGGGCGACAGTTTGTCACATTGTTCATAACCGCCTACGTCATAACCGCCCCCACACTGGATCATATGAATCTGATCAGAAGTTCTTAACAGACTTCAGTGAAGAAAGATGGGCCAATGGGACTTATGTCAAAGAGTTCCAAGAGGTATTGTCTGAATATGGTGTTTCCATCCCTGGATTACCCTTGGAGGCTGAATAATGGACACCAGGGTATACGTACTGACCCGATCTGAGCTGTCACAGGCTCAGAGAGGGGTCCAAGGCGCTCATGCCTTAGCTGAAATGGTTTTTGATTATGGCTAGGAACCTGATGTCAAAAATTGGGTTAAAAAAGATAAAACTTTGGTCTTTTTGCAAGCGAAGGAAGAGAAGTGTTATCAAGTCGTTGACAAAGCGATAGATGATGGAATAAAAGCCACTTTTTTCTATGATGAGTATTATCCTGAAGACTTTGGGTGGACGGCTGTTGCTTTCTACCCAATGACTAAAGAACAGGGTTCTCAGTATTTTAAAGGACTAAAATTGGCGTAAAAGTTAATGCCCCTCTTTACTTTGTGTATTGAGGGGTATTTCTTTTTATAATAGGATTAGGTAAAAGGGTAAATCCCCCTATCTCTTGAAGTATAATATCGAATATTATTTTCACAAATTTATGAAGGAGTTATATAATGTCCATTAAGCTATATCCAAACAGAGTTTTCAGATCTTTGCCAACTGCTGTTGATGCCATAATGCACAAGGATACCGTTAAGCAGTTAAAAGGTGTTTCTGACATTACTGCTACGCCAATTAATGAAGTAGTTACCCCAAAAAGAGATTGGAAAATCGTTGGGATTAAGTTTTCTTTTGACAGTGGAACGGCCAGAGACTATTCGGCAAGCATCATCGGAGGACGAAGCGTTTTAGAAAACCTAAATGATTTCCTGTTCTTTCAGATTCCAGGAACATTAAAAAGAAAGATCACTCTTGATCCTGGGTTCTATACAGGGACCGAACTCGCCGCAGAACTTAAAGTCAAGATGGATGCTGATTCAGCATTCAGCGGTCTTGGAGTAACCTTTACAGTAACCTATAATTCAGCTACTGGGGAATACACTATCACCCCCAGCACTGGAACCTTAAAATATTTTGAGTTTAATCCATCTGGAACTCTTCCCGACCAATACAGCATCGCTGGACACTTATTCGGTTTCAATGAGACCGTTGGTTTCTCAGCATCTTTAACTAGCGACACTCCAGTCCCTGGACTTGATTCTGAAACTGCCATAATCGATGTTACGGCTGGAACAGATCTCTCGCACTATAATAGCGATATCCATTATCTCTCTCTTGATGAAGCTATCAGGATTGAAACAAGTACATCGGCAGTTGTCGTAGACTTTTCGGTTGATTATCAAGAAGTCTTAACTTAAGGCAAGATATGAAGATTATTAAAGTGGCAGAACCTGGAAAGATTATGAGTCAACCTCATGGCCCTAAGCCATCTGGCAAATTAGATACACAGATCTTTTTAGAAAAAGAAGACCCCTCTCACGTTGCCAGAAAGAAAAGAAAGGGTAAAGAGAAAAAGATTAGTAATGATGAAAAATGCAGTGTTTGCACGGCTAAGAGAAGGTAACAAGAGATATGGGTCAAACTAGATGCAGCGCTATTCAAGATGAAGTTGTAAGGCTTTATGCACGATTTGTAAGCGATGGGATTTTATCTAATCCATCGGGACAACCAATGGTCGAGATATTAGATTGTGATGGAGTCACTGTTTTAGACATCGTTCCATCACAAATTGAAGCCACAGGGGTTTATTATGCCGACTGGTATGTTCCAGCAAATCTCCCTCTTGGAGAATATTATGATAGATGGACATTCCAATGGAGTGGAAACTCTCGGGTTGAAGTGATCAATAATATTTTTAGTGTATTCTCTTTAGATTCATACATAAGTTTTTTGAGCAAAGGAAGCTCTTTAAAGGTCTCTAATAGGGCTCATCAGCTAATGTATGACCTGTCGAACCTATTTATCAAAGAGGTTCAACACAAGCCTGTTTATTGGGAGCAAGGTAGGAGAATTCGTCAAGAGGACCAGCACAAAAGGCGCAAACACTTTTATTACTTTGAGTTGGACAGTGAACATTATTATGCAAAGGCTGGAGACGTATATTTTCATAATGGTCAAAAGTATACCATTCATAAGGAATTAGTAAACGAATCTTCTAGTTCAACTGATTCTTCAAGCTCTTCAAGTGTTGATTCTTCAAGTTCTGAGTCGATGACATCGGAGAGTTCGGGTTCTTCTTCAAGTTCTCACTCTTCCAGTAGCACTTCCAGTATGGATTCTAGTTCAACAACTAGCTCTTCTTCAACATCTCAGGGATTAGAATACGAAACTGATCCTGTTTATGTACCAAAAGTAATTTTGACAACTATGGGAACTGGTGATCCACTCTCTTCTGGAACCTTGAGCTTAGTAGAGGGATGCGGATCTGCGAATATTGTCTTTACAGGTGTGACTAAAAAGACAGGCAAATTTTCTACGATTTTTGATTTTGCCTTTGGGAATTGGAATCAAGATCCTCGTCCAATTGTTCGTCTTAACAACACAAGGATTATTGATGATGGATGGCATGTGGACTATCAAGGTAAAATTTATCTAGATAGATTAATGGCTCCAGAAGATTATGTCAATGTATCATATAATTTCGCTTATTTCAGCGAGGAAGAGCTTTTAACGTTTCTTAAGCATGGATTACAAATGATGAATACTATTCCTCCAGCAAGCACACAATATCGTTCTTTAGAACAAGCCCCACTTAGTTGGGACGCTCCTATTCTATTGTATGCTGCAATAACAGCATTGAAGAGAATTATTTTCGGAATGGGTTGTCAACAGAACCAATTAATTTTTGGTGGACCAGATAATATCAACTCTGAAGAGGCCGCTAGAGCTTATGCTGATAGTTTGAAAGGGCTTTATACTGACTATACCGAACTTTGGAAAGAAGCGGCTGAAAATGTGAAATCTAAACAGCTCCCTGGTATCGCAATAGCCATCCAGCCCGAATTTACTTTGCCTGGAGGACGCTCACGCTGGTTTAGGTATTTGTACAAGAGCGGTAACTAATTTTGAGGCCAGTCTATCAGTTTTTGTTACCATACTTCCTGAAAAAATCTTAAACAAAAATATTAAACGATATGACTATTGTTTAACCTCTAAGAAGGTATGAAATTATGGGTAAGCATGGATGGGCATGGATAAAACTGCCAGAAGAAGTATCTAAAAAGATCATTGATTTTGGGAAAGAAATTCCAAATGATGAACTTCACGAAAATGGAAGAGAGAATCAACCTCATATCACTTTAAAGTATGGCGTCAATGTTTCTGACTATAATTTAGTAAGAGAATGTCTGGATGGAAAAGCTGGTGGAAAAGCACATTTAGGTGTTTCTTCAATATTTGAAAACGATGAATATGATGTTATCAAAGTGTCTTGTGCTGGACCATCATTACATAGAATTCACAAATTATTGAATCAATTGCCTCATGACGATAATTTTATGCTTTATAAACCTCATGCGACTATTGCTTATGTGAAGCCAGGATGTGGTAAAAAATATGCTGGAGAATTTTTAATTGATGAAGAATTTGAGTTTGATACGGTATGGTACAAAAAACCAGAAGGAACTAAAAGTGTTCCAATTCGACTATCAACATATAAAGAGTCATTTAATTTAAAAAGATACATAATGTCTAATCGATATGCTGAAGAGCACAAAGATTGGGAAGATTTCGATAATGACTTAGTTCATAAAGTTGGCGAGATATAAATCCAATGAGAGTTTTCAACTTAGACAAGCATAATAAGTCAGTGAAAACATCTGCGGCATCTGATTTTGTTGGTGGATATGTTCAAAATGTTTTAAGTGAACTCCCTCCCCAAGACGAACTTAGTGACAAGCAGATAAAATATGTTCGAGACATGGGTCTTTCTTCTTCGCGATCAAGTTTGCGAGGAGTAGATATGCTTAGTTTTTACGTTCGTTATCCACGATATTTTTTCCTATCTCTTTATGATCTTGAGCAACACTTTCGCTATTATGGCAGAGATGATATTTTTGAAAAAGCGTGGAATATCTATCTTACAGATGCATCGGGTCCTTATTCTTTTTATATTCCTACAGACATGTCATATAGGTGTGTGGAAGAGTTGATGGACGCGAACAAGATTTCAAGTTTAAATGCGGCGGAATTTTTTCTTCATAGTAAGAGGAGTAATGAAAAGTCGCTTGTTGAACTTGTTGCCAGAAGGTTTCCTGAAGAATATGCCAGAGTATACGGGGATAGTGAATCCTATGTGATGGCGGATATTAAAGCTTTTTTAGAGCATCCGTCCATTAGTAACCAAGGGAGACTTAAGTCTTCGATGCAATCTTTAGATACTAATGAACCTGAAGACTTGGAATTGCTCAAGAAAATCAAGTTTAATTTTATAATGAATGGCGAACTTTATAAGGTTCCTACTCTCAGTCGTAACCATCGCGACTCTGTTGATGGAGGGTCACTTCTTGGATATGTAGACGAAGCGTTAGAATCTATTAAAAATGGGGAGTCTTTGAATGATCCTGATAATCCGTTTATTGTTCAGTTAGTTAACGATCCGTTACTTGGCAATGTGGCCAT
>Ga0307376_10005260_pt1 | contig 11696 bp, 9 predicted proteins | sample TR2MG_FD_202536 | JGI IMG/M metagenome (GOLD analysis project Ga0307376, IMG submission 202536) | Soil microbial communities from Risofladan, Vaasa, Finland - TR-2 | ecosystem: Environmental > Terrestrial > Soil > Coastal area > Acid sulfate soil | place: Finland: Risofladan, Vaasa | collected... | reverse complement strand
GAAACTATTCGAGGAAGATGACACAGCAAAATTCATAGTCAATGAATTCTTTAATTGGTTTAAGCAATATGATACACTGCCTAGCCTTCAAAGGATTTTCGAAAAACACAAGGCGTCTCCGTGGGGCCCAAAGATAAAGATAAGATTTAAGATGATTATAGATACGGCTAAATCCTCGACCCCGCCCACGGAAGCAGAATTTGAGTCTTATGTAAATGACTTAAAAACACTATATGCTCGTGAGGAGTTTTCGAAGAAGCTACAGTCGTTCACCGAGGTTCAGGCTCAAGCTCAAGGAAAGTCCTTGGAGGAATTTACTAGCTTTATTAGAGACTTTGGTAAGGGGTTTATTGAAATCAGCAACGATCTAGATAAGAGCGATGAGGGGGAGTATAGCTATACGACTCATGAAGCTAACTTAAATGTCGGCAAGATACTCGACCGAGATCTCTCAAATGAAAAAAGGTTCAGAATCGGACATAAAGTAGTAGATGATGCAACCAAGGGCTTTAAGTACGGCGACTTATTGATGATATTGGGAAATATCAACCAGGGTAAATCAATGGCCCTAGTCAACATCTGCTACAACATGTGGAAGGATGGGCACAATGTTCTCCTTCTAACGGCTGAAATGAGGCCAGACCACTTCGATGAGCGAATTTACTCCAGGGCATCGGCCGTTGATTACGGAAGAATTATGGCCGGGAAGCAGCATCTCGACAAAGAAGATGCTGCGGCCTTGGGCGAATGCGTAAAGATGATGAATAGTCGTAAGAATAACATTATTACTAAGTTTTTAAAACCAACAGACAACGTGGCCACTATCGAGGGATATATAAACGATCTTAGGAACTCCAAGAATTTTATCCCAGACGTGGTAGTAGTTGACTCTTTGGAGCACATTTCTCCGCTATACACTCCCGTAGAAGAGAAAGACTGGCAATTAAAGGGCCAAATAATAACCGAATTTAAGAATTGGGCTGAAACCTTTATGAATAACCGTGGAGTTTTCGTAATCAGCACCCATCAGGCCAAAACAGAAACTCATGATAAGAAGTTTACGGACATTAGCATTACAGACTTTGGGCGTTCGAAAATCGTGCCAGAAAAAGCCGACTTTTCATTGTACCTCAGAACTGTATCTGAATTAAATATCATGAATGTAAAATTAATTAAGGCAAGACGGTGTCAGGTTGGCCTAGACTGGTCTATGGCCGTAGATTATTCTAAGTGTTTAATTACTGACACTGATGATACTACAAACTCAGAGAGCATTCTTGACAGCCCTAACTAAACAGCAAACTAAGAAGATAGTTGGTTTTATAAACAAAAGAGTTGATATACTTAAGTTAATAAGACACTATGGATTTGAGCCGGCTGAGGATATTGGCGGCCGACATAAGATGAGATGCATTTTGCACAATGAGTCCACGGCTTCTTTTTTTATATATCCGAATAATTCATATTACTGCTTCGGCTGTGCGTCTGGCGGCGGGGTAATAAATCTCATGATGGGTTTTGAGGATAAGTCATTTGCTGAGATTATTGATCGGTATAGAGAAGACATTGACGTTGCTAGCGACAAATTCTTTGCAGAGGCGCTGATAAAGTCTATCAACGACGACAGCTTTGATGTAGAAGCGTATAAAAACAATGTACAATATCAGCTAGGTGTACACCTTAGGGATTTATTATATAAAGATCCGTCTAAAATAGACATCGTTACCGATTGCCATCGAGATATGGACATGTTTTTTTCAAATGCATCGATTGATGATTCTAGGATTATAGATAGCTTCATGGATCATATTATTGAAAAGGCTCATCAATGAAATTTAAATTCGCCCACATAGCGGATATTCACATAGGCTCATACCAGGGGAAGGTTGAGGTCGGAGGTCTTAATAGCCGTTTTCTAGATTTTGTTAAGACATTCCATGAATCAATTGGTCGTGCCATATCTGACAGCGTTGATTTCTGTATAATAGCTGGAGATATATTTAAAAGCAAAACGCCTACCCCGGAAGAGGTCAATGAGTTTGCCAAGGGAATCATGAGTTTGATGAAAGCTAAGATCCCAACGGTGGTTGTTCTAGGAAATCACGATCTATTTCTGGCGGACAATAGAACTCATTCGATCGGAGTTTTGCAGACACTCCTCCAAAATGAAGAGAACTTTATTATCTCCAGAGAGCCGGAAGTAGTTAGACTTAAGACAAAATCAGGGGAAGTGCAAGTCCAGACTATGCCATACCCTATTCGCAGCGTTCTTAAGTTGGAAAAGAACGAAGATGTGGCAAAATACGTAGAGGATAAAACCAACGAGCTATACTCATCTTTGGATAAGAAAATCCCATCTATTTATGTTGGCCACTTTACACTATCGGATGCAAAGGTCGGAGATGAAAAAAGATACGTTGATCAGTTTTCAGAACCGGTAATAAATATTGGAATTTTTAGGGGAAAGAAATATGCGTATGTAGCTATGGGCCATATTCATAAATTTCAGGAGCTCATGAAAGATCCGATAGTGGTTTATGCAGGCTCAAATAACCGTGTAGATTTTAATGAGGCCTCTGAGAAAAAAGGCTTTGTAATGGTTACGGTCGAAGACGGAGAAACAAAGTACGAATTTATAAAGGTTCAAGCCAGGAAGTTTTCAGATTTAAAATACAACCTGGAAAAAGAGGAAGACCCAACTGCCATAGTGTTGGGAGACATTGAATCCAAGAGTGGCGAAATCAAGGATTCTATAGTAAGGATAGAGGTTATTTTATCTGAGGAGAGTTATATTAAGTATAACTCATCGGCAGTAGCTCAAAAACTGGGCGAGCTGTCCTATTGGATACATGGCTCGTGTATTCCGGTAGTTAGAAAGAAGAATCTTTCCAGAGAATCACTTGGATTCAGCGAAAGCATGGATGAGTTACAGGCACTAAAACACTTTGCTTCCGTAAACAATATAAAAAACGAAGATACTTTTATGAAATATGGAGAGAGCATAATAAAAGAATCAATGGTATCGGAGGACTAATATGATATGTGTAAGCTGCGCAGGTGAATTAAACTCAAGCATGAAGCACGCCATGCTTTCAAATCTGTGCCCGTTTTGCGGTCAAAGTATCTTTACGGCCGCAGAGGCAGATTTTAGAAAATCCATCTTTAGAATTCTCCTGAAGAACGGAATTGATGATGACGACCTAATCTCTAGGCTTGTTGACGATATCTCCAATGCTTTGCGTAAAGATATTTCTCCTGCAGAAGACATGGCTCGGGCTAGGGCCGGTGCTGGTGCCAATAGACCCAGACAGGCAGTAGAGCAGCAGATTGGAGAAGAAATAGAGGTAGGTGGCGACGACGATGAAGAAGAGGATGATAGCTTTTTACCGGAAGAGGCTAGAGATGCTCCATCCAGACAGCTTACTCCAGATCCGAACAGGGTTTCTGCGCAATCATCGGCTAAGCCCAACAACTCCTCTAAGGTAGATCTTGCAATGAGAGAGTTCGAGAAGCTTACTAAGCAAGCTGCCGACGACGGCTCCGACGAAGACGGGGACGACGGCTCTGATGGAGATGCGGACGACTTAGAAAGGCGGTTCCTTGCTAGCGCTGGAATTGATACGACGGCAGCTGGCAGGAGGCCGGCTCCCGGAGGTCCTAAAAGGCCAGGATTCAATGGCCCTAGCAAGAAAAGAGTTCAATAAGAATGAATCTAGGCAAGTTGATATTAAAAGACTATCTGTCCTATGCCAAGGCTGAAGTTGACTTCACCAACATGGGCAAGGTACTTATTGTTGGAATGAACAATGGAGATCCATCTGACTCCAATGGTGCCGGCAAGACTAACCTGTTTGAAGCCATCGGATGGAATGGCTGGGGTGAATCAAAAGTCGATACGATTGATTTGAACGTAAAAGATGGAGCTGATTTATGCTCTGTTGAACATAGATTTGAGCATGACGGGAAACAGGCCTCGATCGTAAGAACTAGAAATAGAAAAAATGGAAGTAGTACACTGGATTTAACCATTGATGGAGTTGTAAGCAACGGAACAAGCGTTACCGATACAAATAAGAAGATATCGGAATTTTTAAGTCTAGACTACGATACTTTTGTAAACTCTGTATATATTAGACAAGATGACGTATACTCTCTAGCTAATTCAAAAAGCACCTCGGCCGGCAGGGATCTACTTGAAAAAATCTTAAACCTCGGTATATATGAAAAGTATTTCCTGAAAGTTAAGGATAAAATAAAAGATATTGACTTTCGGAGATTGGCTTTAGCGGAATATATTGAGGCCCACAAGGATGCAGAAGAAGAAATTGCACGAATCCTAGAATTACAACAGGCTCGTAGAGATGAGATAGAAAGCCTCAAGGAGGATCTGGGGAATAAAGAGTTGGCGCTATCTAACGCAGAGAGTCTCTATGAGTCATTGAAGCAGTCTGAATTTGAGTTTAATTCCCTGTCTGGTAATGTAGAGACTTTGAGGGTGTCCCTAAATTCTGCAACAGAAACCCTAAACGATCTACGTAGTAAAGCCATAAACTTTAAGCAGGAACAGGATCGTAAAGCGACAGAAATATCCAATAAAATCAATGGCGAGGCCGAACTGGCCCTGGAGAAGGAGAATATCGAACAGGAGCTTCTAAGCTCTAGGCAAAAATCCGTCAAGCTGAGCGAGCTGCAGGAGAAGTATGATGCAGCCCTAGGAAAGAAGATTGCTCAGGATGAAATTATAAATGCTCCCAATCAAGATATCTACAAGCGTGATTTGCAGATAGAAAATCTTAAAAAAGAGCTGGAGGCCCTTGACTCAAGAATACAAAATCCTGTCATAAAGGATGGAGATACATGCGATCATTGCCTAACCGTCTTGGATGAAAGCAATCTGAGCCACTATAAAGAAGTGCTGAAGGGCAAAATCGTTCCGCTGGAAGATAGGTTGGCAAGCCTTATCGAGGAAAACATCACCGCAAGGAATTTGCAGAACGAAGCCGGGGTAAAAAGGCAGGAATTTATTGACGAGATTGAATTATATCACCGTGAAATGGCTGAAATTAGGCTAACATTCCAGCCAGAAGAGCTTTTGGGTCTAAAATTAAAGTCTGTTCAGGGCAAGCTCGATGAGATGGATCAGCTACGTGCCGAGTTGGTGTCAATACAGTCCGGCTCGGCCTTAAATGATTGGAGAGATACAGTAAAAAATAAAAAGCAGGATGTTGTCAATAAGGAGAAAGAGCTTGCTCAGGCCGAAAGTCGTCTGAACTCTATAGATATAGATCAGAATGCAGTAGATTTGGTTAAGACAAATATCGCAGATTTAAAAAAAGAAATTGATTTAATTAAATTTAACACGTTCGATCACATAAAAAACATAGAATTACTGGAAAAAGATAGAAATGATTTTGATATAATTATAAAACAGAGAAAAGAAAAGGGTAAATCACTTCAGCTCTTAGATGAGGATTGGGCGGTATACCTAGATCTTCAGGCAGCATTTAGCCCTAAGGGTATAAGATCGTATATCTTAGAAACAGCTATTGAGGAGCTTGAAAAGGAAGCCAACTTAATTCTGGGAAGGCTATCCAGCAACAGACTGTCGATAGCCTTTAAGACCAAAAAAGAAATAAAGAAATCTAAGCAAGAGAAATTAACTTTTGAGGTGTTGATAAATGATGGACAAAAAACTTTTCCCTTTACAAGTTACAGCGGAGGCCAGAAGTTTCGAATTTCATTTGTACTTAGGGTTGCTCTTTCAAAGCTTTTGCTCCGTCGGGCCCACTCAAAGCTAGAATTTCTAATTATCGACGAGGCCGTAAGTCCTCTTGATGGACGTGGGGTAGAGCAGATAATTGAAGTAATTAATGAGCTACAGAATGAGTTTAAAACCATTTTAGTAATAACACATAGAAACGATGTAAAGCAATATTTTGAAAAAATACTCACAGTAAACATGACTCCTGACGGGTCTGTATTAGAAAATTAATTGGAGGAATAATGAAGAAACCAACAATCCTAATGATGTCAGACTCGCCTTTGATCCATACTGGCCAGGCGGTCGTTCTTAGGGAGACATCGCTAAGACTACACGCTACTGGAAAATACAACATTGTACTGGCCGGCTGGGGCTATAACGGATATCCGCACAACTTGCCGTTTACATTACTTCCAGCGTCTCCGCAAGACTTTGGGAGAGAGGGGTTTCCTCAGGCTGGGATCCCTGGTCTGGAGCAGATGATAGACAGCGTCAAGCCAGACATTTTATGGACTAATGCTGACATTTGGATGGTTGACTACATTTCCCGGTTAAAAAATAGAAACTCCTTTAAGTGGATAGCGCACACCCCTATAGATGGTGATCCTATTCCAGACGAGTGGCTTCCGTGGTTCAGAAATGTAGATCAATTGGTCATGGAAACTAAATATGGACAGGATGAGGTCAATAAAAAGGATCCAAATATAAACCCAGACTATGTTTATATGGGAGTTAATGCACACGATTACTTCCCAATGCTGGCGCCAGTAAAGGCTAATATTAAAAAGACGATCCCGTGGGGTGCAATTACCGATAAGGGATTAGAGATTAGAAACGGAGTTCCGGACGACACTTTTATTGTTGGATCATTTGCAAGAAATCAGCCCAGAAAAAATTGGGATAAAGTACTAAAGGCATTCAAAATATTCGCCAAAGATAAGCCCAATGTAAGACTATGGCCTCATGCGGCTCCGGTGGATCAGGGCTATAATCTGGTGCAGTTAGCTAAACTTTTAGGCATAGCAGACAAGATGATGTTTACTCCTAACTATAATATTCTCAACGGGCTTGGGCCAAGAGACTTAAATGCCGTCATGAACATGTGGGATGTTCACATAATGGCAACACAGGGAGAGGGGTTCGGTATCCCAATTCTTGAAACAATGTCCTGCGGCGTCCCTCAAATTGTTCCAGATTTCAGCTCGCATGTTGAATTTGCAAAAGAGGGAGGCCTCCTTATTCCTATCGATAGAGAAGATGATACTATTACAGGAATGCCTCACCCAGTAGAAAGAGCAATCCCAAGGCCGACATTAATGGCGGGGTTACTTGACAAGATATATAGCGATAGCGAACTGCGGTCTGACCTTTCTAAAAAAGCCAGAATCAAAGCAGCCTCTATGACTTGGGGAGCAACGGTCGACCCTTGGCAGAACATAATAGACAAGGTCTTGGCACGTGGCTCTAAGGCTGAAAAACTTGACTTTATAAAAATCTAAGGAGAATTTATGTCGGAAAATCTAGCTGTACGAATCGTTGGCCCCGCCAAAGCGCTTGGTCTATACGGACAAATAACCAGAAAGTTTGCTCTAGCGCTCTCGGATGCTGGGATTATAACAAGCCTCGGCGACGCTACTCAGCCTCAAGATATTCAAATCGAGATATCAAAAGAAGAAAACGCCAAGCTTGCCATGCTAGGACAGCAGCAGCTTCCTCCAAAGTCATATGTCTCCATTCACATCAACAGTCCAGAAAGAATAACATTCTTTGATAACAACGCTATTTCGAACATAGCCTGGACAGCAGCCGAGGCAGACATCCTGCCGCTGACTCATGCACTTATTTTATCCCATCCCGGAATCAACGAAGTATGGGTTCCAAGTCAGCACCATAAGACAATTTTTACAAAATATGGAGACATTGCAAAAAAAATATCTGTCGTTAAGTGGGGTACGGATTCAAAGCTGAATGGGGCAACGACTGACTTCTTGGATAAAATGAAGGAGGACGACAGTTTCTATTTCGGATTTGTTGGATCGTTTAAAAAGACGACAGGTTTCGATATTTTACTAAGGGCATTTTATGATGAGTTCTCTAATGATCCAAAAGTAAAACTTATTGTTAAGACTCAGATGGGGAACATTTCCCCGGACCAGGAGCGTGATGCTGCAAGAAATATCCTAGGCCAGTTTAAAGGAGAAAGTAAAGCTGAGGTTATTTATTTAAATGGAAGATTGGCAGATCATGTAGTTGATGGAATTATATCTGGACTGGATTGCCTGGTTGCCCCATATAGATCTAAGGCATGGGGAACTTCCGTGCTAAAGGCAATGGCGGCAGGAGTGCCCACAATCGTCAATCAGCATGCCGGGAATAAATCATTTTGTACGAGAGATAATAGTATTCAATTATCCTCAAGGATTGGACTATGTACGGACCTTGAGTGGCTTATGCAGAACCCTGTTTTCCAGGGCTCTTCCTGGGCTCATGTTGATCCAATGGAGCTTAGAAGAGCCATGCGTGCCCTTTATGAAAAGAAGACGGAGACAGAATCCATTATCAAGAACGGCAAAAGAACAGCCGAGCGCCATGATTGGTCAAATGCTGTTGGGGATGTAATTCTAGCAATAAAAAAATATGGAGTACAGAATGTCAAATAAGATAGCTTTTATAATGTTTCGGACCCTTGGAGATATTTGCATGGGAACTACTGTAGTTCATGCTCTTAAGCAGAAGTATCCAGACTCAGAAATTGATTTCATAACCCAGGCTCAAAACGTACACCTTCTTGAGGGTAATCCAGACATCTCCAACATAGTGGTTAGAGATAATTACTTTGAAGCAAATACATATTGCCTTGAAAATAAATATGACCAAGTCCTAAGGGTGGGGATGGCAAATAACTTTGATTCAATTTGGCATCATACAGAATCTCAGAATAAACAACATTTGGTTGAGTGGTATGCAAAACGTGCAGGGATTGACTCTTTGGAAGATAAAACTATCTATGTGAACATGAGCGAAGACGACGTTGCGGATGTTGATGACTACTGGGACGAGCCAGACATAGATAAAAGCAAAAAGCACATAGTAATGCATACGACCTCTGGGGTGCATGGAAATATCGCTGTACCCTCGAGAGATTGGCCAATAGAAAGATTTACAGAATTAGCAAGAGGGTTTATGGCGAAAGGGTTAGGGGTAATCCAGATTGGCGGATTTATGGATAAGAAGATCCAGCTTCCAGGAGTTGTACACCTTACCGGAAAGATGACCTTCAAGCAGAGTGGGGAGCTTATTAAGCGTTGCAGCGGCTACGTTGGAGTAGATTCTGGCCCAGCCTATTTAGCCGGCTGGTCAGGCGTGCCAACTATTCTAGTAATGGGCTCAACTCAAAATACATGCGATAATAGCGGACCCTCAGTTGGACCACGTGAGGACACTGTATGCTATATAAATGCTAACAAGCCCGATAATCCAGCCTGCTCGCCCGTCCCATGCTATACTGCATGTCAGATCGGCATGAAGGTTGGGTGCATCGAAAGCATTCCGCCGCAGGTAGTATTTAATCAGATGATGACAATGCTTAAGCTTCCATCAGTAGTCGAGGCGGAGCCAGCTGAAAAGGTAGAGGGATGAAAATTTCAGCAGCTACATTAATTAAAAATGCAATAAAGTTTGATTATCCTATCATCGAATCTATTAAATCCCTAGAGCCGTATGTTGATGAATACGTAATAAACCTTGGCGACTCTGAGGACGAGACCGAAAAGCTTGTCATGGACGCTTTTGGATCCAACCCAAAATTTAAAATCTTTAAATCTGTATGGGAAGGGAAAGAGCAAGGTATGGCTTTTTTTAGAAACCAAACCAATAAGGCTCTTGATCAATGCACTGGAGACTGGATATTTTATTTACAGGCCGACGAGTGCGTCCATGAAGATGAAATGAAGAATCTACGTAAATTAATTGAAGAAGCTGACGCTGCCGGGAAAAGGGCGATCGCTCTCAATTTTCTTCATTTTGAAAAGAATTATTCTAAGATAAAGAAGGGCTACAGCGAAGGCTTCGATGCCTATGAGAAAGAAGTTCGCATAATTAAAAATGGATGCGGAATTCGAAGCTCAGGAGACGCTATGGGCTTTTGCAACACCGAGGAGCCATATGCAGGCCAAATGGTCTTCGTTAACGGTATATGGGGCTTTGGGGGCGCAGGAGACACATCTCCCGAGGCTCAGGTGCTCTATTCGATATCACCATTGCATATGTATCATTATGGGTACGTAAAATCCCCCAGGACCATGCTTGAAAAAAAGTTATATTTAAAAGAATTTTATTTTTCAGATCCAGCAATGACAGATGAATTAAAAATAATAGAGAATGGAAAAATTAGAAGTGTAGGCGACAAGTATAAATATAGTCGCCAATTAAATAATTTTGAAGGTACCCACCCATCATCTATGAAGCTTAGAATTAAAGAATTTGGAGAAAATAATCCAGAACTTTTAGAGTAATTTAATTGAAAAATAACGTTTTTTCAGTATCATATTAATACTATGGATGACATCAAACTAAGAGTTTCTTTCTCGGCTCTAGAAACATTTAAAACTTGCCCGAGGAAATATTACTACAATTACATTCAGAAGTTACCCAGGATTGATAGGCCGTGGTTCGTCTTTGGTAACTTCAACCACCTAATACTTGAGAAGTTCTTCAAGTATATTATCTATTACAAAAAACGAAATAGAGAGTTTAACATAAAATATCTTATGGGTCGTGCCTTCAGCTCCGCCTTGCGCACCTATGCAAGACAGGCTGATAGCGGAGTTGGGCTACCTCTCACAAGTAAGCAGGTGGATGAAACCAAGGTTATTCTTAAAAAGTTCTACGATAAGATCAAAGATAACCTCCCGAACGTTTTGTTCGTTGAAAAAAAATTTACAATAGATCTAGGCAATAACATAACTCTTATCGGCTACATAGATAGGGTTGATAAAAATCCAGATGGATCTCTGAGGATCGTAGATTATAAGACATCCAAGAAGCATTACCCGGTTGATAAAAATATCCAGCTAGATCTATATTCCATAGGAGTCAAGGAAAGCTTGGGTCAAAACGATCTTAAGATATATAAGCAACTTGACTTCATAAAAGTGGGCAAGTGCACAGATCCTAATTTGGAGCATGATAACAGTAAAGATGCCGAAATCATGGCTGACGTAAAGAAAACTAGTCTTCTAATCCAGGACATGAGAGCTACGAGCAGCAATGATCAGGACGTGTGGGTGCCTATCGAAAACGAATTCTGTTGGTCTTGCGACTTCAAGAGAGAATGTTTTCGATCGAGGGGACTTAGGGCGTGATAAAAAAGATCAAGTTTAAACATAAAATAATTCCTTATAATACGGAATCAGGGGATGGCTTTGACGAGATCCTGAATTTTTACGATAGAAAAATAAAAACAATGGTTTCTGGATGGGTTAAGAATATACCAGATCACGACGTAGATGACTTATCTCAGGTATGTCGAGAGAAGCTGATTGATGCGCTTAAAGACTATGACGACAAGGCTAACATTAATTTCTCAACGTACGTGTACACTGCGTGGAAAAGAAAGCTATCTCAGCTTAGTTATAAATATAAGACAAAGAAATACTCAGGCCACATTGAAAATGACAATTATATAAGTTTTAATTATGCATTTGATAGGCTCACGAACTCATTCTATTTGCTCCTCGGAAAACATAAGTGCCCCATAAGCCGAAAGGTCATTACGCCAAGCACCTGCGGCGGGTGCGAATTTAGCTGCGGCTATAAAAGTAAAAAGATAGAGCACGGAAATTTAGCTGGGGAAACTAGAAAGTTCGCAAAATGTTCTTATTTCATGAAGGTTCTTGAACAACGTGGAGTCCGCTCAGTTTCAATAGACGACACC
>Ga0307376_10005257_pt1 | contig 11700 bp, 9 predicted proteins | sample TR2MG_FD_202536 | JGI IMG/M metagenome (GOLD analysis project Ga0307376, IMG submission 202536) | Soil microbial communities from Risofladan, Vaasa, Finland - TR-2 | ecosystem: Environmental > Terrestrial > Soil > Coastal area > Acid sulfate soil | place: Finland: Risofladan, Vaasa | collected... | reverse complement strand
TGTTGCTCAAGCGACAAACCTAGTAGCATCAAGCGTCAGAGCCTTTGCCCTAGAAGCATCGGATGCCACAAAAGTTGCAGACATCATGGCAGAGACGGCAGCATTGACTAACACAAACATGTTAGAGCTTGGTGAAGGTCTAAAACTTTCATCAGCAAAAGCTAAGGGACTGGGATTCACATTAGCTCAGACAGCATCAGCAATAGGTGTGATTTCAAATGTTGGTGTGAAAGGCACATTAGCTGGTACTGCCCTTCGAAATGCAATGCAAAAATTATCAAAACCATCTGGAGATGCTAAAAAGATACTTGGTGAACTCGGTGTGATTGCAGAGGACTCCACAGGAAAACTATTACCATTCTCCGAAATCTTTATGCGGATCAATCAAGTTGTTGGTGAGAATAAAAGTAAGCTCGAAGGTGCAAGAAAAGCAGCAGAGATATTTGGTATTCGTGGTGAGGTAGCATTCGGTGCCTTTAGGGAACAAGCTCAAAAGACATTCCCGATTACGGCAGAGAATATCGATAAAATGCAAGCTGCTCTTGCGGCTAGTAGTTTCAGCATCAAAGATATGAAATTGAAGATTGGTGATGCGATCCCAAATCTTGTAGCCCTCGATTTACTAATTGAGAATAGTGCTGGTGCTGCTCAAAAAATGGCAAATGTGAGACTCGATAACCTATTCGGCCAAGTGAAACTATTAAGCAGTGCCTTCAACAACCTACAGATTGAAGTAGGTGGTCTCTTAGCCAAAGATTTACAAGGTGCAGTGATAGGATTAACCGATGCGATATCGGTATTAAGTTTTGGTTTCAGATCACTCAATATGAACCCAGACCAGATTGCTAAGTTTGAAAAGGAATTAGCTAAATCAGGAAACCAATTTGTCAAATTTATCCCAATGGCTAAGGAATTTGCTGCTGGGTTTAAAGAGGGTTTCAAAGATGTCATAGATACTGTTCGTGCAGCCTTCACATTCATCAGTGACAAATTTACTGAATTCAGAGAAAACACTGGTCTCTCAGCTCGTGATATCGGAAAGTTCGTAGGTAAATTTCTACTAATAGCCGCTATCGCTGCACCAGTGTTTGTGGCTATTGCTGCTGGTATATTCGTAGTCGGTCAGCTGGCGATAGGGCTTGTGGGAATCTTCCAAGCAATCTCTGGGACGATTGGGGTGGTAGTCTCTTCGTTCAAAATGATGGGTGCTGCCTATAGTGCTCTTGCGGTGTTATTTAAAGGTGTAACATTCGCAATGTGGATACCATTTATAAAAATCATAGCGGTCATTGGCTTAGTCACATTACTGCTAGTCACATTCAAAGATAAATTCATGGAGATTGCTAGAACCGTCACAGGTTTTTTCATACCTCAATTTCAACGACTAGGAGATTTCTTCTCTGATATGTTTGGTCGAATGGGAGGTGATGGTGTTTCACTTTGGGAGACCATCAAGTCCGGTGCAATCACAGCTTGGGGTATCATAAAAAATGTCGTAGGTGGGGTGATAAATGTTCTAGGAACCCTGTTTGAAGGTTCTGCCTTAATAGTATCTGAAGTTTTTGGTGGAATCCTCGACATTGCGTTGCCAGTTCTGAACGTCCTTTTCCAGACCTTTAGAACCGTCCTAATCGATATCGGCACCTTATTTGGTGATGTGTTTGGTCTTGTCGGTGAGATCTTTGGAGTCTTTGGTGATCTCTGGAAACAGGTATTTGGTGGAGCAGAAGATAATGCCATCACTTTCAAAGTCGTTGTGTTGACGGTCGCAAAAGTCATTGGGTTGGCTCTCAGAACCATCCTGAAAGTAGTCTCCTTTGTCATCCAGGCGGTCTTAGTACCAGTAGCAGCAGTGATAGGCACACTGGTAAAACTCATCGTGGGCTTCTTCCGGCTGGCGATTGGAGGTATCACAGCCTTCGTCCAGACTGGTCGAGATCTGATAAACACAATCGGTGATGCGTTTTCAAATGCTGGAGCAACCATCCGAGAGAAATTCGGATCTGTGTTCGGATTCATAAAAGAAGCTGCAAATGTTTTCAGCCAAGGTAAAGAAGAAGGCGGTATTTTCAAAGGCATTTGGGAGGCAGCAGGGTTCGTAAAAGATGCCGTTATCGATGCTTTTGCTGGGATGGGAACAGCCGTTCTAACAATCATGAATAACCTCTGGAAACGGATTAAAACGTCAGCGATTGATGCTGGGAAGAACACCTTAAGCACCATTGGTGGTTTCATCGATACCATCGTTCCAGATATCTTAAAGAGTGACGATGAGAAGAAAAAGGGGACTGGAACCCTTGCCGGATCGGGAATCAGTTTTTCAGCTCCAGGTCAGGGACCATCATTTGCAGATGTCATTGACATTGCTAAGGGTGCAAACAACTCAGCAAAAACAAACCAAGCTGTCAATAGTTCAGCTCCGATTCAAAAACAGACTGATGCCCTTAGAGATGCAGCGAATAAAAACAAAGATAAACCGATAATCGTTAATTCTAGACTTGAATGTGATGGTCAGGTTCTAGCTCGTGCTGTTTCAAAAGCTAATGGAGAGAATTCAGAGAGGCAAGGTGTCAAGACTGATGGCTTCAAGCGTGGTCTTGTCGAGAGAGCACCAACTGGCACAGAGGCAGGGTAACTTATGGTCGATCTACAAAGTCTACTATCAAGGGTTACAGGCTCACCTAGAGGTAAGCAGTGGTCACTCCAGAATAAGGATAATCCTGGTCTTGCACTCCAAGGTCAATTTGCGCCAGCGGACTATACTGAAAATGCTGGAGCAAAAATCCCAGAAGTCTCAACAGTAAACAACCAAGAGCCGTTCCCACAATGGGTGGGTGGAGAGGGTGAGACATCTACGTTCACAGCTAGAATATACAGACCAGATCCTCTTGCGGCTGGATCAGTTCGTAAAGATGTTGAGAGTCTAAAAAGAGCAACTAGGAAAGATCCCAAACTCCACAGAGCACCACTCTTCAGGTTCCAATGGGGAGAGGAGATCCAGTTTGACTGCTTTGTCGTATCAGTTGGTGGGATCAAATACGATGAGATAACCGATTCAGGTCTCATCAAGGGTGCTCAGTTCCAACTAGTTCTAAGACGAATCGACAAGATACCCCAGCAAGGCTTTTCGAAGTTAAGTGACATCACAGGTCTAACAACAGGCTTGAAAAAGATCTCCGATGTTCTAGGTGATGCTCCATCGTTGTTGATAAACATCTTTGGTGGTTCGCTTCATAAAAAAGGCAAAACGATCAAGGCTAAGGAGGGTGACACCTTCGAGTCGATAGCACAGTTAGAATACGGAGATCCACTCGTCGGAGATATTCTGAGACGAGCACAGCCTGAAAAAGCAAACTTAGTTCCAGGCGATGAGGTTGTTCTTGTAGACAATACAGAAATATTCCAGGTCGAAGTAACCCAGCAATCAACAGCATTGAAAGATAACGAAGCGGCTAGGGCAGTGAGAGAAGCAAAGTTCGGAGAGAGAAACCGTAAAATAGTGAAGGTGTTTTAAACAATGGTAACGGCAAGAGATCCATTCGCACCTAGATTTCAGATCTATGTGAACAACGAGCTTCTTCCAGAGGAGATAACTCAATTTATTGAGTCTGTTGTTGTTGAGGATGATGCCGAAATGTTTGACAAGATCACGTTAAACATCAATGCGCTACAGTTCACATCTAGGGGTAACGTCAGGGATCTCATCGACTCTAAAATATTTAACCCACCTCAGTTGATGAGAGTGGATATGGGTTATGGGAATACTGTAGCTACTGTTGGAGCAGGGGAGATAGTTAAAGTAAGTCCTAAGTATGGACGAGATGGAATCAAGATGCAGGTTATCGCCTACGATCCATTCCATAAACTAGGCAAGAAGAAGAATTTCATTGCTAGGAATTTCGAGACCAAGATAAGTGAAATCTTCAGCAGCATCATAAAAGATTACCCAATAGCTATCTTTGTGAATGAGATCCCTAAAAGTAAGGATATCGTTAAAAAGATCACACAGAATGTTGGGAAAACTGACTACACGTTTCTGAAATCTCTTGCGAACAGCAAAGGATTAGATTTCTTCAACGAGTATGATCCAAAGACACAGAAATTCAAATTTGTGGTTAGTGAACCAAATGATAAAGCAAAGCCTGATTTCACCTTTAAGTATTTTGAGCATGAGGACGAGCCTCACCAAACACTGTATGAGTTTTACCCAGAGTTAAATGCTGTCGATCAGGTCACTGATATCCAGTTCAGAAATTTCAATAGAACTACGAAAAAGAAGATCCAGACATTCATATCAAATACAAATAGCGATTCAGGCACTACAGATGTGAAATTCAAAGGACCAGATAAGAAGGCCAATTTCAAATCAGGATCAGGATCGGAATTGACCTTCACAGCTTTTGGTCAGCATTTTGAAATCATAACGCTCAAGCCATTCAAAAATGAAAAAGAGGCTAAGATATTTGCAGAGGCGTGTCTTAAAGAACGGTTGAATGGTTTCATAACAGGCACAGGTGTTGTCATAGGTGTTGAAACATTAAAAGCAAGGATTGTGATCGAGCTTCTAGGATTGAGTGAAACCTACAATGGAAATTATTATGTGAATAGAGTTGTTCATTCACAGTCTGATGGGCAAATGTATCTAACGAATATCGAAGTTCGTAAAATCGTAGAGTTGGTGGTCTGATGTCAAAAAAAGAAATACATATGGCGATTGTTACTCGAAATGTCGATCTTGATGTTGAAGATGGACTTAGAGGTGCCGTGTATTTTGAGTCAGAGTCATTGACAGGTGGTGTTGAGTTTTCAGAGCCAGCCGAACCATGTTTTCCATTTGCTGGTAAGAACAAAGGAATGTTTTTTGTTCCAGCACCAGGAGATGTGATTCAGATTGAGATAGACAGCAGTGCAGAGCATCCAGAGCCTAGATACCAATGTGGAGTTTACTCTGTAGAGGATGACATCGATGATCTCTTCAAGGAAAACTATCCACACCGAATGGGATGGGTAACAACATCAGGTCATTTTCTTGTATTTGATGACACCAAAGGTGAAGAATTTGTTCAACTCGGTCATGCTCTTGGTAGCAAACTAAATATCGACTTCGATGGGAGTTGGTTAGAGACCATTATCAGAGACAAAGTTGAAGAGGTTCTTAAGAACCACACCCAAGAGATCGGTGGGCAGCAGAGTATATCAGTTCAGAAGAACAGAGTTCTCGAAGTGAGAGGTGCATCAGATACGCATATCACGAGGGGAGATTTCATCCATGAGGTCACTGGCGACTATACCCTTAGAGTTCAGGGAATATTTAAACCTGAATTCAACGCACAAGAAGGCAAACCTGAACAGATTGAGGATGAAGCAAAGGGATTCAGAAAGATTACCACTGGAGGGGGTTACACGCATAATATCGGAGGTTCGAAAACGGAATCAATCGTCTCGAACAACGAGCAAACGATTTCGGGGACGGATAGGAAGTTTGTTGCCTTCGATACTGACCACATTTATGGAACTGGTTTTAACGGCACTGTTGGATTAGGCAATATGAAATGGTTACTCACACTTGGTAACTACATTGCACAGGTCATTGCCGGAAACATAGAGCTTACAACACTAGCAGGTACAGCCAAGATGGGTAATGCGCTGGGTAGTGTTGAAGTCGATATAGCTGGATCGCCAGTAATCAGTAATCTTCTCGGTGGAAAGATCACGATTGATCCGATTGGGAATGTTCTGATTGATGGGAGTGTAGGGGTTTTCCTTGGAGGTGCAAGTCTTGGAGATATCGCAACAGGGGGAGTGCTCACATTCATGAACAATCCTGTTGTTGACAATATCACCGGAGCACCACATATCCCTTCACTCAAGGTGATAGCCAAATGAGTAAGAAGAATTGGAAACAGGGAGGAGCATTTGGAAATCTTAGAAAAAGAATGGAGCACATCGGAGAGCTTCTCAATAAAGCAGCTGAAGTACAAGCTGGGATAATAGAAGAGAGAATCGAGCATATTAAGAAAATGCAAAAACAAGTTGAAGTCGCAAACATAGTGAAGAGCATGAATCAAGAAGATCTAAAGGGGAAGGTAATATCGGATGAGTTGGGCGAAGAAGAAAGTGTTATCACCACTTCCTGAAGAGCTGGAAGGGATAGTGACATCTCTCACTGGGACTGTAAGCTCAGTTCAGGCAGTGTTAGGTCCATTGGCTTTAGCTCTTGACTCAGCAGCAACATTATTTCTCCTTGGGAATGATCTTTTTGCAGCAATTATGAATGAAGTGATAACGGCAATCGAAGAATTGGTAAACGATATCTTTGGCTCTGGTGTTTTCCAACTTGTGATAAACCCTTTCACCTTGAGCAATACAAACCTTCGGAGAGCAAGAGTCAATGATAATGAAGCAGATGCCTTCAATGTGACCTTTGTCACTCCAGACCAAGCAATCAAAGAAGCTATAAAGTCTCTTGATGATCCAGGTGATGTGGATGCTTTTAATAATCTAAAAAGACCAAACTTTAGTGTCAATGCGACCGTTGCAGGAGTTGGTCTACTCATCACAGTGAAAGATATAAACGCATACCTAGAATTGATGAAATTATTATTCAGGGTATGGGCAACAGAAGATATAAAATTCGCAATCAAGAAAATAGAAGATCTTCAAGCACCTCCTCGATCTACAGGTGCTGACTGGGATTCGATTAAGTTTAACCAAATTGGTCAACTCGCTTTATTGCAGAATCAGCTACTGGGAGTTCTAGCTTTAGCTAAAGGTTATACGCTTGTCCCTGAAGGACTAATCAATCTCATAAACCTGCTTAAAAAGAAGATCGATGATCTAAATGAGATCCTAGACACCTTGACAGCAGTCATTGAAGATCTAGCAAACATCGAGGGATTGGCAGGGGTGTATGTGTTCGACCTACCTCCACAACGAGGCGGCAATGAAGCAATCAAAGCAGCATTGCCAAACCCAGAGCTGCAAGGTCCAGAGTTTGCCCTCCACCGATATACATTCTTCATGCTCTACATAGGCGGTGGGATAGATCGTACAGCAGGACCAGTTGTGGCCGCTGATAACATTAGAAAGATATTTGAAGCTTTTGAGGAAGGGTAAAGGGAATGATTCGTTGGAATTGTGACATTTGTGGAAATCCTGGGGTGATTCATCCCAGAACAGAACCTTTGATGCGAAAAAAGGTAGTGACTGTTGAAGTTCCTGATCCTGAAAATCCAAAGGAGAAGATTCAACAAAAAGTCACGAGAGAGATTCCACTCACGACTACCATCAGACGACAGAACACACAGACTAGTCGGGTTGAAACAGTTGAGATAGCACAGACAAAAGACCTTGATCCTAGAGCAATATTGGTTCTCCTACAGTTCGGCATGGAGAATGTTCAAAAAGATTTCTGCATGGACTGTTACAATACGAAGATCAAGAAATACGTTGAACCACTTTTTGATGTTCTTTGCAAGATACAGGATAAATAAAATGGCAATGGCAGGTCCATCATTTTCAGCAAAACTTCTAACCGCCTTTACATCGGCTGGTTTGATAGGGATATCTACGCCTATCTACAGTCAGGCTATAGGCAACGGAGCAATGCTTCAGGTTGTTGGTAAACCATTTAACACGATTGATACTGGCTCAACACCTGGAACCGGAACAGGGACTGGTGTTGGTCTCACGGGAATCGTTGGAGCAGTAGTCGCATCCCAGATTCAAACAGAGATTGTTAGTTTCACAGGACTTCCACCAACACCCGATATGATTAAGATGACCAACGCTATCGGTGATGCGCTTGAGCAGGAGGTCGCACTAGCAACATTAGTGACAACACACTCACCTGTTTTTGTGGGAACAGCTACAATAGCACCAGGATCAATTGCAGTCGTCGGTGCATCGGTAGGATCAGCAATTGAAACACAGGGCATCAGTAGTGGATTTCTTGGTAAGGACTGGCCTGGGTTCGCACAAGCCATCGGAAATGGAATCGGAGATAGCTTTGCTCTAGCAAATTCTGTAATAACAGTCATTATCACAAGTAGCACTCCACCAGTTGTTCCTCTTGGTCCGATACCAAACACCATCGTTCCGGCAGGAGTCTTAACATGAGTATATTTGTTGATGACACATACCACTCAGAAAAAGGTCCATCGTTTCGAAAGGTGATTAACTGCTATCGATGTAAAGAATCTAAATACATGGATGAGATGATCGCAAAAGAACTAAAATCATCAAAGGGTTCAAGAGGCGGTGACACCATCCTGATTTGTGGCAAATGTCATAAGGGGGGAAAGATCAATGGCTAACGGTATAAAAACACCTGTAAAAGCAAGTCAGTCTGGTGGGACAGAGTTTCTTCGAAACTCCAGACAGAAGCAAAAGATACTACGCCAAGCACTTGCGGCTGGTGACGATAAGAATCCATTTCAGGATATTGGAATAAAAGAACGTGCTGTGTTTCAACTTGATGATGCTTATGCTGCTGCTGAGATTAAAATAGAAGTTCAACGCATACTGAATAAATTCGTAGGTGTTATCGAAATCAATCCAAACAAGCCGATAACGGTTGTGCGTGATCCCGAAAAAGGATTTGGGGTGGAATTTGAATGGATAGACTTAGAGACGAATGAAGTTTCTGAATTTAGTGAGTTCCTACAAAACCCTGGAGTAGCAGGATGAGATGCAGTATCTACGGATGCGAAACTTAGAGATGCTCATAAAAGACGCAAGGAGAAGCTAAAAAATGGCTGAAATAAAGTTCATTGAGATCCCTGATTTTTCGTTCGCAGGATTTTATTATCCAGACCTAGTGAGAAGTCTGACGATATATGCAAGAGCAAATGTGCCTGAGATAACGGATGAATCCGATGAGGAACCATTCACTCAGCTCATCAGAGCCTTTGCTCTTGTCGGCCATTTGAACAACGTGCTTCTTGATGTTGTGGCGACTGAAACACTTCTTCCAACTGCAAGGTTGTTGGAGAGTGTTCGAAGTCATCTACGGTTGATCGATGTAATCTTAGAACAAGCCAAACCAGCAGCTGCCGATGTGGTGGTTGAACTGGCGACTGTTTTCCTTGTTGCGACTAACTTCATTCCTGCTGGGACTCAAGTTGCAACAGTTGAGACAGATGACTCACCTCAGATCCTGTACGAAGCAAACACAGACAACGTGATTCAGCCAACAGATGTAGCTGGAAATATATTTAGTTTCGATCCAGCCTATGTCCAATTTTTGGCCAATGTGTTCCATGCTGGTGATATCATCACAGTTGAGGGGGTAGATTTCGAACCTGGGGTAAATTTTGCCATAGGTGCCAACCTCATAGAGACCATCGACAATTTTGTAAACGCATTCAATATATCAACTGATGTTGCCATCGAGAATCTCCTAAGAGCCTATCGAAAAGACGACAGAGCAATCATCTCATTCCTCAGTGATGATCTAGTCAGTGTCACTGTCTCGGTTATTGATAACACGCCAGAGACAACGCTAGTCGATCAGACTACAGCTGGAACCGATGCGCCTCTCAGCACAGGCACCGAGAGAAGAGCTGACGACTTCACTCCTTCATTTGATAGAACGATAAAAAATGTCACTTATTCTTTGAAAAAAGCTGGAGTACCAACAGGAAATGTCAGGTGTGTCATCGAGGGAGACGATGGTGGAGGATTGCCTGATGGGGTTCCAATCGCCACATCGACCACATTGCTCGACATCACCACGATCACTGGAGCATACGTCTCATATGAGTTTGATTTTGCTACCACAGCTAAGATTGTAGCAGGTACAAAATATTGGTTTATCCTTGAGTATGAATCTCCGGTTGGGATTTCCGATGCGACTGCCGAAGTCACCAATATCCAGGTCAACGATGGTGCAAATCCGGCATTGCCTGAGATCACCGATGTTCTCTTCAACGATAATGGTGGATTCTTCGATGTTCGAGGAGCTGCAAAGCATTTCATCGTCGATGCTCAAGGTGGAACCTCTTACTACGGCTGGCTCAATGTCACAGATGGGACCGAAACTCAAGCCGATGGTGAGTTCGAGACATCAACGCTGGACTTCTCAGGTCAAACAGGTGCCACTCATGATGTCATTGGTGCAGCGAATTACCTGACATTCTTCTCAGCGACCGATGCCACATCATACTATCTTTGGTTTAATGTGACCGATGGTGCAAACGTACAAGCCGATCCGACTCCAGGTGGAACCGGAATCCAAGTTGATGTGATACTAGCTGACACAGATGCTGCTCTAGCTCTAAAAGCTGCAACACCCATCGATCTTCTTGGTGACTTCGATGCCGTTTCAGCTCTTGCGGTTGTGACCATGAATGCTACAGCTATCGGCATCACAACAGACTCAGCCGATGTCAGCACAGGTGCCACAGTCCTCACCACTAAACAAGGCACAGCAATCTTAGTTGCTGGTAAAACAGCCGTTCAGATTGATATCCTCCTGGCCGACACAGTGTTCGAGATAGCTCAGAAAACAGTCCTAGCCTTTGATGCCCTCGGAGACTTCGGTGCGCTTCTGAATGGCGGTAACACGGCTAGGATCACTCAAGCTAACGCTGGGACGGTCACTGATGCTGTCGATGTAGATTCGAACGCCACAATCACAGTGTTTCAGCAGGGAACTGTCCTATCGAATGACTATGATGTGAATGGCACTGCTCTTCATTTCTTGCTTGATGCGGTAGGGGGTACTCTCTACTACGTCTGGTTTAATGTCACTGATGGCACCTTCGTACAAGCTGATCCGGCAATCGGTGCTCGTGTTGGGATTCAGATTGATATCCTCAAAGCCGATGCGAATACTGACATTGCTACTAAGATGCAAGTGGTTGTCGATCTAATTGGTGACTTCGGTGCCACAGTCTCAACAGATACCCTAGTGGTCACACAGATTGCTTCAGGACCAGTGGCCGATGCAGTAGATGTCGATGCTAATGTCACCATCGTAATCGATGCACTGGGATCTGATGAGACTAGAGTGGTGATGGACTCATCTGGTGCTGGTGGTTCCACATATTTCACTTCTTCAGCGTGGTCTATTGTCACAACGAGTCTTGTGATGAAGATTCTGGCTGACTCCACAAACTTTGCGATTAGGTCTGGTGGGTTTGGACTAGATAAATCTGGGCAATCGATCATTAACGGTGCGACATTCCCAATGATGGCGTTAGATCCCATCCCAGGATCACTATTCTATGTGAGTCACTCAACCGTCATGTGGGATGCCCTGGAGTTCACTCTCGATACTAACGGTCTCGGAATAACCGGAGTCTGGGAATTCTACGATGGGAATGTCGAGGATGGATTACCAGACAGTGTGACCAACCTTGGATCGAATCTGGAGTTTGATCTGACCACTCTGATGGGTGAATTGGATAGAAGTGGTGCTCTGCTCCAAGTCACGTTCACTGGAAACGGAGTGAGTGAGCTTGTAAATGTCATATTCGATGCTGGTCTCAACAAAGTTCGAACTACCGGATTGCTCGGTCAGGTTACAGTCTCAACCGATGCGAACGAATACATTGTTGGACTTCAGTGGAACGAGGTCTCGAATATCAATGATGGGATTCAAGATTTCACTCAGAACGGATTAGTCAAATACAACATTCCCCAGGATCAGACACAGAACTGGACCAAAAAGACGATCAACACGTTCGAGGGGTTCCC
>Ga0307376_10005256_pt1 | contig 11701 bp, 11 predicted proteins | sample TR2MG_FD_202536 | JGI IMG/M metagenome (GOLD analysis project Ga0307376, IMG submission 202536) | Soil microbial communities from Risofladan, Vaasa, Finland - TR-2 | ecosystem: Environmental > Terrestrial > Soil > Coastal area > Acid sulfate soil | place: Finland: Risofladan, Vaasa | collected... | reverse complement strand
TCATTTTCATCCAATTTTAAATAGAGGGTCAGGGCATCTCCGCATGCCAGAGACCCGACTTCTCCGATTCCGTCGGCATCCTCAATCACACCGACGTTACGGGGATTGAGGAAGTGATCTTTTACCTTATTTGTATATTCCCACATGATATCCTCCCGCATCTTATTTTGTATTTCTGATGAATGACCAAATGTTAATCATTTTATAAGAAAAGAAAAGCTTTTCATTAAAAATTGTGCCCGAGTCCAACCCGGATCACCCGAAGACTTACGGGGCTATTTCTCCCAGTTTGTTTGCGATCGATTAGGGTACAATGTTTGCCGTCATGGTTTCTGGTTTTTTCCGGAAGTGCCCTGAAGGGCATTCAAAGCGAAGTAAACATAGTGAAGGCCGGAGGTAATGGTGAGACCGGCTGTAATCCAGAACATCGACGATTTGAAAATATAAACTCCCGGAATTTTCGGATCAAGAAGTGTTAAAAAAATGGTCAGAGACTGAAAAACCGTCGTCCATTTACTGACAAGGCTCGGTTTGATTTCAAATGGTATGCCCATTAATGTAAAAACAGCGATGCCTGTTACGATCAGGATGTCACGGCTCAGTACAATGATCGTCAGCCAAGGTGGAATGACCTTAAGCACGGCCAAGGTTGCAAAAGCAGAGGCCAACAAAAGCTTATCTGCGATGGGGTCAAGATAGGCGCCCAATGCGCTGTATTGATTGAAGTACCTTGCCAGCAGACCATCCAGACCGTCACTGAGGGCGGCTATGGTAAAAACCAGAAGTGCAAAGTGGAACATCCCTTTTACGAGATAAATTACAAAAAGGGGCGTAAGTAATATCCTGCTGACAGTGAGTATGTTTGGAATGTTGATATTCAATAATTTGTCACCCATCTAAAATGAATAAAATTCATTTTAGCATTCTGTTATCAAAGCCTTTTCGAAGCCTTTTTCGATTTATTTTCGGGCTAACCCGGGACAAGTTGAATTTTCAAGTGATTGTGTGAAACCTCATAAATGTTAATACCGATCGATTCAAAGGTTTTCAGCATCAAGGCATCCGCAAGTGTTTTGCCATCTCCTTGGAATTCGAGGGTAATGGTGACTTCATCCGCTTTCATTTCCTTGGTCTGTAGATTCTTTACCCCGGACATTTGGGTTATAATACGACGAAACTTTTCAAAATTCACGAGATTGTCCGTGCCTTCAACAATGATCTCCACAAGGTTGTATTGCCGTTCGTCTTTTTGCCAAGCGTAAACGATTTGAGAGGCAAGCGCTTCACCTGCAAGTGATCCGGCGTCGGAGAGAGTGTCCCGGACTCCCGCTGTGTCATCGGTATTTGCGGTTACAGCGCTCTGCATTGTGGCGGCGATTTCTTGCCCTGTATCTGTCCGAATTGCACGTGCTGATACGATACCTTTAAATGATCTGATGTTTTGTCCCATAATATTCGGCGTCTTTTTTGCAACCGACGTGCCGATGATGACCACATCTGCCCGTACTTTCAGACCAAGGTTAACCGCCTGGTGGTCGTTCAGATCAGGTGTGTCATAGGTATGATCATTGAAGGTATTTTTAGGAATCCCTCGATAGTCGATGATTGGGAATCCTTTGTTTTCCATGGTTTTTAAAAGCGTGCTTACGGATATAGCTTTTTTTAAATTCGTTTTTTGTCCCCACCAGTATGCGGGTGAACGGTCTTCTATGTTCTGTTCCGAGATTAAAACCAGAATTTTCGGTAAGAATTTTTCGCTCAACAAGATCCCGGCATCCGACAAAAATATTTTCAATCTGCTCGAAAAAACCTTTGCTTCCACCACCACTCTGTAGGTATTTTTAAGCGGTAACTCCGCCAGCACTCTGTAACCTTGAACGAATTTACCGGTTTGGCCATTGAGAAGATCGTTAAAGGTTTGAAAATTTCGGGCCAGAGATTCCGGCGGCAAAAGTTCCACCGCTGCATCCTCCACGGCGGAGACCAGACCGTTTGCAATTGCTTGTTCCCTTGCTCTGGCTGAATTTTCACCCTGGATGTTACCGGTTCCGATCACCACAATCGTTTTTGTAGGAATCTGGTTTTCTGCCTGAACATTTTTAGACGGGATACAGACAACCGAAAGGAAAAACATTAAAAAAATGAATCTGATAATGGTGTTAAAAGATACAGACATACCTTTTTGACCTCCGGACCGGGTGGAATGATTTATAAATGAATTGAATAACCATAGCACATTCAAACGTTACGGGCCAAAGTATAATCCGCTATCGTCAAAAGGATCTCTTTGGTTGTCGAGTTTTTAAAGGTCTCCAATGCATTCTTTGCATTCTTGACGTATTTTTGTGCAACCTTTTGGGTATATGTTTGACCGCCGCATTTTTTCATGATTGCGATCAATGTTTCGAAATCTTCCATGGAAAAGTCTTTATTTTTTATTATTTTTTCCATCTGGATTCGGTCTTTTGCATTCGCCGATTTGAGCGAATATATCACCGGAAGGGTCAGTTTCCCTTCTTTAAGATCTGCCCCCACCTTTTTTCCAAGTGCAGGGGTGTCTTGTGAATAATCGAGAAGGTCATCGACCATCTGGAAAGCGATTCCGATGTTGAACCCATACCCTGCCAGAGCGTCCTCTTTTTCTTTGGATACCCCTGAAATGAGGGCGCCGACACGGCATGCCCCCTGAAAAAGCACAGCGGTTTTGCGTCGTATGATCTCCATGTACTCCGTTTCAGTAAGATCTGTGCACCCCTTCTTCATCAGCTGATGAATTTCACCCTGGGACATGTTTTCCGTAATTTCTGCGACGACTTTGATAACATCCGGCCGTTTTGTTTCAGCTGCAATGGAAAGTGATCGCGCCAGCAGAAAATCTCCAACTAGGACTGCAATGGCATTCCCCCATATTGAATGGGCGACGGGCTTACCTCTTCGCAATGTTGCTTCGTCCACAAGATCGTCATGCAAAAGCGTGGCGGCATGCAGATATTCAAAAATGGTCGAAAACGTCTTTTCATAATTTCCATCGTAACCGCATAGCCTGGCAGACAGTACCATGAGTAACGGCCTTAAGCGCTTACCGCCGCTGAAGAGTATGTGTCCGGCGATTTGGGATACCAGATCTAGATGCGGATTTAAATTTTGTTCAAGGGCAACTTCAATTTCCGAGAGGTCATCTTTTACCAGATTTAGGATTTTATGCTTTATGTCATTCATACAACTTTCCCTGCGAGATCATATTCAAACGTGTCTTCAATCCTTACGCTGACAAATGAACCGATTTGCAATTGTTGAGAGAGAATTTGGGTCATGCCGTCGACGTCGGGTGCCTGAAAAAATGTGCGGCCTTTGAAGCGGTTATTCTCGTCTGTCCCTTCCACAAGAACATCATACACCTTGTGGAGGTGTTTGCGGTTATTTTTCGAAGATATTTCTCGCTGAGCGGACATGAGCCGGTTGTATCGATCCATGGCCACGTCTTCAGGGATGTGATGGTGAAGTCTGTGGGACGGAAGATCTTCGGCGTCGGAATAGGTGAATACGCCAAGGTGGTCGAAACAGATGTCCTGTGTAAATCTAAAAAGCTTTTTAAAATCCTCATCTGTTTCTCCGGGAAAACCGACGATGGCGGTGGTCCTCAACGCTGCGTCCGGAATAGATGCTCGAATGTTATCAAACAGTCGGCGAAGGTCATCAGATGAATAATTGCGGCCCATTTTCTTTAAAATCCTGTTGCTTGCATGCTGAATCGGAATATCGAAATAAGAACATATGTTCCGGTGTTCGGCAATCGTTCTGATAACATTTTCATCAATACTTTCCGGATGTCCGTACAGAATTCTGATCCATATCCCATCGGACAATTCCGATATCTCCCCGAGCAGCCGGCTCAGAGAAACCGGTGGTTGTAAATCCGAACCATAATGGGTTGTATCCTGAGCAACCAGAATGAGTTCCTTGACACCCGATGAGATCAAGGACCGAGCTTCAGCGACAATGTCTTCGGGGTAGCGGCTTCTGTGCTTCCCTCTGAGTTTTGGAAGAATACAATACGTACAGTGACGGTTGCACCCTTCCGCAATTTTAAGATACGCCATGTAAGCGGAACTCCGAATTCTTAAAGATTCCTGATGGCGAACGGTGATAGAATTCGGATCCGGCAAACAGCAACTATCAGCATCCAGGGATCCGTTGGCGGCTTTTACAATTTTATCAAAGGCACCGGTTCCCAAAAACACATCGACTTCAGGCAGGGATTCGACGATTTCCTCTCTGAACCGTTCGGGGAGGCATCCGGCAACGATGAGTCGACGGCAGCCTCCGGCCTGTTTATATCTGGCCAGTTCAAGGATGGTGTCGATGGATTCGTTTACAGCGGATTCAATAAAACTACAAGTATTTACAATGATTATATCGGCCTTTTCCGGATGCGGGGTGTGGGCCCACCCCGCTTTGATGAGCCGGCCCATCATTATCTCGCTGTCAACAAGATTTTTTGCACAGCCCAAACTTACCAAGTGTAGTTTCATTATCGACCTTAAACATCACAGGATGTCATTAAACCCATTAAAACCGAATCGTCTGATTGCCCGCTGACCCTTTAAATTCGGTGCCAAACTCGAGCGAATAAAAAATCAAAAGGCTCCCGGATTTTTCGGCAGCCTTTATGGGCATAGAGAATAAAAAGGTACGCCTCTGTTCTTTCTTTGTGTCCGCTTATATTCTGTTTTCAGCCTTTTAGCTTCCTGATTTCTTCGGTGACCAACGGCACGATTTCAAAGAGATCCCCTTCAATTCCGTAATCCGCCTTGGCGAATATGGGGGCTTCCGGGTCTTTGTTTATGGCGACGACCACCTTGGATGAAGACATCCCGGCAAAGTGCTGAATGGCTCCGGATATTCCACAGGCGATATAGAGATTCGGAGAAACCACCTTCCCGGTCTGGCCCACCTGGTCTGATGAAGGCCGCCAGCCTTCATCGACGGCAGATCGTGACGCACCCACAGCGCCGTCGAGCAGTTCAGCCAGCGCTTCTATTACGGAAAAATCAGGGCCTCCCATTCCTCTTCCACCCGACACCACCGTGTCGGCCTCGGTAATTTCTTTTTTATCTGTATCGAGTCGTTTGTCTATAAACTGCAAAGCGGTTGTACCCGTGTCTACATCAATTTTTTGCAGGGTTCCAGCGCCGTCAGCGTTGGTAATGTCCAGGGCATTGGGCCGAAACGCCAGGATCTTCGGTGTTCCCTTGAGCTCGACATCCGCCAGGATTTTTCCGCCGTACATGTAACGGGTTGCGATAAGGCGGTTATCCTCAAAACGGATCGCCACACAATCCATGGCAAGGGGCGCATTCAGGCGTGCGCTCAAGCGTGCCGAAACATCCTTACCCAGTGTTGATGCACCCAGGATGATGACATCCGGCGTTTCTTGGTGGATAAAATCATATATCACGTTGGTGTAGGCATCTGTCAAAAATTCATAAAGCGCCGGGCTGTCTGCGACGACAATTCTGTCGGGTCCGTATGGTTTCAGTTCCTTGGAAATATTTTCAACGTCAGCTCCCAAAACCAAGGCGGTGAGTTCGGAACCCAGATGGTCGGCGATACGCCGTCCTTCACTCAATGCCTCGTAAGTCACTTTTCGAAAAACACCCTCTACCTGCTCCGCTATTGCCAACACACCTTTTGACATATTTATCTCCTTTACTACAGGACCTTTGCCTCTTCGTGTAAAATTCTGACAAGTTCGGCCGCCTTTGCCTGAGCAGAATCGCCCTGGATCATAATGCCGCCTTTCCGGTCAGGGGGAGTTTTCATTGAAACAATCTTTGTCAGTGGTTCGCCCATGTGTTCAGAATCGAGTCCGATGTCTGCGACGTTTTTGATATCGATGGGTTTCTTTTTTGCTTTCATGATTCCCGGAAGAGATGCATACCGCGGCTCGTTCAGCCCCCGCTGGGTTGTAATTAGGGCAGGCAATTGCGTTTCCAGGATTGCGGTTCCTCCGTCAATGGTTCTATGGCATCTGATCTTGGTGTCCGTAATCTCTTGTTTGATAACCATGGAAATATGCGGAATATCTAAAAACTCTGCTGTCGCCGGACCCACTTGATAATTGTCGTCATCAACCGCACGCTGCCCGGCGATAATCAGGTCAAAAGGCGCTTCTTTTAACACTGCTGCAAGAATTCGGGCTGTTTTTAAACCATCATACCCTGCTGAAGCCGGATCGTTGATCAGAATCCCCTTGTCAGCCCCCATTGCCAGGGCGGTTCTTATGGCCTCGGCTGCTTTTTCCGACCCGACGGAGATAATCGTTACCGAACCTCCGTGAGCTTCTTTAATCCGCAGCGCTTCTTCGACTGCGAATTCATCATAGGGATTAATGACCCACTTGACGCCATCGGTCTTTACGGATACCCCGTCTTCGGCAATTCCGATGAGCGATTCTGTCGCAGGAACCTGTTTTAACAATACGGCAATCTCCACGCTTTTTCCCTTCCTTTCATGACCTGTATTCACGTCAATTTTTTAATATATTTTTTGACGGGCCAAGGCAGTATAAAGTCAATAAAAAGCACTGTAACTCCCTAAAAAAACAGAAATACACCTTTTAAAACAAAAAAAGTACCGTACTCGTCTTTTTATGTCAATAAAATTGTAGCGTCTTATAATTTAATCAAATATTTGTGACACGATCGGCCGGTGTATCGACCTTAATTCGCTTCACCCCGCCTGCCACTGCAAGGCACGGGCGGGAAGGTTGAAATTGGACTAATGGAAGATAAAAGTGATTGAATTTTGGGTTTGTTTGTATTCCGTCTCGTTGAAAAATATCATGATTCATGAGATAAACAAACCATCGTTATCCACACCATTTATAATCCATAGCAGTATCCGTACATTGCCCAATAGAAAATGAGGGGTTTTATGAAAAATGCCATTTTTACCGTTGTAATCATTTTTTCCGGTGCATTATATGCCTGCAGTTCCATACAGGAAGGTAAAGAACTCTTTGCGTCCAAGTGTGCCGGGTGCCATAAACTTGAACGGTCTTTAAAAGAGACCCGGAATCTGGCGGAATGGAGAAAGATAACCCAGAGGATGGCGGGTTACTCCGACGGCGGCATCACGGGCAAAGAGGCTGAAAAAATCGCTGAATACCTGGCGAAAAAATAGTTCAGTTTGAGGCCGCCATATAGGTTTTGAAGCCGTTTGAATAATAATCCACAAATTTGCCGTCATGGGTCCGGACCACAATCAAGCATTCGGTGTGGTCTATACTGTTGACCCGTTCAAGGCCTTTTTTATGACCCAAAACCGTTATCGCAGTTGCAAGTCCGTCGGCAAATGTACAGGTATCCGCCACAATGGAAACACTGACAACGCCGTTGCGGACCGGATATCCGTTTCTCGGGTCGAGAATATGGGAAAAGCGCTGCCCGCTCGCTTCGAAATAATTTCTGTAATCCCCGCTGGTTGCAAAGCCTTTGTCGTGGAGGTTCACAACTTTATAGACCTGATCAAACGGCGAACCGGTCTGGGGTGTGTTGATGCCGATTCTCCACGGTTTCCCGTCTTTTCGAAACCCTGCAGCAAACACTTCGCCGCCGATTTCCACCAGAAAATTCTTTATGCCATGGGATCTGATGACTGCCGCCACCTGATCGACGCCGTAGCCCTTTGCAATGGACGCAAGGTCCAGGGATAGGGAGGCCTTTTTTTTGATCAGACAATGATCGGATGAAATCTCGATGTGGTTGAATCCGATTTCCGGCAAAATCGCCGTTATTTCCGATGGTGCGGGAATCTTCTTATTATTTTCAGAATTGCCGAATCCCCAAAGGTTTTCCAGGGGTTTAACCGTGCCGTCCCAGGCGCCGCCGGTGAGTTCATATACGGTTTTGGCAACGGTCATGACATTGAAAAAATCATCCGAGATCTTAAATTTTTCGCCGGTGTTTTGATCTGCGTTGAACCGGCTGATCTCACTGTCTTTTCTAAAAGTCGACATGCTGTTGTTGATGGCTTCAAGGCGTTGGTCGATCTGATCTTTCAGGCCTTTGGTGCTGGAAAAGCATCCGGTCACCACGGTGATGTGGTAGGTGGTTCCCATGGTTTTTCCGGAGAAGGAGGCTTCTTTTTGAAGACTGCATCCCCCCAATAACAGAAAAAAGATCAAGAGGGTCGTTTGAAGGTATTTTGACGTTGAATCAAAAATAGATAGATTATTTACCATAATATTATTTCGTGCTTTCGTGATCACCAACAATTTTTTTCTAATTTTTAAATCAGGCAAGTAACATTTTTCCTAAAAAGTGTCCATTCTCAATACTAAAAAGGAAACTAAAAAGTGTTCATCCATGAATTTAAAATAAACATAATGGGGAAACTAGCAGATTCTCGGGAGCTGAGCACCCGTCAGCATATCGACGATTCTAATCCCTCCGATTCGGGTTTTCATGATCACTCGGCCGGGATGATCGGACATCACTTCTCCTATAATGCGGGCATCTTTGCCCAATTCGTCTTCTTTAATCGTTGCCAGGACTTTTTCGGCATGCCGGGGATCGACAAACGCAATCAACTTGCCCTCGTTGGCAACGTACACGGGATCGAATCCCAAAAGTTCACAGATGCCTGCAACCGCATCTTTCAGCGGAATCTCTTCTTCGTAGATCTTGATCCCGACGCCGGATTTGCTGGCAATTTCGTTGAGCGCGGTACCGACGCCGCCCCGGGTGGGGTCCCGAAGCACATGGATGTCATTGGATACTGAAAGCATTCGTGACACCATATGGTTTAATGGTGCCGTATCGCTTTTAACCGGCGACTCGAACGTCATCCCTTCCCGCTGGGTCAACACCGCCATGCCGTGATCGGCGATGGTGCCGCTGAGGATGATTTTATCTCCGGGCCGGGCGTTACGGCTGGAAATATCCACACCCACGGGTATCTTTCCAATACCTGAAGTATTCACAAAAATCTTGTCCACCGCACCTTTGGGGACAACTTTGGTGTCTCCGGTTACAATGATCACCCCGGCTTTTTCAGCAGCAACACGTATATCGTCTAATATCCTTTTTAAGTCACCCATGGGAAAACCTTCTTCGAGTATCAATCCCGCACTCAAATATTGGGGGATGGCACCGCACATGGCCAGATCGTTGACGGTTCCGTTTACGGCAAGATCCCCAATACTTCCGCCGGGGAAAAAAATGGGGTCCACCACAAAGGTGTCGGTGGAAAAGGCCAGTCGCTGACCGTCCATATCCAAGACAGCACCGTCATGAAGCGGGGAGAGAATGGGGTTGTCGAATAGGGGAAGCACAAGATCCGTAATCAGACGGTGGGATAGTTTTCCCCCGCTGCCGTGATCCAGTAAAATCGTATCTGTTTTCATTGCGATACCTTGTTCACAGTCTTTTAAGTAATATCAAGCCTCAATTTTTTCCACAGGTTGTTTTTGCCTTAAAACAAAAGCTGATAACGACTTGCCGCTCCCCGTCCAAGCAACTGGAGAAAATTTTGTTTGGTTAGCGTATTCAGCGCATATTGCACTGTCCGGCGTGGCAGTCCTGTCTCGGTTACGATATCAGCTACTTTCAAACGCTTCTCCGGAGCGGCTTTAAAGCAGCTTAAAACAGCAAGAGACGATTCAGAAAGCTTCTGTAAGCTTGTATATTTCTGGCGGTAAAATTCGACATCGGCCAGGGAAGATTTAATAACTTTGATAAAAAACCAGGCCAACGGCTCCAAATTATAATGTGTAGGATCTGCTCGAAACTTGCCGGCGGAACATTGATGCAAAACGGTATAGTAGAGGGAACGGTTTTGTTCAATATGCCGGTCAACGGCAATAAAAGAGCTGATACCCGTTAAATATTTATCTTTTGACTGTAATAAAGCCAGTATAAAAAGGGCCCGTCCGAGCCTTCCATTCCCATCCTGGAAAGGGTGAATGGATAAAAATCGAAAAACAAACTCGGCGGCAACCAGCAATGGCCAGGGATGTTTGCGGATGGTATCATTATACCATTTGGCCAGTTCTGCCATAGCCGTACTGGTAATAATGCCCGGGGGTGCCGGATCTAAAACCACTCGATGTTCCCCCGTGGCGTGATTGATAAAAACCACTCGGTTCGACGCTGTTTTATATCCTCCGGCATGACTTGAAGCTTCAGGATAATAGCGTAGCAAATCATGATGAAGGCCGCGAATGAAAGCTTCGGTTAAAGGGAAGAACTCATCGGCTTGCAGATAAATGGTTGTTAATATCTGCCGGCAGCCGACCACCTCTTCGATACTTCGTTCTCTATCTTTTGAGAGTTTGTCCAGAATAAAAGTCCTTTTCTCATCGTATGCGGTGGTTTTGCCATTCTCATTCAAGACCGTATCTACCCATTCGATTTCCGGATCTGTCAAGACTGCATTTTCTATCCTGGTAGACGCTCCGATATTGCTAATGAGCGCAAAACGATTCAAAAATTTTGCCTCGTCGGTAGATAAGTCCTCCAGGTCTCTATATGTTTCCACAAACACTTCCTGGAGCATTTTCAATTCATTTTCAATTTTGTTGCTGGGGGTAAAAGAGAGCATACTATCCTGCATTTTTCATTAAGAATTTATTTTGGCTGTAGAAAAAACAAGAAACCTAATTTTAAATCATCATATTATATTAAAGCAGCGTGATAAAGCCGGAATAGTTCCCATTAAAGGTGATTTTGAAATGGAACATACCATATCGCGCAACAATGCGCAAGGTATAATTTGCTTTAATTGCACATTATTGCGCAATGTCTGGGGTTGGAGACAAAACAAAATGACTTTTGAAATTATGCTGGCGCTTGAAAGTGGTGCATATTTTTTAATCTATCACAACTCTATTGCCGCCCATGAGGTCGGCATGTGTCGGATGGCAGGTGAAAATAATTAATTGTTTTGTCTTTGAATATTCTTTAAGAAGGTTGGCGGCGTTTGACTGGCGACCGGGGTCCATGTCGACAAAAGGATCATCCATAACGAGAAAGGCTTCTTGTTTTTTCAGAAAATAATTTGCCATGGATAACCGCAGGGCCAAACCAAGAACATCCAGGGTGCCGGTTGAGAGCAAATCTGTTTCGATTACGTTTCCATCACTTCGCACGAATCCGGTCGGAAGACTTTCATCAATCTTTATTTCCTCGTATCGATGATCCGTCAAACCAGCAATGAAGCTTTCAATATCGCTTTTTAAATCGAGAAATGCCTGTTGGTCCAAATGTTCACTGAGTTCGTCGGCAACTTCCCTGACCCGAAGAAACGCCTTGCCTTTCCGCAACACAATATCAAATTCTTCGTTCAATTCATCGAGTTGTTTTTGGAGTTCTTCCGAGGACTGATCCGGTGGATTTATTCCGGCACGGTCGATTTCGAGTTCCTTCAAAGCTTCGTTTAACCGGGTTAATTCATCATTTTTCTGTTTGTACTCTTGAATAAATGCCTCGACATTTTCGACCCCATCGGGCATCGGTGAAAGTGCATCCAATTTTTTGTTTAATTCTTTTTCATTCTGAATGGAATCGGTCATCGTAATTAAAAGAGAATCCGGATCTTTGTATTTCTTTTGATACTCCTCCAAGACTTTATGCTGTTGGGTTAGATCGGTGTTCATTTTTTCTAATTGATTTTGTTCAGTTACGAGTTTTCCAACCAC
>Ga0307376_10005254_pt1 | contig 11703 bp, 7 predicted proteins | sample TR2MG_FD_202536 | JGI IMG/M metagenome (GOLD analysis project Ga0307376, IMG submission 202536) | Soil microbial communities from Risofladan, Vaasa, Finland - TR-2 | ecosystem: Environmental > Terrestrial > Soil > Coastal area > Acid sulfate soil | place: Finland: Risofladan, Vaasa | collected... | reverse complement strand
AGAAAAAATAGAAAAGAAAGTAGCTCCGTTTATAAACGCTGAGGTTGCTGGTTTAATGAGCTCTGAGCAAGACGTAATTGCAGCTTGGAACGTTTATATATCTAAAGACACAAGTGTTGAAGAGGACGCTCAGATGGCTCAGAACGCTAACGCTGGTGATACTAGCTGGATCTACGAGCTAGACTTACCATTGCAACAAGACAAGAAAGTTTTATTTGAAATAAAATACAAACAATACTTTATGAATAATTATCTAAAACAATTTACAACTAACCAATTACCAACGGTTAAGGAAGATGCAGCAGTGTTTGATTTAGCGGAAGCTAAAAAAGCAAAGGCTCAGAAATTTTTAGATGATAACAACTTAAATTAAATTAAATGACATTACTAGAATATGTACAGTCACTTCAAGAGCAAGGAGCAACGGATATACCAGCTAAAGTTCAAGAATGGAAAAAGAAAAACCAACCAGAAGTTGAGAAAGAAGTAATTGAAACTCCTGTTAAAGAAGTAAAGACAAACGGTGCTGCGGAAACAGATGCGGCTGTAGTACCGACGCCGGAAGCATCCGAGAGTTTAGATTCTGGAGATGGATCTTTTCAATCAAAAAAAGATCTATTTAAACCTTCCGAAGACATAGCTGCGTTAATTAACTTTATAAGCCCTGAGGATACTAAAGAAAATAAACCTGTTGAAGACGAAAAGCTTACTAGAATAGAGACTTACATAAAAAATGACTGGGCTCCAGATTCATCTTTAAACATTCCTGTCCCTGAGTTTGAGCCAGAAATGTCTATAGGGGATATTGACTATAAAGAAGCTTTAAAAGACTATCAAAACCAAACAGGATCTGAAGATGGTAAAATACAATTAAGTATTGCAGAAGCTAAAGGTTCTGGGTTAGGAAACAACGCAGGTAGGTATGATTATATTGATTACCTTAAGGGTGATTATTTTAAGCAGCAAGCTAAAAAAACAGTAAGTCTTTTTGAACAACCTGGCTTTTTCGATATACCAGATGAAGAAGTTATAAAACAATCTGCTGATAGTTTTTTTAATATACAAAAGCAAGCTGGTGAAGTAGATGGTAGGGTAAGATTAAACGAGTCAGAAGCTAGAGAATTAGGGCTAGGTGAAAACGCTGGTAGGTATGACTATAACGAGTACTTAAAAAGCGCGTTGGGCGATAAATATAACGACTATGTAAACTACAAAGAAAATAGTGATTTTCAACAAACCGTAGATCAAAAAGAATTATCAAAAACGCAGCTATTAAACGCTAAAATACAAAGAACTATATTAGGTTCTGGAGGTATTGAAAAAGAAACTTCTTTTGCTTTAAAATACTTTTCACCAACTTTTATAGAGGCTAAAAATTTACAATCAGAAACTACTAAACTTGGTGATTACATAACAAATCAGCAAAAGCAAATAAAAATAAAGTCAGAAGCTTTAAACAAGGTAGCTAAACCAGCTTTAGAAAAATTAGATATTATAAATGGTAAAATTGTAGATCTTTTAGGTGAAGATGAAAGTTTAACAAATATAGGAACGTTTAACCCTGAAAGTTTTTTTGCTAAAAAAGAATTAAAAGAGTATACAACTTTAAGAGAAGAATATCAAGTAGCTTATGACAAATATTTAGAGTTAGATATAGTTAACAAGTCTAGCGCTTTGGAAAAAGAACAATTTAGAACTAGTTATTTAGTTGACGTTTATAATAATAAAATTAAAGACTTACAAGATTCTGGTGAAAAAGCCGACTTGTTAAGCAAAAGCTTAGGTTTAGATTACAGTAATTCCGCTAGAATATCAGCGTCTTTGCATGACACTTTTATAAAAGGAACAGTTAATTTTAGTAATTTAGTTGGCCAAACTTTGCTTAAAGGTATAAAATACCTAAACACTGCAGGTTCAAGAGGTGTAATGGACGGTGTTATACATCAAATGCAACGTATGAATTATAACTATAACAAAGATTTAGCCGAAGAAAGAGAGTTAACACTTCCATCTGCTTTAACTTTAGATGACATAGGTAAAGATGGCATTAGCTTTTTTGATTACAGCACTCAAGCGCTTTCAGATCAATCTGGTACCTTGGTTCTTTCTATGATTCCATTTGGAGCTGGGGCATTAACAAAGGCCGGAGGTAGCTTTGCAAATTTAGCAGCTAGAAGAAGTGCTTTGTTAGCTCAAAAAAATATGGGTTTATTTGCTGCTAACACTGTTAGAACTTCGTTTTTTGCTGTAGAGTCAGGCAGTTCTTTTTCTGATTCAATAACCAAAAAGTTTGAAGCTATAGATAAATTAGATGAGTTTGAAAGAAAAGAAGCGTGGGGAAAATTAACTCCCGACGATGTGCAGACTATGACTACTGAAAAAGCTGATCTTGAAAGACACAAAAATTTTAGTTTTGCTCAAATGGCTTTTAACGGTTATGCTTACGGTACCGTTGCAATGGTAGCTGAGTCTTTAGGTACTTTAAAGCTTCCTTCTATACTTAGAAAAAGCGCGGCTAACTATGGCGCTAGAAACTTAATAAAAACAGCTACTTATAAAAATCCATTTCAATTTGCTGGATGGTCTACTGGTAGAAATATTTACAGAGGTTTAAGACCTGTTATAACTAAAGCTGCTCCAATAGAAGTTTTAGAAGAAACACTAACAGGTATTGGTCATAACATGCTTGATTATTGGACTTTAGGTGAAAATAAAAGTTTTTTTGAAGGTATTGATAAAGATTTTCTTACAAAAACTTTAATCAGCACTTTAGCTATGACAACACCTACTACTATGGGCGGTATAGTAAGCGGTATAAAAGGAGATTTTTTATCAGCTAGTGAAATACAAGGAAACATAAAACTAAGAAATGAATTGCTTAATATAGAAGCTAGCTTAGGAACTATAGGTGGGAAAGACTTAGAATTAGCTAAAAAAAGAAAAAATGAAATACTAAGATCTTTTGCTTTAAATAACGCTTCTAGCATTCAAAAGCTAAATGATTTAACTCCTGATCAAATATTTGAAATAGCAGAAATAAATAGGCAGTTAAGAGATCTAAATACTCAAGCAAATCTTATAGGTAAATCAGGGGACACATCGGTATCTAATCAAAACTCTTTAGATAATATTAAAAAAGAAGCTGAGGCTTTAAAGTATGTTAAAGATCAGTTACTAGAAACTAGGTCTAGAAAAAACAAATTAAAAGCAAAGTCTCTTAACGAACAATTAGGGACGTCTGCTAATATAGATTTAGAATACACTTTAGGATTAAACGATTTCGCTACCAATGCAGCTATGGTTTTAATGAACCCAAAAGGTAATTATATAACTATAGAAGATTTTACGGATTCACAAGCTATAACTCAAACCTTAAAAGACAATGGTTATTCTGACGCTCAAATAGAAAACTTACTGCCTCAACTAACAGGTGATGCGCCTTCTAATGCGCTTCAAGTAGGAGATGATATAATAGTAAATCAAGCTGCAATTGACATAAGAATGCATACTTCGGCTTCCAGCGCAGCTCAATATGCTGCTATTGCTCCTATAGAAGAAATATTCCATGCTAACGTTAATTCTAAAAACTTACGAAAAAAGAAAAACAAAGATGGTAGTTATGAAATAGATGAATCTGCTACAAAAGCTATAAACGACGTTGTTAGAATATTAACTGACAAAAAAGATCAAGGCATAATAAGTGAGAAAGACTATAATGATTTAATGTCTAGATTTAATCTTTACAAAGACGGTAAAGGTAAAGTGTTTTTAAAGTCTGGGGAAAGAGGAGCAGCCGGTGTTGATATTGAAGAAGTAATGGCACAAATAAATAACGCTATGGTTCTTGGTAAAATACAAAGAGACGACGTTAAAATGATGCCGTCCATGCGAGGGTTTTTAAACAATACAATATCTAGTATAATGGGTGATTCTAGCTGGCTTCTTAGTTTAGATTCAGCTAGTGATGTTATTAATTTTATGTCTAACTTTCAAGACAGAGTTCAAAATAGAACTTTAAAAATTAACACTGTTGAAGAAGATGATGATACAGTTAAAGAAAGTAAAGATTATAATATATCACCAAGAGGTGCAGAATTAACTAGTTTAGTAAAAGAAGGTTTAATAACAAATGAAGGATTAGTTGACATTATAAACTCGCCATCTTCAAAACCAGTAGACAAGTTTGGAGCTATAGACGCTGTAGTTGAAAGCAATTGGCCTGTTATAAGTAATTCTATAAAATTCAACCCAACAGGCAGTATACCAATTGAAGCTGTTAAAACAGCGGTTACCGAGCAGATTCAAGGCATATTTCCTGGTAGAAAAAAAGAACTATTTAAAGACTTTGACTTAAGTAGAGACAATAAGGTTACTACTATTTTAGGTCCAAAGTTTCTTGGTATGAGACAAGCTGAGATACTACAGAGAGCTTCGGAGATAGCCGCAACTTCAACCGACGGCGAGAGTATAGACTCAGATAAAGCTAAGCAAGTAATAGATACATCGACAACTACATTTAAGTCAGATGGTTCATCTAAAAAACCTATTGCTCAAACCGACGCTACTAGCTTTGGTCCTGCTAAAAATAAAAAGCAAGATCTAGAGAGTATAATACAAGTAAAAGACGCTGACAGACCTAACTTTAAAAGTTTAAGTAACAAATATTTTAACGAAGTAGCTGAGAATCTATTTGGTATAGAAGGTAAGAAAGTTCGTGGTAATGCAAGTTTAAAGTACGGTGGAACTAAGGGTAATCCAACTTCTTCTGAAGCTAACGCTTTACAAAATGTGTTTAAAAACTCAGATAATGTTAGAAGTTTTATAAAAACTATGCCTAAGTATAACGTTGCTACTAAAGAAACGATAATAAACAAACAAGGTGAGTCTATAGATGTTTCAAGAGATACTTATGGTAGAGCTCTTGGAATTAACCCTAAAGTGTTAGAAGTATTTTACGACGAAGTAACAGGAGCTATACCTGACATATCTAGCGCTAAAGGTAGGAGTTTAGGTAAAACAACTCAACCTCCAGTTTATAAGATAAAACCTGAATTTGACGCTGAGCTAGGGCTTATAGGTAAACAAGCTATAACTAAACTACAGAGTCTAATTGGTGTGACGCCTGCTGGAGAGCTTAGTATACCAGTCAAAGGACCAGCTAGAACTGAGTTTGGAAGCGCTCTAACGGGTTTATCTAAAATGTACGTTGACAATGTCATAAATACTATTGGAAGATCTAAATTAGACTCTAAACAAGCTAAAGCTGATGCAGGTGCTGGAAAGCCAAAGTCAATGGCTAGTAAGGGTGAAAAGTTTAGTGAAAATAGAAAAAACGTGTTTATTGAAGCGGGCTTAGATAGTAAGTCTACTCCAGATTTTTCAGAATTTAACATTGATTATACTAAAACACTTAATTCACTATTAAAAGGAACGGACGTTGATAGAATCGACATGAAGACTAAGTCTGGTAGAAAAAGATTTTTAGATTTTGCTATTAGTAGTGGTTTAACTAAAAAGCTTCCGCCTAGTTTTTGGAGAAGTCTAGGTTTTGTAAGTGAAAATCTGCTAAAAGACACAACTAAAAAGTTTGGAGATCAAGTTAAAGAAAGTAAAGAGTTTATAAAAGAACTAAATGAAGATCCCAGCGTGGGGGAGATTGATGTAGATAAAAACCTTAGAGGTTATAAAGGTAATTTACCTTTTAAAAACACTACAGAAGCAAGAGAGTGGATGTCTAACTCTATTGAAGCAGAAAAAAAGCGTTTAATGTTACCCAAAAAAGAAGGTGGTGAAGATTTAACTAAAGCTAAAGCTAAAATTAAATCTAAGGAACTTTTTGCTAAAGATAGTGATTTTCCAGCTATAAAAAACATGCTTACTTATGAGGGCGTATATACACAAAAAGGTAATTTAGAAAATGAATTAAATAATCCTGAATTTGTAAAAAGACAAAATGATTCTATAGATGAGCTAGGTAAGCTTTTTGAAATGTTTCAAAACGAAGTTATGCGCAATGAAGATGGAACCATGAATTTTGAAGGCGTTGCTTTTGTTGGGGCTTTACTATCTTCTAGCTCTTCAGGTCAAGGTCATTTTTTAAGATCTTCAGCTCCATTTAGGTTTTATGAAAAAGGCTATATGGAAACAGGATCCGGTTTAAATACACTAGAACACACTTTACCTGCTACACTAGTTGGTAAATATTTGTTTATGCAGGCTTTAGATGGTAGTATTGATGAGAACTTTAAAAACATAAAAAACAATTATTTTCAAGGTCCTTTATCTAAAACCAACGACAATAAGCTAAAAGGTAAAAAACTTAACGGAGAAAAATTTGATTACGTAGATCAAACTCCTGAAGGTTGGAAAATAACAGACAATATTTGGGCCAGATATTTTAATATAAACGTAGGTTTAAATGGTGGTGGTATAAACCCTAGTGATTTAATATTAGCGAAAGGCAAGTCTGTTTACGATGTGCATAATATTACTTCAACAGGTGTTAAGGTTGATGCTAAAATGAAAGTATCTAGATCTAAAGGCAACAAGTTAGATAGTGATTTAGTCCCTAAAGCTATAGCTTATGACAAATCAGTAACTACTCAGACGTTAATAAATGCTTTAATTAAAACCGATAAATCTTTAAACAATGCTAGAAAACTAGATCAGCCTGTTAAAAAAATTAGAGTATTTGACTTTGACGATACGTTAGCTAGATCTAAAAGTATGGTTATAGTTGTTAATTCTGATGGTACTACTAAAGAGATAAATGCAACTCAATTCGCTCAACAAGCAGCAGATCTTGAGTCACAAGGCGCTGAGTTTGATTTTTCTGAGTTTAGCAAAGTTGTTGAAGGTAAAAAAGGACCTTTATTTGAAGTGGCTAAAATAATAGCAGATAAACGTGGTACTGAGGATGTATTTATACTTACAGCACGACCTCAAGAGGCAGCAGGCCCTATAAAAGCTTTCATGAAAGCAAATGGTATAGATATACCTTTAGCTAATATAACTGGCTTAGGAGACGGCACTGCTGAGGCTAAGGCTGGATGGATGATGGGTAAAGCAGCTGAAGGTTACAATGATTTTTACTTTACAGATGATGCAGTAAAAAATGTAAAAGCAGTTGAAGAAGTACTAAGTCAAGTCGATGTTAAGTCTAAAGTTCAATTAGCAAAAGCTAGTAAAGGAGAGACTTTCAATACTATCGCTAACGATATGATCGAGGATTCATCTGGTATTGAAACTTACAAAAAATACTCTGCAGCTAGAGCTAAAACAGTTGGCGCTAACAAAGGTAGGTTTAATTTCTTTATTCCACCTTCTGCTGAAGATTTTACAGGGTTATTATATAAAATGCTAGGTAAAGGTAAGAAAGGTGATGCTCAAATGGCGTTTCTAAAAGCTAACTTATTAGATCCTTACGATAGAGCTGAGTCAGCTGTAACACAGGCTAAGATATCTGCAGCTAATGATTTTAAAGCTTTAAAGACGCAGTTAAAAACTCTACCTACAAGCTTAAGCGTACCGACGGGTGTTGGAGGATTTACATATTCTCACGCAGTACGTGTGGCTATCTGGACAGCTCAAGGCATGGAAATTCCAGGCTTGTCTAAAAGAGATATTCAAGAATTAAATGACTTTATAAAAAGTAATGATGAATTAAAAACCTTTGCTAACGAGCTAATAGTCATACAAAAAGGTAAACCTTATCCAAAACCAGGTAAAGACTGGTTAGGTGGTAATATCACTAGTGATATCATAAATGATATTAACAAAGTTAACCGAGCTGAATACCAGCAAGAGTGGAGAGAGAATGTAGACATTATATTCTCTGAAGATAATATGAACAAAATGGAGGCTGCGTATGGAACTAGATGGCGTGAAGCTATGGAAGATTCTCTTCGTAGAATGAAGTCAGGTAGTAACAGGCCTCCAGGAGGCAATAGATCCACAGACGCCATACTAGATTGGTTAAACAACTCTGTTGGTGCTGTAATGTTCCTTAATACACGTTCCGCGTTATTACAAACCATCTCTGCGGTAAACTTCATAAACTGGGGTGATAATAATATAGTGAAAGCAGGTGCCGCGTTTGCAAATCAAAAACAATACTGGAAAGACTACATGACTCTTATGAACTCTGACTACTTAGTTGAACGTAGAAACGGTCTTAAGATTAACGTAAGTGAATCTGAGCTTGCAGATGCTGTAAGAGATTCAGGTAACAAACCTAAAGCAGCTATAGCGTTTTTACTAAGTAAAGGTTTTGTGATGACTAGATTTGCGGATAGTTTTGCTATTGCATCTGGCGGATCTACCTTTTATAGAAATAGAATAAAAGCTTTAGTAGCTAAAGGCATGGATCAGAAAGCAGCAGAAGCACAAGCTTTTGAGGATTTTAGACAGATAGCAGAAGAAAGTCAGCAGTCAAGTAATCCAAACAGAATTAGCGCGCAGCAAGCGTCAGCTGCTGGTCGTGTTATATTAGCTTGGGCAAATACGCCGATGCAATATGCTCGTATACAAAAAAGAGCTGCTCAAGATCTTATAAATGGTCGTGGAGACTGGAGAACAAATGTATCTAAGATAGTTTACTACGGTGCTATTCAGAATTTAATATTTAACGCGCTGCAACAAGCAGTGTTTGCTTTAGGGTTTGGTGAAGATGACGAAGAGAAAGATGCTAAGAAAAATGAAAAGATTTCTAGAGTAGCAAACGGTATGATTGATTCGCAGCTTAAAGGATTAGGTATTGGCGGCGCAGCTGTTTTAGCACTTAAAAGTGCTTTAATGGAATTAGGTAAGCAATACGCTGTGGGAAGGCCTGAATACGAAGAAGCTGTGTTTGACTTATTAAACTTCTCTCCACCGCTTGGATCTAAGATTAACAAAATAAGAGGTGGTCTTAGAAGCTTTAGCTGGAATATGGAAGATATGAAAGAGAAAGGTTTTAGCTTAGACAACCCAGCTTATTTAGCAGGTGCTCAGATAGCAACTGGTCTTACTAATGTACCTCTTGATAGAGTAGCAAAGAAAATAAACAATGTAAGAGGCATGGTCAACGAGCAGTCTGCACTTTGGCAGAAAGTTGCTTTAGGTCTTGGTTGGTCCACTTGGGATCTAGGTCTTGGTTATTACGGAGGTTTTGATGCAGCTAAAGTTTTAACTGCTGAAGAAGAGAAAGTTAAAGAAATTGATGACATGAAAAAATTAACTAAAACTAAAGAGCAAATTGATATGCTATTAGATTTAGGTTTGTCTAAGCAAGAAATAAAAGCTTTAGGCAAAGAACAAGCTAGAGTTGAAAAGATAATAGAATTACAAAACGCAGAAGCAGAACCTAAAAAAGAAGCTGAAGTTAAAGAAGAGATAAAAGAAGAAACTAAACCCACACCAGTTGCAAAACCTAAACCAACTCCAAAGCCTAAAGTAAAAACCGTAAGTGCAGAAGCTAGACTTAGAAGACAGTTTGATTCTATTAAAGATGAAAACAAACCTGATCAAGTAAAAACATTGCTTAAGTTTGGGCTATCTAAAAAAGAAATACAGGATTTAAAATACGAAAAAAACAGAGTTGAAAAAATATTAGAATTAATGCCAAAAAATAAATAACATGAGTTCACCATTTCAAAAATATTTTAGCTGTAAATCACCGCTAACAATGCACCACTGGGAGCCTGAGACAGTTAGAGGCGCAAGAAACGGAAACACTATATATGTAACAGGTGATCAAGGAAGTTATGAATTTCATGAAAATCCCCAGTACGATGGGCACGAGCCTTCAAGTCATTTAATGTCTGATGATAATGAAAAAACCGCTTGGCCAGCTATATATAGAGATGAAGCTGGCAGTTGGTCTAATCAATCTATGAAACAAGCTGAAAAAAGAAATGAACTTTATGATTTTAGCGATAACGAAACTATGGTAAATTTCGCTAGAAAAGGTAATTGGAAACAAAATAAAAATAAATAATGAGCATATCAGACATCAAACTTTACGCTATGAACGTAGGCGCAATAGGAGTTACAACCTTTACGCAAATAGAAGATTATTTAAAAGTGTTTTTACTTTTAGTAACTATTGGATACACGCTTCATAAGTGGGTTAATCTTAAAAAAGAAAAAGATGAATAGACAATCACCGTTTCAAATCAAAGAAGCAGCTTACGAAAAGCAAAATAGAAAGATGCGTAAGGATTATACATCTGAAACAGGTAAAACATTAGGATCAAGACAAACCTCAGGCACAGGAAAACGTAGAGTTTCATTTGCATGTAGATTTGCCGGTATGGCAGGCGCCATGAAAGATGCTAAAGGAGAACCAACAAAAAAAGCTATGGCTTTAAAAAAATGGGGCTTTGGTAGCGTTGCAGCTGCTAAAAGCTTTTGTAGTAAAAATAAATCTAAAAAATAAAAATATGGAATCAGGACTTTACAAAAAATACATAGGATCTCCTTGTAAGAAAAATGGAATAGACCCTAAATTAATGGTAGACTCTGTAAAAAAAGCTATTACTAACAAAGACTTTAATGAACTTCAGGCAATAAACAAAATAAAAGATGTTGATCTTAACGATCCCGAGCAATACAGGGATGAATACAAGGGTTATGTTAAGCGTAAAAAAGAAGGATACGAAGAAGACAATTCTGCAGATGGCATGCCTAACGTAAACATACCAGCAGACCCTAATAGCACAATGGATTACAATAAATTTTCTACGTCAAAAGAAATAGCTAGAGGAGGTAAAAGAGGAGTTAAAGCACTTAGAAAGCAACGAATGGTTGATAAAGTTATTAAAGCTGGTAAGTTACTTTAAAAATAATGAAAAACGTTGACAAGGTAATTGTTCATTGCACAGCAACTCCAGAAGGTAGACATACTACTGTAGAAGATGTAAGAAAATGGCATTTAGATAGAGGTTGGTCTGATATTGGATATCATTTCCTAGTTTATTTAGATGGCACAGTGCACGAGGGAAGATCTTTAGATATACAAGGCGCTCACTGTAGAGGTCAGAATAAAAACTCTATCGGTATCGCTTATGTAGGCGGTATCGATAAGGTTAATTTTAAACCTAAAGATACAAGAACTGAAGAGCAAAAAGAAGCTTTGGTAGATATGCTAGAGTTTTTTAAAATAGCGCATCCAGAAGCTGTAATATACGGTCATAGAGACTTCGCTAGTAAAGCGTGTCCTAGTTTTGACGCTAAAAAAGAATACGATAACATAACTAACATGTGGAAATAATGGCAAAATTAAAAAAAGGAAGATTAGCTGAGATAGTTAAAGAACTACAAGTCGCTTCAAAAATGCACTTAAAGCAATCAAAAGAAATTGACAGTCATATTGATGATATGGAATCGCCTTTAAATCAGAAGGGTGCTAACTCTTCAAACTCTAAGTGCTGGAAAGGATATAAAAAAGTAGGTACTAAACCTTCACCTAGTGGCACAGGAGAGACAGTAAACGATTGTGAAAAAAAATAAAAAACATGAAATCAAATTCACCATTTAGAAAAACAGATCCACCTGGAAATGAAGAAAAGCCAGGAATTCTTGATAAAATAAGAAACATAGCTAGCGCTGTTGTTTCTCCTAAAACAACAATAGCAAAGTCGCTACTTGGTGCTGCTAAAAGTAAGATAGCTGAAAATTTAAGACCTTACGGATACGGTACAGACGAAGACAGTGCAGCCTCAA